>Ga0210377_10001709_pt1 | contig 19723 bp, 17 predicted proteins | sample PLM4_65_b1redo_FD_155480 | JGI IMG/M metagenome (GOLD analysis project Ga0210377, IMG submission 155480) | Groundwater sediment microbial communities from an aquifer in East River, Colorado, USA - PLM4_65_b1 redo | ecosystem: Environmental > Terrestrial > Soil > Riparian zone | place: USA: East...
CAATGCAAAAGGAAGACCCAAGGGAGTCAATGGCACCGCCTATGTTGGCTTTGACGTGTACGCGAGTAAAACGTACAGTCCCAGCCTGCCACAACCTCGAATTGTGCCTCACCCAGGCAATGATATGCTCTTGCATACCCAGTCATTTCCAGGTCAGGAGGCCGCCAGTGCCCAACTCGGCGTCGGCGCGGAAGACCTTGACTTGCTGGCTATGGTCACGGGCACAACCAAGAAGACCATCGCCGGCATGGTGATGCTCCCGCACATGACCAATTTGCAAGGTAAGGAAAAGCAGGTCAGTGTGCTTTTGTATCAGGCAGCCGTATCCCGCCGATTGGGATTGGCCGGTTATCACTTCCACATGATCTCCTCCTCAAAGGTGGTGGGAGTCCTGCCCGGCGCGGGCAACGACCCAATTGATTTTGTGTACTCAATGGTCATCAACCCCAGCGAGAACTATATGTGGGGAGGTGCGCTGGCTCCGCTGGCCGACATCTACGATCCATTCAGTGGTGTAGCGGAAACGGGAGCGAAGACCGCCGGCATCTTTTCGGGCTTCTCTGCATACGAGCCGCGTCTTGCAGCGTTTGTAGCTGGAGCATCGCAAGAGGAATTCCTATTCCCCGCATCCATGCAGGCTGTAAATGTTACGGACATTGCAGTCTTTACCGCAGCGCCCACGGATGATGTAGCCGAGTTGGTTGATGCAGCCGATTACACAGCAGCGACCACGGGCATCACCTTCGACATAGCCCCAACCGAAGGCGATGAAGTTATTATCATCTACCAAAAAGCCGCATCCTAATTCATAGGACACATCATGCCGACCAAGCCAGCCGTTCAGCCCGCACCCCCAGCCCAGCCCCGGATTTTAAAGGAAGGCTATGACAGCGAGGGTTTGTATTTCATACGGATCAAACTACGGAAACGCACGATCACGGTCATTGAGCCTGTGTATGGCGTGGATGAGGCGCGGTCATCGTTTGTGCGTGAGGTCCTTGACCTCAACATCAAGGATGACGCACGCAGGAATACCCTGCTTCTGACCTATTCCGCGCTGGCGGCGGTTTCCACGGGCAATGTACCCAAGGCCGGCCAACTGCTCCAGATGGCGGATGCCGATGTAAAGTTTTGGATTCAGTCCGCCCGCAAAGTCGCGCCCAGCCTGTTCGTGTGGATGTCTGAACTGGATAGCCTGACAGCCGCCGAGGGTAAGGTGGTATTGAAAAAAAAAGGGAAGCAGCCAGCCACATAAAAAATGTGCTGGTGCAAAGCGTTCCCATCAGCGGCAAGGTCAGGATCGTACTGCCCGACCTCGTTGACATGACCATTGAGCGTTTCGATCTGGTTTATCCTGAGTGGTTACGCTGGGTGGGAACAGGTAGAAGATTTCTTCCCCGGCGTGGAGGACTAAGAGATCAGCCGTCAGACCTGATGGATGATTTCTTTTTTTTAGACGGCTTGTATGAAAATCTGATTGCCGTGAATACCCCTGAAAGCGATAAAGGATCATAATGACAGACAACCTTGAACTGGTACTAAAATTACTACTTGACGAGTCCGCGAAGGCGAAGACAGTCAAGGGAGTCAAGGAAGTCAAGGACGCTGTAACATCCTTCGATGATAAGGGTGGGACTGTGCCGACAGATGCGGTCAACATGGTTGGCAAGACAGAGAAGCAAAAGAACGCAATTGTCAAAAAACTTATGAGGGAGGCCGCGCAGGAGAGGATCGCCCTGCTTAAGGAGACAACCGAAAAAGAACTTGGCATAGAAAAGGCGGCAACCAAGGTTATTTCTGCCGAGCGACAAGCGGAGATACAAAAGAGTTTTACGGATGAGATTGCACGCCGTCAGTTGAACTATGAAACCCTGATGAAGGAAAACCGTGAAAAAAACAAATTACTGTATGGTAGTACATCCTCACCTAAAGCAAGGGCGACGACCAATATCGAAACAGAGAAGACAAAGGAACTTGATGAGCTAAAGAAAAAAACACGTGAGTTGTTCGATCAGGAAATACAGGAGTCGGACAAACTCAGGGAAGCCGAAAACAAACGGGATGCAGCCCGCCGGCAGGCAGCAATCACAGCAGAGGAGAACGCAAGGAAATACCTGATAGCCGAAGCCCTCGTCACGGACGAATATCGTAAGCAAATGCGTGAGATCACCGTCCTCCGCAGACAGTCCGAAATGCTGGGACGCACTGGCCGTGGCCTGACCATCGGGGGATTAGCCGTAGTCGGTGGTGCCTTTGCTTTGGCAAGCAAGGAAGCCCAGCGGCAAAAAGAAGCGGGGCAGATGACTGCTGAAACAAAGAAGTGGCTTGAAGCGCAGTTACGCATACAAAAGGCAACCGAGCGCATTGGGCGGGTCGCAGAGACCACCATCCTGCCCTATCTGGTAAAGGCGGCAGCGTTGGCAGAACGCGCATCCAAGTATCTCGATTCGCACCCAGAAGTAGCCAAGGCCGTTTTGTCGGCTGGAGTCATCGCGGTTGGGTTGGGTAGCATCCTGACAATTGCATCCAAGGGCATCCGCATGTATGCCGACTTGAAATACGAAGCGGCACAAATAGCCAACACCCTCGCAACGGAGAGAAATACAGCCGCATTGGTAACAAAGAGCCTTGTGCCGGGTGGATCAGGAGCGGAAGCAGCGGTGGGGAGTGCTTCCAAACTACCGGTGATCGGGAAGATCGTGGCGGCGGCATTGGCAGTCGCAGCCATGAATGTTGCGATGGTTGGATTAATAAAAGTGTCTGAAAAAACAGTTGAGAAACTGACTCAAAGTGTGGATGCTGGAAAGAAATTTGGTGACATGCTGGCCTGGCTTATATCAACCATGCCCGGCATATTCATGGCAGTTGCTCCGCTAAAACGATTGTACGAACAGCTTGACCCCATTGTAAAGAAGTACATAGCCGACAAGAAAAAAGAGGCAAAAGCCCTCGACGACCTATCGAAGTCCACAGAGAACGAAATAGCCGCCATGAAGGTGCTGGCCGACCTTGCAGAGCAGGAGGCGAAAGCGGAACGTAACTATGCGGATGATCGTAAAGCCATCCTTGACAACGCAACCCGCGATCTGGAAGACTCGAACCGCAACCTCGCAAGAAACTTGAAAGATATTGCATCCACCCTCGTTGGAAACATCAAACAAATAGGTGTTGACCTGCGGAAAGCATTATCTGATCTGGATGTTGACTTCAAAGATGAGAATCTCAAGGCAGCCGAGGAGTATCAGCAGGATCAGGCCGACATCATTGCCAAGGGTGCGGAAGACATACAGAAAATCCGTGAACAGGCGCAGAAGGATTTGGAGCAGCTTGAATTGGATCATGCGCGGGCAATACTCGACGCCACCCGTGCGCGTGACGCCGGCGCACTGGAGGACGCGAATACCGCCTATGAAGAACGCAAGAATGAGATCAACCAGGGTATTGATGAAGCAATTTCACAGGCACGCGAAAACACAGCCGCACAACTTGCCGAGGCCGCACGTAATTATGAGGAGCAGGCAAAACAACGGCGTGAGGACTATGAAAAGCAAAAGCAGGAGATCAAAGACCGTGCCAAGGAAGCCGTCATTGAAGAAAAAGCGCGTGCAGAGGAGGCCAAGAAACGCGCCATAGAAGCGCACAAGGAAGAACAGGCCGAGATCAAGCGCAAACAAGCTGAGGCGCTGGCTGACCTGAAAATGCGCTTCAATGAAGAACAGCGTGAACGGGTCTTAGCCGCGAATGCAGCCATCAAAGATTTGGGTACCGGACTCAATGCCGAATTAATTTTGCGCCGTAAGTATTACAACATCATCCAGACCGAGTTAAACAAACATCTGGCGGAAATTGCGGCATCCTTCGCCGGCATCAAAACCAGCGCGGGCGGAAAGGGTGTCAAGACCATCATCGGCGGAGTCAAGACCGGATCCGGTGGGATTGGAGGCAATTCCGCCTCAAATGCCGTGCTGTCAGACATGATCGGGAACAGGGCCGGCCAACAGAACATCGCCGGCATGGGCAGCGGTATTACGATCAATTGGGTTGACCAGCGCAGATTTGACGCTGATGTATCCCTATCCACCCGCAAGGCCATCACAGAGGACACAATCAAGGTCTTCAATAAGGCCATAGAAAAGGCAAAGCGATAATGAGATACCGATACGCGATCTCCAGCACAGGCACCGAGGGCAGCTTTGTCTACCTGTTCACAGTCCCTGTGGTTGCACCCTTGAATCTGTACAAGCAATACACCAAAATTCAACCGTTGGGCAATGGCGGGGAGAGACATGCCGGCTGGCCTATCGATCTTTGGTCGTGGGCATCCCTTGAGGAGTCCGAGCGCACGTTCTTTCGAGGCTATTGTCCCGGCGTGTATCAGGATGATATGTGGATTTACACCCTGAACGACAACAATGTATGGGTAGTTGCCCGCACAATTATGTTCTGGCACAAGGAGGCGGAGCAGTGGAGCGCGGATAATACCCTCGGCTTCCAACTCACGTTCAAAGTCAAGCTGGCAACGGCGCTGGACATCTAATGCCCATTGAAGCGATCACTCCAGAACAAGAAACCCTGTTGTGCTCTGATAACCAGAGGACGGAATTATTTCTTGGATTCACCGATCCGCCACCCGTAGTGTTTACCTGTGTCATCAACCAGACCTTTTCCACGCATGACATGGTGTTTGAATTTCTCTACAATACACCCACGGGCGACCTAGCTGATGTTTTACCAGGCATGACCGCATGGATCGGCAGCGACGTGGGGCTGTACGATATCGGGCAATGCAGAATAAGGAAAGCACCAGTTTCGGGTACACTGTATGTTTCCGAAGGGTCTGAAATTGACTGGGCGAATGCTCTGCACGTTACCATCGTGGATGAAATGGGGCTATGGCCGAAGCATTTATTTATCGACACAGATGAAACGGTTTATGTTGACAGGGATATAGCCTACACCGACCAATATGAGAAGTTTGCGCCTGTGCCAATCATGGGCTGTAATGCCATATTGGACGTGGAGTCCTATCCTGCCACTGTGCGTTTCCCGGAGGTGGATAGGTCGTGGGTGTTCGACTCAACCATCACCGGATATCTGTGGACTGCAACGGAGGGTACGTTCGACAACAACGCAATTGCCAACCCCGTGCTGACCATCGTGGCCTATCCTGCAAACGGATTGATCCGCGTTGCTCTGCGCTTGACCACCGCCGCCGGCGCACAGTTCACAGGCTATCGCTACGTGCAGGTGTACGATGCTGAACAAGACGCCTATGGCTTGAGTATGCACAGACCCATACAGGTATTCCAACTGGCTTCCTGCCGGGGGGATTATCGGACAGGCGGATTCTCGTTCGAGGTCACACTATATTCGGAAAGCGGGCGTGACGAAATACGTGACCGTGCTCCCATCTATCTTTTTGCGCGGGACTATTATGGTAATTCTGTCACATCCATCGGACAACTTGCGGGGCGGGAGAACATTGTTGCAATGGGCTGGATCGACGCCGAGTCGATAGAATATGATCCATCCGGCGGGACTGTGACCTTCACAGTGCAGGGACCGCAATTCTGGATGGAAAGGATGAACGGCTATCCATCAACGGTACGCATGGCAACCAATACCCCGGACAGATGGATCACCATGCCGGCGCTGACTGTGGATCGCGGGCTATGGTATTTCCTGCATAACCACACTACGGCCACGGCAGTCCTCGACGTGACCTTGACAGGCGATACGCGCTACGCCGCCGAGATGAGATCGCCCAATTCGAGTCTATGGGCGCAGATCGTCGAGATGGCATCGACCAGCATCTTTGCAACGGGTGGTTTTGATCCATATGGACGTTTGTTTATCAGCATCGACCCCCAGATGACTCCCGCTGCGGGACGCACATGGGCCGTGGTGCAGGAAATAGAGCCAGTGGATTTTGAAAACAAGATCCAGATTGATCGAATCACTGTATCCGATGTGTCCATCCTTTATTTTTCGGGTGTCGCGGTCAGTGCCGGCGGACAAGGTAAGGCGTACTTCAGTCTATCACCGGGGCACGTCCACAAACGCTATGGAGCGCCTTTTCAGATAGAGCGCATTCTTTTATCAGACCAGGCGCAAAGCAATGAACTGTGCGGCCTGTTAATGGGCTGGAAAAATAATGAGTATCCGTTGATCGGGGTTGCATTTGCGCAGAATAACCACATGTTCACCCTGTTTCCCCCGCAGTTTGGGCATATCACGATTGCAGAGGGGGACACAGAACGCGGAGTCACATTGGATAAGAACCTTGTGCCGCGATCCATAAATTTCGCGTGGGACGGGGATGCCGGCGTGTTGTCCACTGAAATAAACTTTGAAGCTGAAACATTTCCAGAACTGTCCACAAATGGGGATGTGCCGGGGATCATCGAAGCGGAGGATATAACCGATCCTCCTGACATAGACCTTGACTTCCCACCGTTCGATATTGTGGTTTCTCCAGACCCAACCATTGAAAATACCAACCTGCCAAGAGTCGTGGTGAACGGCTCTCGAAACTATGGAATTCATTATACCGAGGACTTCAACACGGATGACGTAGCCGGCCCCGAATGGATCAGCATGAATGATGGACTCACAGACACTATTTATGCTGGACTTCAAAATCTGGTGGTTACGCCTGATGGGACACTATTTATGCAGACATCTTTCAAGGTGTTCGCGGCGGACGGAATTGGCGGGACATGGGTTGAGATTGCCGACATTGCCGACTTCAATAGCGGGGCGATCACTGGCATCGCCGTCGATCCAAATGAGAGCGGGCAGATCGTCATCACCGGGAGTCTGCATGTCAACGGCGCTCCGATGGGACGGTTTGTATTTGCAACCATCGATGGCCTAGGTGCGGGCGCAGGCGTGAATGTCATGCGGATGCACACCAACCAGCAGGGGATTGCATACACAAACAACAAGTGGACAGTTATCGGAAATGCGGACGCCGTATTTTTGGATGCGACCTATTGGGCTTTCGATGGCGGAGGAACTTTGCAAAACGGGGAATTGGGAACGTTCTGTGTAGGTGCGCCGGGTGCTGCTCCAGCAGTGTATATAGTCCCTGTTGGAACTCAGGATATTATTTTTTATTGGACAGCCAGCGGTACGCCGGGCAGTTGGAAAGTAACTTTAGATGGCACAGGTTTTGCAACTTTCGTCGCCTTGACAACTATTGGGCCAAACACAATACAGGGGATTTCTCCATCGCCTACGGGAACTATTTTAATGGCCGGCTCTTGGTATGGAGTTGGTGCATATCACGTCCCATATAAATCCACTGATAGCGGGGCTACCTGGAGCAGTCTCGCCGGCACAATTCCTGTTGGACCTGATGTTTGGGAGAACTGCCGGGACGATAATCGTTGGATTTTTGGTGGTGGCACTGTGATCCGTTTTACTGCGGACGTGGGTACTACCTATATTGACCGTATGGGAAATCTGCCTTACATCGCGCCATTAATCGACATAACATTGATTAGGTTCATCGAATGAACGTCTTTGCCGAACTTGAAAACCATGTCAAGGACATGCTCCCCAGCGATGAGCGTCTGGAGTATATTGCATTTTTGGGTGATGCTTCCGGCACGGTGAAGGCAAAAGGAAATAATAATGTCTACGTGCTGAGGCATGATAAGAGCGTGGATATTGTCAGAAACACAAAAGTACCAACACGGACGCCAAAGATAGCGGTTGTGGTTGGCTACGCAAAAGACAATCCAACCCTGCTCCAAGTCCTGCGGATGGTCAATGCCTATCTTGATCCCCCCTATCCTCCAATACCAGAACATGCCGAAGTCATGCATTCCCGCTGGGGCACTGATCCGGTCTATGTCACCAATGAGCAGTTTCTACCCGGCCTCGCGTTTCCAACTGCGCTAACAGGGCTGACCCTCGACCTGCGCGGGATGCCATACTATTTGGAAGGGTGGCATGTTTTGGATAACCAGACGGGCACTACCGCCATTGACATCACGGCACTATTGCCGGCGAGTGGAGCCTGCTGGGTGGCCGTGGACGTGGATGTGGACAAGGTTGTCAGCCTGCGGGCGGGTAGCACAGTCGCCAGTCGGGAACTCCTGACCCCTGAAAATATTCCGTTGATCCTGTCCAATAAAAAATTCCTATTTGCGGTAAAAGCCTATGCCGGGCAAACACGCATCGTGCAAAACAAATTTATGAAGGATATTTTCGATCCTCGTTTTGCGGGTGTATCGTCGGGAGGAATCGCCACGGCTATTGATTGGAGCGACATTCTCAACATTCCCGCCACGTTTCCGCCCGACCTGACCATCACCGACCCATTGTATATCCACCGCTGGGAACGGAGCGGCGACCCAACCATCACCGACGACATTAGTGCAGGTTATTTGAATCTGGATGTGTGGCTCAACACTGCCACAGGCAAGATCTTCGAGCTAATCGACAATAGTGCGGGGGCAGCGGTATGGGAACCGATGGGCGGAGGGGGAGGGGGAATTGTGTCCTTTGCTATTGATGGTCATCTGGCCGTTGTTGAGGGTGCGGCCAGCGCCTTTATATTCACTGCGGATATGGCTGTGCCTGAATTTTATATGTTCCTTGAAAACTCCGGAACATCAGGCTCTACCATCATGGATTTGATCTTGCGTAGAGTAGGAGATGCCGACGTTTCAATCTTTGAAGATGGGATTTATATCGATAATCGTCCTGAATTGCAGTGGGATGATACGGATGGGCTGGTGATCGCAACCCCCTACATCACGGAGTTTCTGGCCGGCGATGTGCTGATCCCAAACGTGGATCAAGTTGCAGTAGGTGCAAGTGACGCGGTTCTCGCAGGTGGTCTTGCCCCATCTGGAAGTGGGGCGAGTTTCAACCTGACAGTTTCAGACGGCGTGACCACAGTTGAGAATGTAGGTAGAATTAACGTCAACGGTGCTCCTGTCATTGATGAAACGGGTGGAGTCATCACGATTGATTTTCCCACGCCGGATGCACCAATTGATCCATTGACAGACATCAGTGGATGCGTGGTGTGCTTGCGTGCCAGTGCAATTACCGCGTCCGATGGGGATTTGATTGCGACATGGGCGGACGAAAGCGTATCAGCCAACGACGCCACACAGACTACTGCTGGTGCGAAGCCAATTTATCGTACAAACATATTCAACGGTCAGCCGGCACTGTCGTTTGATGGTGCTAGGCATATGGCGTTTGGCACAAACATTGATCTCTCGGCGTGTACTGTGTTCATAGTATTCAGCACATTCTATAAAGCCGGATACGCAAACGCTCTAATTATCAAGAGATTCGGAGTCTATTCCCTGCTCAATACAATTGGTTGGGGAGTATATCGTGCCGCAACCGCACTCATGCACGGCGATTTTTTCCCTTCCAATGCAGGAATTGCCTGTGTAAAATATAGTACTAGCGTAACTGATTTGTATTCATCCGGCCGTAGGCGCGCAGTGAGTGGAGGTTCTGACGCCGCGAACGCAACTAGTAGAGTGGGATGGGACGGGTCAGGGACACAAACTCATGTAGGCTACATTGCCGAAGTACTAATTTATAATACGTCGCTTTCCGATGCTGATAGAATTTCAATTGAAAAATATTTAGCAATGAAGTACGATATAAAAATTGGATCAGGACTGTAGGAGAAACAACATGGCACAAAATGGCGATATACAAATTGGATTCCCAGCGCGATTGTTTGGTGATACTGAGGCTGAGATTGAGGCAATTAGTCACGACCTTTTAATTGGTGGTGAAAAAGCCTATGCACTAGATACGGGCAGAGAGGGCTTATACAATGGTCTAACTACAACATGGGAGTGGGGTGGAGGTGGAGTTGAACCTGTAAATCCATCTGTAGTTGGTAATCTTGTTTCTTTTGCGGATACTGCGGGAGCGCAGGCAGATAGTGGGATTGCGGCTGGCGATGCGACAATGTTGCGTGGCTCTATTATCAATCCTATATTTGTTCCTTTGAATGGTGATTTAATCAGATATAGTTCTGATGATGGTTGGACACCGGATCCAACAACTTACGCTCAATATTTCACTGATTTGCTCGACGCTCCCGACAATACACTTATAGGTCATGGTCTAAAACATATCAGAGTAAATGCGGCGGAGAATCTGCTTGAGTTTGTAGATCAAGATGCGGTTGATGCGGCGTTGCTGGCAAGCGCAGATGCGTATGCTGATAGTTTAGTTGTCGGTCTGTGGGATGACAGAGGCTCGTTTGATGCGAGTGTAAATGCCTACCCGTCATCTGGTGGCTCGGGCGCGGCTGGCGCGATATTGAAAGGGGATGCGTGGACAATCTCAGTTGCAGGAACGTTACCAACGGGACAGATTGTTGAAATTGGTGATCTTGTTAGGGCTTTGATTGATACGCCTGGAAATACACAAGCGAATTGGGCGATTACACAAAACAACATCGGCTATGTTGCGGAGAATGCTGCCAACAAATCCACCAGCATTGTCACAGATCAGGGAAGTGACATTAAATTTCCGTCCGTCAAATCCGTTTATGATTGGGCGGTTGCAACGTTTCAGGCAATAGGGAGCTATCTCACCTCTGCAAATATCGTAGAGACAATTACCAATGGCGTGACTGACAAAGCGCCGTCGGAGAACGCGGTATTCGACGCGCTGGCTACGAAAATCTCGTATAGTTCCATCAATGGAAATAATTCATTTCTAGTTGGGTCGGTTGCTGACGGAATGTGGGTAGCTAAAACTAAAGCGGAAACAAAGACAGCTTTAGGAAACGCGTCAACTAGCGAGGCGGGATTTGCGCTACAAGCCACCGCGCCAGCGGCGGGATTGCTGAACGTGGTCGGAATTGAGAACGGGGAAACGGCGTATTCGATGAAGTCTGTACCTCCAGATTTTGTACCTCGTACCGCATTTACGCCAGTACTCGCTGGTGCATCTACCGCAGGAGCAGGAACATACAACAGCCAGCTTGGCGAATATAGTCGCGTTGGTAATATGGTTATGTTTACCGTATATCTAAATTGGTCTGCACACACGGGTACAGGAAACATGACATTAACTGGACTGCCAGTAACAAGCGCGGATAATGGTATGGCAACTCCTATCATGGTGCTTTGGAGCGATATCACACTGGCAGCGGTGGGTAACAAGTTGTTTGCACAGGTAGCTGTCAATGGTACAACAATGGATTTTTATGAGGTTGGCAGTGGTGGAGCGTCAGCCGTTGCAATTGACAGTGCTGGAATTATGAGGTTGTCTGGATTTTATTTTGTGTAGGATATTTCAGGCATCGCGCCTGTGAATGTCTCTCCGTCCGTCGGAATGGTTGTTGCTTAGGTTGGCTTTGCCAATGACCTCACTGCGGCGGACGGAGATAGTTTATTAGGAGAATTATGGACAAAATATTTTTAGTAGACACTTGGGAGGGTGGAGGAGAGATCGACGAAAACATCCTGCTTGCAAATGATGTGAGCGGTATGATCGTGCGGCTTAATGACATTGATGGCGGACATCATATGGATGCAAACTTTCTTGTGCAGTGGACACAAGCAAAAACGTTGCCTGTACGTTTAGTTTATTTTGTTTATAACCCATGGAAAACCGGACAGGAAAACTATAACTGGTTGATTGCACATATGCCAAACGAAGCCGGCGCGGTCATGGTGGATGTTGAGGTCAGATACATCGGCTATTCCCCAACCATCTACGCGGCGGAGTTTGCAAAATTCTATGCGCTGGCAAAGGCAAAGTACAACGTCATGATCTACACAGGCGAGTGGTTTTTGGATTTCCTTGCCTATTGGCCGCAAGATACCCTCTATTGGTGGGCATCTTACCCGCTGGCGTTTTACAGCTACGAGACTCTTACGTGGGAAGCGTTGAGAATTAGATTTTCGGAATACGACAGCCCCAGTAATCTAGATGAAGTACCCGGCATTCTAAAGATGTGGCAGTTCACGGGGGATAGGATCATTCTGCCCGGTTGCAACAAGCGCATGGATGTGAATGTCTATTATGGCACGCTGGATGAATTGAAAGAACTTGCAAATGAGAGGCCAGTAGATTCCATCCCTGAAGGTGATGTGCTCCTGTCCACAACAGAATATTTTGATGGACTCACAGAGAAAAGGTATGAGACATCTACTCCGCATGGAAAAGTCATCTATAACGTGACTGAAATAGAGACGGTCAAGGTGAAGGAATTTTTCGTAAGTCCGATGCCACAAGACAGGGATTGGATTGTGGAGTTTATAACGAAGTACGATACCGATGCTGCGATCAACTGCGGTGGATGGACTTCTCCTCCTCTTGTGCCAACAGGTTGGCATTCAAGCGAGAGCAGACCTTATGGTTTGAATAAAGAAGAGACCATTTATATCAGTAAGGAAAATGTGTTTAGTCGCATACGACCTAGTAATGTCTGGAACGCATTTTCATACCAGAACCGTCTAGTTATAGATGGACAGATTGTTAACATTGACAAAGACGACGGCGATGTTCGTGCAAGAACTGCATTTGGATATACTAAAGATCAATCTAAAATTTTCTTCGTTACAGTCGATGGGAAGGAAGAGCTGTGGAAACAGGAGGGGTTGAACTTTCCAGAGGTTGCACATCTCTTGCTTGGATTGGGATGCGACTTCGGCGCAATGTTTGACAGCGGCGCATCCACCAGTAAAGCAATACGTGTCAATGACAAACCCAAAGTAATTGGGGTTCCAGATGGCGCAGATACCGTCTTGGGGTACGAAGAAGTAAAATTAGAACGTGTTCTGAATGCTCTTTGCGTGAGAATGAAATCTGGGACGGTTGTGATACCCCCCGAAGAAGGAGAGAATATGAATTACATTGTTGATTTTGATACTGATCTACGACCTACAGATTCCATGTATAATACTGGAACAAGACGCATTACTAAAGGAACACAATTCTTTAGTGATGTTACTAGTATTCACTACAACCCATTGAAGCCTGCCGACTTTGGAGTCACCTTTGTAAAATATCAGGAAGGCTGGATTCCTAAGATCTACAAGGGAGTAGCTTACTTACGAGAAATTGAAACCATCCCCGATCCTCAACCTGCCACCGGTCCCAAGAAGATCATCTATGAAGATATTGACGGTTCGGTTTATGAAGCCACCACGTTTACAAAGATAAAATGAAAAAAATTACGATCATCTTACATGATGGCTCTGAGTATCAACATATCCCGACACTGGTACGTCCGGGTAGATTGTGGTGGATATTACCCGACGATATGCGGACGCCTCCGCGTGTGCGAGATGCTGTCCCTATGACTTGTCAATTGAGACCCGAAACTAGGATTCCATTTGTACCCAAACTACAATTTGATATCCGAGGGTTGAATGATAGTGGTAATAAAGCTAGAGATGACGCAGCTTTTGAGCAGTATAGAGATACATGGAATACTGCAAGCGGAAAACTTGCAACTCACTACAATGCAATTACAGATGTTGGTGATAGAACAAATCTACCAGCACTCGAATGTCATATCCAGTTTGCCGGTAATATTGTTTGGGCAGAGCCTGAAATATCGGATGGAACAATTGGCATACCCAGAGGTGTGCGTGTTATCAGAATACATACTATCCATCCGGATGATCTCCACCCAGAATATACAGATAAAACACATCCATGGTTTGTTCACCATCAGGTTATCATAAGACCAAATCTTTTTGGTGAGTTTCAAATGCGCAATACATTTATTCAAATGGGCGGCAAAAGCAAAGAGCCGTTTAGACCTTGCCTTACTAAATTAATAAGTCCGGTCGATCTTTTTATAAGACAAGACGAGGTTAGGGAGGTACTAGAAAACGAACCGATACCTAATCCTTACAACCCTGTATGGGATTACACAACAAGGAGTCTCTATGGACTACATACTGGCTAATTGGCCTATAAGTGCGGTCTTTATTTATCTTTTACTTACTGACGTCTTCCCCAAGATGTTGAAGTTCTTTGGTCAGTATGTGTTTCCAGAAAGAGTTAAAGAGCATGCCACAAAACTAAAAATGGAGATAGAGCGCACAGAAGCCGAACGAGATCTGAGGGAACGACAAATCGTTGCACAAGAACAACTCGTGAAGACATTACTTCTTCTTCAAGAGAGGTTGAATGTTGCCGATACAGATCACAAAATTATATCTGCTGCTTTAGTAACGTCAAATAGTTCCTTAGCTGTCCTACTAGATCGTAGTGCTAATCGACGAAAGGAATACGCTCCACGTAAAAACCATATATCATAAAATCTCAGGTAATTCTGCCTGTGATAATAAGGAGAAAAATATAATGGAACTAACCCCTGAACAACTAGTAACAATCATCCTTGGTGGTGTTGGCGTTTTCTTACAAATCGCCTTCATGTACTTTGGGAAGTTCTCACAATGGTATCAGAATCACCCCAACAAAGGCCTTGTCGCCCTGGGATTTGCTTTTCTCTTCGGTATTGCATATTTCGGCTTGTCTTGTACACCCTATGCTGGACCCCTCAAGATCGCTCTGAGCTGCACACAAGACGGCTTGTTCGTACTTGGACGCGCTATCTTCATCATCGCGGTAGCGCAGCAAACTGCATATGGGTATTCTAAGAAAATCATCCAAACCAAATTTGCCTACCTCAGATAACGAAAGGCGGTGATCATAAAAAACGACTCCTTAACGGGAGTCGTTTTTTATTGGAAAAACTTTGAGTATCTTATCTTCGAACTTACTTTCGGATGGGAAGCTACTTTGTAGAGTAATTACCAACCTAATGATGTCGTTCCTTTTTGTTAGCATCCATACATACCCAGATCCGTGTTTGTACCAATGCCCGTTGTAATGAGCAGTGAGAAGTTCAACCTCCGTAAACCATTTCGAAAACACCTGTAGCTGAAAGTAGCGTTTACGGTAGATATAAGATCTACATCTTTGGAGTAGGATGTCCTCAGCATTTTTTAAAGGTGCTTGAGCAATTCTCATAATAATCCCTCCGGCATGGGTAAAGGTTTGGCCCACCGATCAGATACTTCCAAATCAACCTTCCAAGGTACTTCAGGGAAATACTTCTCCCCCATACTTCGCATTGTAGTAATCATCATTTCGCTAAACTCGTTTGCCAACGTCTTTGGACATTCTGCAATACAACTGTCGTGAACTGTAAGGACTATCGGCACCCCACGTTTTATCAAGCTATTAGCAGACAACAAAGTAAGATCACTAGCTGAGGATGCACACGGCATATGAACACATGCCTTTCTAACATCATCGGCAATTTCCTGTGTAATCAAAGGAAACCTTCTACGACGACCGAAACGCGTTTCAACGTACCCTTGAGTTTTCGCCAACTCGAGTTGGTGTCTCTTCCAAGCCAGTCCTACAGGCATAAGCTTATTATAGTCTCGCACGAACTGCCTAGCTACGTCAATATTTAAACCTGAGTCTTGTGCAAAAGAATACTCATTGCCACCATATACATAGGAGAAGTTAAACATCTTACATATGACGCGTTGCTCTTTAGTCCATGAAGGTCCATACATACCCAAAGCAACTTCAGTATGTAAGTCACGATCATCTTTGTATACTTGAAGTAGAAACGGATCTAAACTTTCACATGCATAAATCCTAAGTTCCGCCTGGGAGTAATCGCATACCAGCAACGTCATGTCCTGATCGGCAACGAACGAACTCCGAATCAAAGCTCCATAATAATCAGATGGTCTAGGAATAGTTTGTAATGCAGGATTGGCTACAGCTAATCGGGAAACTTCGGTGCCTTGAATTTTGAAAGTAGCATGCACACGCCCTGAACGATCCAAGTATCCTCGAAGGTTTTCTACATAAGAGCTTTTTATTTTCTGTACTCTACGTTGTTGCAAGAGTATTGGAATTACAGGGTGCTTGCCTAGAAGACTTACTAGAGCGTCGTGGTTTGTAGATCGAGCTGGGACCTTTCGCCCTTTACCTTGAGGTAAATGTAAACCGTCAAACAACACTTCCGCAAGTTGCTGAGTTGAGTTAGGATTCAAACAGGGCATCCCAACAGCACCCCGAATTTCTTCTGTAAGCCTTTCCAACAGAACACCCAAATCTATAGAAGCCTTATCTAATTGGTTGGTATCAACTAACATACCCCGAAGCTCAACTTCCGTAAGACAGTTAGCTGCGTCCATCAATATGTTTTTGAAAGGCCACTCGTAAAAGCCTTGATCTCGAAGCCGTCCCTCTAGTAACTCTCGAAGAGGCAAGAGTGTAACAACATCCATTGCTCCATACTTAGCAAGATCTTCCGGAGGCACTTTGGAATACCGATCGTTCTTACTTACAAGGTACTTACTAATGGTTTCTTCTTCGTAGTCGGGAATACCAAACTCATTACGAACTACAAACTTCAAACCGTGCATGATACTTTCATCTAAGCTATAATGTGCTAGCATTGTGTCGAAGTCTTGGTACACATTCAAACCCAGATGTGCTTTTAGGAAGACACAGTCGAACTTGGCGTTGTGTCCAATGGTCTTTACTCGATTGAAGAACCTCTGGAGTTCCTCCACAACTCCTGGGGTATCGTATAACATTTCATCGGACAAAATCAAAGCGTATTCAAGCGTCCATGCTATTTGCAACATTAGTATGCTATCGCGATCAGTAGTAGGTGTTTCGTACCATTGTACTTGATCCGTTTCAATATCGAAGGCAACCCAGGAATCGGAAGCACACGCCTCCAACTCTATCTTGAGTTGTTCGAGAGTATTCACCCATCTAACTTCAGGCCACTTAATGTAGTTGAGCTCGAAGGGTCCTTGAACGCTCCTTCTAATGAGTCCGAGAAATTCAGAAGCGTCCTTCGGTGAGCGTAGGATGTATGCTGGATGCCAGTTACCCATTACAAGCTTGTCTTCCCTTTGGTAAACAGCACCACGCTCGGCAGTTGGAATATTGAAAGCGTTTTGGGCGGTGTGCCCTAACGCCACCACTTTTTTACCTGTAAGCTGTGACATCTCGTGAGCTAACCGAGGTTTGCAACATGCAATTTCTTTTTCTGTTGGTGTACGATTTCCTGGTGGACGACAAGCGACGACGTTTGTTTTGTATACAAGACTAAGCCCAAATGCACAGCCCGCCTGTTCGAACGCAGCATCCAACAACGCACCGCTCTGTCCTACGAAAGGAATGCCCTCAGCCTCTTCAGTAGCACCCGGAGCTTCGCCTACAACAATTACATCGGCGTCCAGAGGACCGTTACCTGGGACTGCCATACCATGTACTAATGAGCATCCCTCACATAGGGCGTAAGGTAATTTACTTTGCATTGGACTTTATCATAACTGTTGCTGTTGAAGACTGCCGCCATCCCATCTCTTCTAGTTCAGCAACAATTTCTAACGGAGCAATTAAGCGGATCTCGTTGACCTTCATGCCTTGAGCAATACCAACTATCTCTAAGATGTGGTCGATGTCACAATGCAAAATCTGGCATGAGTTTATTGTCCGTTCAATACAGAGGATGGCTAGTATCTCTCCGGTGGCAGGATCTTTAACTATTATATGCATTAGTACTCCGGGTTGCAGGCATTCAAAATTGTATTCACGTTACCTACAGCCAATTCATAAGAATAGGACTTATTCCATTCATAACTTTCGTGTACGTTAGTATTTATTTCCATTCCCTTTTGTGCATACGCAATTGGAGCCGCAGAGTCTACTCCACGAATGTCTGAGTAAAAACTAAGCGCACCGCAAACCTCTGCAATAGGATCCTGATCAAAACCAAGCAAATGGATATGGTGATTTAGGAGCATGTGGTTTTCAGCTAATATTTGTAACGCTCGTACCCTTCCACCTGGAAGACGTTCGTACCTTTTAGCTATGCATATTGTTTGACATCCAAGAGAGACTAGTTCTGTAAGGCAATGAAACCAAGAAACCCAATCATGCCCTTGGGGTACTATCGCTCGTTTCATCATTGGTATTCGCCAATAGGTTTCTTTAGCTAGAGCAATTGTTGCTTCAGAATCATCCAGGACATCAGGCACGATTATTTCATCTGCTCCGATGCCTTCTGCTGCAGTTACAATGTCATCCATGCCTATTGACTTACCAAACTCGGCAGCACCATTATCTACCATGATGAAATCACCCGCAAGGTGGCGAGTCTTATAAAAATCTATATAACCGAGTGTGCTTGCATATTGAGCCAACACAAGATGATAGGATAGCCTAAAATCCATTATAAGAGGAAACCCTGTTGGACCTGTTATTAATGCATACTTCATCGGAAGCCTACCATACTTAAAAATTCGGAACGCGCCGATTCAGCAGTTAGAAACACACCGCGCATTTCCGACGTGCGCATGACCCCATTGTGTTCTCTAACACCCCTAGCAGACATACATGTGTGAGTAGCTTCAATAACCACAGCTACGCCCATAGCCTCTAAATTATGTTTGAGGAAGGTTGCGATGTCTTCAGTAAGCTTTTCTTGCGTTTGTGGGCGGGTTGCAAAATGGTGAACAATTCTAGGTATCTTGCTCAGCCCAATTTGCAACTTGTTAGGAATGTACCCAACGTGGCACCTACCAACAAAAGGAAATAGGTGGTGCGCGCACAAACTTGAAAACTCAACGTCAGCAACCGTAATGAGCTGGTTCACGGTTGCTGGAAAGGTTGTAACTTTAAAGTCCATCTCTCCTTTAGGAGAAAACTCTTTCATGGCTTTGAGCCATCTTGTAGCTGTCAAAGTAGAACTGTCATCCCAGACGTCGTCGCCGAAAATGCCATCAAGGACGTTAGTTAACTGTTCGACATCGTTTCGTTCAATATAAGCTTTAGCAGTTATTCTTTTAGCCATTTTTGCGTTCCTCCAGTTGTGTCATCGCACACCGAGCCTGTACTGTAAACGATCCATTACTCGCCAGCCTGGATGTCCGATAGCCCAAGCGAAAGCTTTCTTCATCATCTCAGGACCCGGGGGACACCCTTCTGGCATGAGAATAATGGGCAATGTGCGGTGAAATTCCTGTTCGAACAAGGCTTCAATATCAACAACTGTCAGCTCTGTAAGTTCACTGTCAACAACGAACTTTATTTCGTTGACAAGTTCCAAGAGAGTTAACGGAGCAACATAGTCAAGATTCTTCTTGGGTGACCAAGTAATCCAGTCGGGTTTTTCATTTCCCTTTAAGTTGTTCTGGCCTGAAGTTTCTAGCTGTATGAAAACTCGATTACCGTCTCTCAGTGCTTGGAAACTTCTTAAGCCGTTGATCAGGGAGTCAAGATCGTAAAGGGTTGGCTCCCCACCAGTAATTACGAAGTGAGGATGGTCAGATGCATGCCAGAACTCGTACGCAGCCCACACAATATTCTCTACAGACATTCGCTCCCCACCCCTACTCCAAGTGTTCCGAGTCATGCCGTTCGTGGTTCTTGCTTGTGGAAGCAAATCTGCGAGCGGTCCAGAATCACACCATGGGCATCCTACAGTACATCCCTGCAAACGGATGAACGTTGCAGCGGTCCCGGTAAACATTCCTTCACCCTGAACTGTATGAAACAGCTCGTTGATTTGATAATCATATCTGGACATCTTTTAGTCCTTTCTCACTTGGGGTTAGTTCTATCCAAACCAGATTAGCATATCCTTGTATGTCTAACCAATGATCAGGATTACTAGGGGATCCTAAAATGCGTAACAACTTGTTAAGAATCA
>Ga0210377_10001710_pt1 | contig 19720 bp, 18 predicted proteins | sample PLM4_65_b1redo_FD_155480 | JGI IMG/M metagenome (GOLD analysis project Ga0210377, IMG submission 155480) | Groundwater sediment microbial communities from an aquifer in East River, Colorado, USA - PLM4_65_b1 redo | ecosystem: Environmental > Terrestrial > Soil > Riparian zone | place: USA: East...
ACTGCCGATATTCAGCTTTTTGCTGCATCCGCTACTGTCGGCATATTCTCGCAAACACGAGTTCGAGGCGGATAGCTACGCCGCCGGGCATACTGCGGCTGCCGATCTGGTCAACGCGCTGGTAAAGATGTATCAGGATAATGCCGCCACGCTTACTCCCGACCCGCTTTATTCCAAGTTTTACGATTCGCATCCGCCAGCCATGTTGCGCATCGCTCATTTACAGACTCAATAAGGAGAACATCATGAAATTGATTTTCATATTTGCATTGCTTTGCGTTGCAACAATCGCATCGGCCGATCCCTTTCCGGGCGGTAACGCACAGGCCGGACAAAAATTATTCGAAAAGTACGATTGCAACCAGTGCCATAATTCGATGATGGGGGGAGACGGCAACAAGATCTTCACACGCTTCGATCGCAAGAGAAACAGCCCCGATGGATTGATCCAGCAAATCGGCATGTGCAGCGGCAATGTCAACGCGCATTTCACTCCGCAGGAAACGCAGGACCTCGCTGCATATCTGAACATCTTTTACAAATTCAAGTGAGCCGGCCATGAGCAAAGTACGTGACTTGACCAGCAGGAAGTGCAAACCCTGCGAACCCGGCATGCCGCCTCTGACGCAGCCGGAAATCGACAGTCTTTTACAGCATCTTGAAGGCTGGCAGCAATATGACCACCTGATAAGCAAGACCTATCGCTTCAAGGACTACTACCAGACCATCGCGTTCGTAAATATGGTCGTTTGGATATCTCACCGCGAGGATCACCACCCCGAACTGGTCGTCAACTACAACAGTTGCCATGTTGAATATACCACTCACTCCATTCACGGCCTGTCGGAAAACGATTTCATCTGCGCATCAAAAATCGACGCGCTATCCGGAACCCCTGATTGAGCGAACTTCTCAGCGCGCAAGTCATCGCGGCTTTCGGGCGCCAATATCTGGTACGCCTGACCGACGGCAGTGAGATGGCCTGTTTGACGCGCGGGAAAAGGAGCGAGGTCGCATGTGGCGATAACGTCGAAGTGAGGCGCACCGACCATCCATCGGTCCGGATCGGTACTCCCTCCTTGAACGGACTCTTGCCAACTGCTCAAGGCGTCATCGAAAACATCGCACCGCGCCGCTCGCTGCTGCATCGCTCCGATGCCTACCGTGAAAAGATCATCGCTGCGAACGTCACTCAGATCATCGTGGTGGTCGCCGCCGAGCCTTCGTTCAACGATGAACTGCTGGCGCGTTGTCTGGTTGCGGCATTCGACCAGAAGCTGGAGGTATTGATCGTATTGAACAAATGTGACCTGCTTGAGGCCGCATCGGCTGCGCGCAAGCAACTCGCGCCCTATTCCGCCATCGGCTACCGCGTTCTCGAACTCAGTGCAATACAGGATGTATCACTGCTGCGCCCGTTCCTGACCGGTCACAGCAGCGTGCTGGTCGGACAATCCGGCATGGGCAAATCCACCCTGATCAACGCGTTGCTGCCGGATGCACAGGCCATCACCCGCGAAATCTCTTCCGCACTTGATTCCGGCAAACACACCACTACTCATGCGCGACTTTACGCTCTGGATAACTCCAGCAGTCTAATTGACTGCCCGGGTGTTCAGGCGTTCGGTCTTCACCACCTGAGCTTCGGCAGGATAGAGCAAGGATTCGTTGAGTTTGGGCAATATCTAGGCCAGTGCCGTTTCCATGACTGCCATCACCTGCATGAACCCGGCTGCGCGCTGCGAAGCGCGGTCGAGGCGGGGAAGATCGATGCGCGCAGGCTGGACTTGTTTCAGCGCATAACCGCTGCGAGTCATTGACATCCTGTCATTCACGGCCTTGGCACCTGCGAATTTCGGAACGCTGTTGAAGCAATAAGGCCGTCCATTGGACGGCCTTATTGTGTATGGTAGACGCCTACTTGTTATGGCAGGTCAGACAGACGGCGCTGCCATCGGTATTTTGCTTGCGCAGGAAAGTCTTGTTGAACACCGAACCTGTTCCGGCTGAGGGCACACCATGCGGGTCGTGGCAGGAGGCGCACTCGACCTTGCCGTCGTAGGTGCGTATCTCTTGCTTATCCATTCTGCCGTTCGCAATAGATTCGAAATATGTCGAAGCGCCTTGTGTGGCGGCAGGCGTGTTCCAGTCGGTGCCGAGCCCGTTGAGCGCCGGGAATGTGACCCCGATCGGGTGGTCATTCCTCAGGTCGGTGCCGATATTGAACAACCTGAAATCAGCTATAACTCCCGCAGCCGCGCCACTACCAACATCTGAGTGACATGTCAGACAACCTACCGCCTGATTAATCGTTGGGCAGCTCGGATTGCCGCACGGATAACTAATGAACGCATTGCCCTGACCATTACCATTCACATTATTGGTACTGTTCAGACCCATATGGTTGATCGGACCTCCGCCACCCACTGGCCATGTATTCAAAAAGGTTGTATTTTGGCTGGTTTGCTGACTGAGCAGGCCCATGCCGGAACCCGGCATGTTGATGATCGAATCGATCGCCGTCTGGCCATCGTGACAGGACAGGCAGGTCAACGATGCGGGACCCGGTTGGGTCAACACTTGGGTCAGTGTGGTGGTCCCGAGATCAGCATAGGTCGTGTAAACAGTAGGTTTGATGGTACGGTTCCACAGCGGCGCCGCTATGAAGTTGTTCGCTCCGTGCGGTGTATGGCAGTAAACGCAGACTTCGCCATAATCGTTACGTGAAGAATTCATAAAAGAACCAATAGGATAACCGCCAGAATCGAATGCTGTCGATTGCGTCAGGTTATGCCGGGTGTTGGCGATGCTGCCTATGTTGGAGAATTTGGTAAATTTAGTTGGTGGTGCGGGTAGGACCGCGGCCCAGCTGATAGAAATCAGTGAAATGCTGGCCACCATTGCTAGTAGCACTTGACCAACCCTGCAAGCACCAGCCCCCAACTTCATGTTTTTATGAGCAATCATACTGGACACCTCTGAATTTTTGATTTTGATTGTGGGCAATAAATTACATTTTATATTAAGAAGCATATAACCTTGAAAGTGGCAACTGTCAGCAACAAATGGAACTAAGACTCAGAAACACTATTCGCATAGTTAAAAGCACATAACATGCCAGTACCATAAGTTGTTGATTAATTGGTCAGACACAGTTGTCAACTTACACCTATTTTCCTATTTTAGAGAAACCATACTCAATATATTCCTAAGTTCGAGACTTTGGATATACCAGAGGAATTTTCTCAATGACGGGAATCGGAATATCGGTCTATCCAGGAACTTATTTTTTGGCCTTCTCCAGCATCTGCTGACCCTCGCTTTCAGTAAGGGGTCGGATGGCCTCCACCTTGTCGTACAACTGATCTACCACGTAGATGCGCCCGGTCTCGTCCACGGCGATGCCGCTCAGCATGCCATACCGGCCCGGATTGCTTTCCAGGCTTCCCTCACCGATAGTCAGCAACAACTGACCTTCCGGATTGAATATCTGGAAATTATTAAAGCTGGCATCGGTGACGTAAATGTTCCCGTCGTCGTCGACAGCGATGCCCCGCGGCCGGGCAAAATTGCCGAATTCCTTGCCTAGTTTGCCAAAACTGCGCAGGAATTTACCTTCCCTATCAAAGGCCTGCACGCGGAAATTGCCCGAATCCAGCACGTAAAGCGTGCCGTCCGGCGCGACCGCGCCTTGCAGCGGAACATTGAGCTGGCCGTCGCCGTTGCCACGGCTGCCGATCACCTGCAGCTTTTTGCCCAATTTGTCATAGACGACCACGCGGTGCTGATCGCTTTCGTTATAGGAGCGATCGATGACGTAGATGCGTTCGCCATCGCGACTCACCGCCACGCCGGTGGGCCGATCCAGATCATCCGGACTCCCAATTGCGTACAGGAAGAATCCGAAACCGTCATAGACAAATACCTTTTGCAACTTGGAGTCGGCGACATAGATGTTCATCTGCCAATCCATCGCGAGTCCTGCCGGTTTGGCAAGGGTACCGGGCTCGCGGATGCCGAAGCGGAAGATTTTGCGGCGCGGCACATCAAATACGACGATGGTGTTGGAACCGGTATCGGCGACATAAAGTTTCCCATTCCTGGCCACGATGGAGGAAGGTTTATCCATCACAGGCTTGTCGGACACTGCCTGCATGCCGGTGAGTTTCTCGCGCAATTTTTGATCGTCTGTCACGAGCGCTATATCCGCTTGGGATCGCAGCACAGTCTCATAGGCGAAACGCGGTCGGTCAGGCGGCTGTGGCCAGCTCAAAGGACCGTCGAATGGTTTTTTTTCCTCTACAGTACTGCAAGCCGCCAGCAGCATGGCTAAAACCGGCAAAATCAATTGCAAGGCACGAGACATATGGATGGTTTACCTGTGACAAAATTATCTGAAGTGGGATAAAATCCGTAAAACACAATGGTGTTGATAAGGAATTATAACGACTCTTTGCATTATTCGCGACGGCAAAGACAGCCTCGGCCAGTGTCAGATGGTGATCAAGCAGCGATCACTATCCCACCAAGTTCGATAGTGTCAGCAGCATCAACAGAATCAGCCAGAACACTACCGAACGCCACACCAGCCCGACGGTACTTTGCATGAACCCGATATCGGCATCATCTCCGATACCGAGTTCCGGCCTATCCAGCAACAATCCGCCTTGCTGTATCGGCATGCCAAGACGCACACCCAATGCACCCGCCCCGCTGGAAAGCAGAATCCCCGTTTCGGCGTCAGGCCAGCTTGCCGCCTGTGTGCGCCAGCAATAGATCGTGTCTTCAAAGTTGCCGACGATGGCGAATGTCATCGCAGTCAGACGGATTGGCAACCAGTCCAGAATGTAAAACGCCAGGCGTGAGAATCCGCCGAACTCGCCCCGGCCCCAATCCCCATCCACCAAGTCTTCCGTTTCGGCTTCATCCGGGTGCCCGGGCATAACCAGCGACTTGGCTATCGTCTGTTGATAGCTTAGTCGAGTGGCTAGTGGTTTTATCGAGTGATCTTCATATTCTTTCTCCAAATGCCAGCGCAAGAACTGCCCAAGCCGGTATAACAAAGCACCCGCCGCCCCACCCAAACCGACCGAGCTGAACAATACAAACCACACGATCACGCCGAACACGTTGCGATGAGATGCAACCAAGGCTTTTTCTATCGTGAGGCGGGCAACTTCTTCGGCATTCAATTCGTGTGAAGGCATACCTTGCCAATCAGACAGCAGCCTGCGCGCGTCATCCAGTCGGCCTTCACGCAGCGCGCGATGTATATCAGTAAAGTAATGGCTGGACTGGCGAAAGCCCATCGTGAGATACAGTACCAGTACGTTGAATACCCAGGCCAAGATCGGATTTACCCGGTAAAGCAACTGATACAGCACTATTGCACCGGCCAGCAACGGCAACACGGCCAGCAACCAGGCGATCGTGCCATGCCGCTGCTGGCCTGCGTTGAAGCGTTGCCGGAAAAAATTTACGTAACCGGACAGCAAACCAAACAGGTATTTGCGCGAGGAAAGAGGGTGGATTTGTTCCAGCAGGAGTGCGGTGATCAGGGCGAGCAGGCTCATCTCATCAGGAAAGCGTCAATGATTCACATGGTGCGAAAGATAGCACACTACGATAGTGCAGCGCAGCTTGATTGCGGAAGGTGCTTCGCTTTAGCCGCAAGACCGAGACCTCTCTACGTTCGCTTTCCGTTAAGCCTGTCCGAACCCATCATCGATAGCAACAACAAGATCATTAGACAATCCGCCATTCATGGCATATTCCTTGAATGGCAGCCGTCATGAATTGTGTAATTATTATTAATGCAATTTGAATTCTGATTAAATTCCGGGATGGATGCTACCGGATGCCGTGCTGGAAACGATATCCCTTATAGCTGAATATCATCCCGTCCGGCGTGATCTGTTCCAGTCTGAGTCCCAGCATCAAGGATCCGCCTTCCCGCAACCTGATTGAATTGATACTGACGAGACGTTCGCTGGGTACGTTCGAATATGCATGGAGCTGAACCGTCATGGCCGGAATCTCCCGCTGAATCTGGAAAGGCAGTTCGTCAATGGATATCGCTTTTTGCTCCTGTGCAACACCGGCAATGCTGGCAGATTTCTCTGTCATGGATTTCTCCGGCATGGACATATCCGGAATGGTCGCCCCCGCACTGGGTGTCCCGGGGCTGTCGAGTGCCGGGCTGTTCGGCTTCATGGCACCTGCCACGGGAACAACTTGCCCGGCTCGCGTTAAATTCGGTGCCGGAAATTCCTGCGCTGTCTTGCCGGGCACCCCAGGTGGCGTAGTCAAAGGCGCTGGTGCGGTTTGTTGCGAAATCGAGATAGGTGATATCGCGGCAACAGGTTCTGTCACAAAAGGCGGTTGTTCCGATTGCCATGGACGCAGCCAGCCGATGATGATCCCGGCACCGAGCAGTACCGCCGCAAGCAGGCCGTAATAGATAAGCATGGGGCGCTTGGGCGCCGCCGCCATTACCTGTGCGGCCTGCAATGTTGGCGTTGCGCCAAGTTGACGCTGCTGGTCCGATTTCTTGAGCGCTTCCAGGATATACGACATGCCTATTTTTTTCCTTGCTCGAGGTTCAACTTCGGCGCTTTCAGGTCCGCCGCACCGCTCAGTAGCATCATGGTCTGTGGCCCGACCACGCCGTCAGGAATAAGTCCCTGCGCGAGTTGAAACTGTTTGACTTGACGCATCATGACTTCATCGAATACCTGATCCTTGGCGGTATCTGCCGCTTTGCCATGGAGTTGCGCAAGTTGCTTGCCCAGCCATTCCACATCCGGACCGCGATCGCCCGGGTGCAGATTCTTGCTTGCAACCGGCGGCATGCGCCACAGCAGCGTGTAGTGCCCGGACCATTGCTCTGCAATGGCACCAAGGGCTACCTTTTTGGTTTCATCGCCGACGGCAAAGGTGGCGGATTGATCGTCAAGCCTGGTCAACGTCGCATTGAATTTTTCCCCTTGCTTGCCTTGCATCAGCAGGACTGCGGGCAGATTCAATTGACGCAGTTCATCCAGTCCACCGCGCGCGGTCAGGCAACGCAAACCGATGGCTTCAGCCTGAGCGCACTCGTTCTCTCCCCCATAGTCCGTTCCCCGATAATCCGCGCCCCATGCCCTGAATAGCGCGGTGTAAGCCATCTGCTGGCTGCGCGAGAGCGGATAGCTTGCCGGCCATTCCAGCACATTCGGCAATGCCGCTACCGGTTTGGGAGCCACTGTTTGAACCTCGGTTTTCGCCTGTGATGGGGTTTTCCCAACGGTCTGGTACAGCACCGCTACCAGCACGGCGAGCAGCAAACCGGCCAGCAACGGGCGCAACATGTTGCGGGGTAGCGCTGCCGCATTGTGGAACACCTCGCGCGCCGCTTGTTTGAGCGTCGCGCGATCGACCTTCTCCTTGCTTTGCGCGTAAGTGCCCAGCAAAGCCCGGTCGCACAGCACGTTGATGATCCGCGGAATACCTCCGCTCAAGCGGTACAAACGCCCCATCAACGCAAGCGGGAACAGCTGGCGCTGCGCGCCCGAAACCCCGAGCCTGTGCTGCACATAGGCAGCGATTTCCTGTTTGCCTAGCGGCCCCAGATGATAGCGCGCGATTATCCGTTGCGCGAGCTGCCGCAGCTCCGGCTGCGCCAGCATCGTCGCCAGTTCAGGCTGTCCCAGCAATATGATCTGCAATAGTTTGCGCTGGTTGGTTTCCAGATTGGTGAGCAGCCGCAATTGCTCCAGCACATCGGCGGAGAGGTTCTGCGCTTCGTCGATGATCAGCACCGTATGCCTGCCCCTGGCATGGGCGTCGAGCAGATAGGCGTTGATGCAATCGATGTACACCTTGACACTGGTGTTGCCGGGCGGACAGGTGATGCCGAATTCGGCGCAGATGGTCGAGAGCAATTCCTCTACCGTCAGCTTGGGATTGAAGATGTAGGCCACATCGCAGGATTCCGGAATCTGCTCGAGCAGGCAGCGGCACACCGTGGTCTTGCCGGCACCCACTTCTCCCGTGAGCAAAACAAACCCGCCGCCGGCATTAACGCCATATAGAAGATGCGCGAGCGCCTCCTGATGGCGCTGGCTCATATAGAGATAGCGAGGATCGGGTGCGATGGAAAACGGTTCTTCGGCAAGGCCGAAGTAACTCTGGTACATGGGCGGTTCCGAAAGTTGGGATAATGCGCCATTATAGCGGCAAGCCCTCTGTAATCGGGAAGGAACAGCCAGGTCAGGGCGGATGCCGCCGCATCATACAGCGGAACAGCTATGCGTTCCGTTCAGCTTCTGCTTTAGGCAATCATCCCCGCCGCAACCGTGTTGTTGGTCGCCTCATCAATCAATATGAAGCTGCCGGTGGCGCGGTCGGTAGTGTAGCTGTCGAACACCAACGGCTGCTGCACTTTCATCGTCACACGAGCGATGTCGTTCATGTTGAGCGTGACCGTGCTGTGCTGTTCCAGAGTGTTAACGTCCACACGATAGTCGATGCCTGATAACAAACACCTTGCGGTACGTGTGGTGTGCTTGACGAGATACTTGCGTTTCTTGTCGAGCGGGGTTTCGGATAACCAGCACAACATGGCTTCGAATTCTTTCGCCACTTTCGGCAGGGCGTCGTTTCTGACGAACATGTCGCCGCGCGAAATATCGATCTCGTCTTCCAGCGTCAGCGTGACGGATTGCGGCGCATAAGCACGCTGCAGCTTGCCGTCGTAGGTGACGATCTCTTTCACCTTGCTGGTGCGGCCCGAAGGCAGCACGGTGATCTCGTCGCCGACCGCGATCTCGCCCGCTTCGATGCGCCCCATGAAACCCCTAAAACCGTTTGCTTCATCAACGGTTTCGGTGGAGACTAACCCGCTACGTCGGGTTATGTCGGAACCAAAATCGTTTCCATGGACACGGCATACCCACTGCACCGGATAACGGAAGTCGGTAGTGTTCACGTCGTAATCGATCACGATATTTTCCAGCAGATTCATCAGCGTCGTGCCCTGATACCAGTCCAGGTTATCTCCTCTGTCCACCAGCATGTCGCCCACCAATGCCGAAAGCGGGATGCAGGTGATGTCGGTCAAACCCAGCTGCGCGGCAAACTTCAGGTACTCCGCGCATATCTCGCTGTACCTGGCTTCGGAGTAATCCACCATGTCCATCTTGTTGACTGCCAGCACGATGTGCGGGATGCCGACCAGGCTTGCCAGATAAGTGTGGCGGCGCGTCTGCACCAGCACTCCCTTGCGCGCATCGACCAGGATGATCACGAGATTGGCGGTGCTGGCGGCCGTCACCATGTTGCGGGTGTACTGCTCATGGCCGGGTGTGTCGCCGATGATGAACTTGCGCTTTGGCGTGGCGAAGTAACGGTAGGCCACGTCGATAGTGATGCCCTGCTCGCGCTCGGCCTGCAGGCCGTCGGTGAGCAAAGAAAAATCTACGGCGGCCATGCCGCGCTTTGCGCTGGTTTTCGAGATCGCCGAAAACTGATCCTCGAAGATCGATTTTGAGTCATGCAACAAACGGCCGATCAGCGTGCTCTTGCCGTCGTCCACGCTTCCTGCGGTGATGAAACGCAATAGTTGTGTTGTGTTGTTCATGATCAGAAATATCCTTCTTTTTTCCGCAGTTCCATTGAAGCATCAGATGTCTGATCGTCCATGCGCGTCGCGCCGCGCTCAGTGATGCGGGTTGTGGCGGTCTCCATGATGATTTCATGTGCATTTCTGGCAGGCGACTCCACCGGGCAGGTACATGTGATGTCGCCCACGGTGCGGAAGCGCACGGTTTTTTTGATCACCTTCTCGCCGGGTTGCGGTTGCACCAGTTCGCTCACTGGCATGATGCCGCCGGGGCGCTGGATCACTTCACGCTCATGCGCAAAATAGATGTCGGGTATCTCCAGCTGCTCGCGGGCTATGTATTGCCAGATGTCCATTTCCGTCCAGTTGCTGATCGGGAATACCCGGATGTTTTCGCCGGGATGTACACGGGTGTTGTAAATGTCCCACAACTCGGGGCGCTGGTTCTTCGGGTCCCACTGGCCGAATTCGTCGCGGAACGAGAAGATGCGTTCCTTGGCGCGGGACTTTTCTTCGTCGCGGCGCGCGCCGCCCATGCAGGCATCGAAACCGAATTCAGCGATGGTCTCCAGCAGCGTCACCGACTGGAAAACATTGCGGCTTTGCGTCGCACTCTTCAGCACCACCGTGCCCTTCCTGATCGAGTCTTCCAGAGAACGCACGATCAACCGTTCGCCCAATTCGGCAGCGCGCTTGTCACGGAAGGCAATCACCTCGGGAAAGTTGTGCTCGGTGTCGATATGCACCAGCGGGAACGGGAACTTCGCGGGACGGAACGCCTTCTCTGCCAGGCGCAGCATCACGATGGAATCCTTGCCGCCGGAAAACAGCAGCGCGGGATTTTTGCACTCCGCCGCGACCTCGCGCATGATGTGGATGGATTCACTCTCCAGCGCGTCCAGATGAGTGAAGCTGTGGGTGCTCATATTCACTTTCTCAAACAGTTTCATAATTTTTCCGCTTCGAATAATTTTGGCTTCGGATAACGTCAGTCCCTTCGCGACCGACATTACCCTGCGCCGAAACACCGAACCCATGTGCCACCTGTGGAGTATGGCTTGCGTGAAGGCCGCACTCTTTATTCTTGGGGTCTTCCCACCACCAGCGTCCGGAACGGATATCTTCGCCTGGCGTGACAGATCGGGTGCAAGGCGCGCAGCCGAGGCTGGGGTAGAACTGGTCGTGCAGCTTGTTGTACGGCACGTCGTGCTGGCGGATGTACGCCCACACGTCCTTGTTCGACCAATCCAGCAGCGGGTTCAACTTCTGCAACCCGTTGTCAACATCGAAACAGGAGATTTCCAGCGTGCCGCGCGTGACCGCCTGGTCGCGGCGCATCCCGGTGATCCACGCTCCCTTGCCAGCCAGCGCACGGCGCAACGGTTCCACCTTGCGCACGAAGCAGCAACCCTTGCGATTCTCCACGCCGTCGTAGAATCCGTTGATGCCATGCTGCGCGACGTATTCCTGGACCAGAGCGCTGTTCGGGAAATACACCTGCAACGGAACAACATAATTCTTGCGCACTTGCTGCATCAGGTCATAAGTCTCCTGCGGCAAGCGGCCGGTATCCAGGCTGAACATCGAAATGTCCAGCCGGTTTCTGGCGATCAGGTCGGTCAGCACCATATCTTCCGCGCCCAAGCTGTTGGCGAAGCAGACCGGCGAGAAATCGCGCACTGCCTGTTGCAGCACGGCCACCACCTGATCGATTCTTTGTTTCATATGCGTCTCCTATACCAACAATCCCGCAGCTGCTTCGGTCAAGTCCAGTTGCGCATCCTGTTGCATAGCGAATGCCGCCACCTTCACTGTCCAGTCATCCACAGAAGAGCTGATGATCGCAAGTTCTTCGTGGCTGATTTCATCCGCTTTCGCCAGCGCAGCAGCCGCCCGCGCAAGCTCGTCGGCGATCTCGCCTGGCAACAACTGCTGCAACTGAATAGCCAGCTTGCCCAGATCATCATGGCGAACACCGCCCAGCAATTGCGCCACACCCGAACCGAGCAAACGAAGGATCGCTTCATTGCACTGGGCCGCTTCGTCATACTTGCGCTGGAACACCAGTGCGTTGCGGTATTCACGCTCGTGCGCCGCCTCGAAGAAGTTTGCACCAATCAATACCTGCGACGCGCCGGCGCATTCGCCGCCACCCAGTTGCAACACGCGGAAGTCGCTCGCTTCACCGTAATCCTGCATCACCGTGTGCAATTCCTCAGGCTTCACCTCGGCCAGATCGGCCAGCAACTGCTTGAAATAATCCGGCTGCTGAGCGCGCGCCCAGGCAAAAAAGCTAGCTTCACCACTATGCAAATGTGCGCTTTGCACGCGCTCGATCGCCTGCTTGATGCGCGCCACCGGCAACGATGGGCCTTTCAATGCCAGCGCGCCGCCGCCCATGCCGTTGCCGCCGAAGTACATCTGATAATGGGGGACCAGTTTACCGTGCATGCGTTTGCCTTCGCCATAGATGCCGATGTCGCCGGTCTCCGGTTGTGCGCAACCGTTATGGCAACCCGACACGCGGATGCGCAGATCGGACTTGCCGCCGCTCAGCATCGGTGCGACTACGGTGCTGGCGGTGATGCCCAGACGGCACGTCGACGTGCCCGGGCAGGCCACCACATTGTCACCGGTGACCGGTTCATGCAGATCCAGACTGGCAAGCCCGTTACGCAGATCGGCCAGCTTGTCTTGCGGCACGTTGAGGATGATCAGGTTTTGATCCTGTGTCGTATGCACCTCGTTCAGACCATGTGCGCGCAACAACGCGGCGATGCCGTGCATCTGCACCGGAGTAACGTCACCGATGGGCAACGCGATCGGAAACACGAATAGGCCCGGCTGATGCTGAGCAAACAGCTTGCGTGGCGCCCCGGACCCCGGAACTTGCTGCCCGGTTTGTGCGCGCCATTCGCCTTTTGGATAAGGCCTGTCGGCGAGGGCCTGTTTGGTGCGCTCGAACTCCTCGCGATATTTTTCCAGGAAACCGTCGACGCCAAACCGCTCGACCAAAAACTTGATGCGTGACTTGGCGCGTTTGGTGCGATCAGAATATTTGTTGTGCAAGGTCACCAGTGCTTCCAGCGAGAACAGCAACTCGCTCTCGGGGATGAACTCCTCGACCACGATGGACTCGCGCGGCTTATGCCCCAAGCCGCCGCCGGCTTTGACCATGAAGCCGTGCTGGCCGTCTTTCTTGACCGCGACCACGCCCGCATCGTGCAGCAGAGACTGTGCGCAATCCGACTCGCAGGCGGAAAAACTGATCTTGAATTTTCGCGGCATCTGCTGATTCAGCGGGTTGCGCAAAAAATTCTGCATCGCCCCGTCGATATGAGCCGCCACGTCCACGTGCTCTTTGGGGCACACGCCGGACAACGCACACGCCGACATGTTGCGCACGGTGTTACCGCAGGCTTCGCGCGTGGTCATGTTGACTTGCGCCAGACGGCGCATCGCACTGGGCGTTTTCGCCAGCGGTACGAAGTGCACTTGTATCGACTGGCGCGTGGTTATATGCGCGATACCGCGCTGCGAAAAACCTTCCGTCACATCGGCAACAGCATCCAGCTGGTCTGCGTTCAAACGCCCACCGGGGATTTTGATGCGCAGCATGTTCACGCCATCCTGGCGCTGGCCATACACGCCCTGCTGCAGCCGCACCGCCGTAAAACGATCGGGATCGATACGACCCTCAATGAAAGTCTGGATCGCCTTTTCGAGACGGTCTATTTCTTCCAGATCAGATATATTTTGCGTGTTTATGCTCATAGCGTTTCTCCTTACCAAACTGATACAAAACTTTTTCGGACTAGTACAGAACCATCTTGGTCCCGATGATCAGCAACATTGTCGCCAGCACCGGGCGTAAAATCGCTTCAGGCACCTTCGCGCTCAGGTGACTGCCGATATAGATTCCGGGCAAAGAGCCCAGCAGCAAACTACCCAGCAATACAAAGTCCACCGTGCCAAGCGCCATATGTCCCACCCCGGCCACCGCAGTCAGCGGCACAGCATGCGCGATGTCGGTACCTACCACTTTCACTGCCTGCATACGCGGATACAAGAACAGCAAGGCGACCGTGCCCAACACACCTGCACCGACCGAGGAAATCGTCACCAGTGTCCCCACGATGATGCCGGTGACTATCGTCGCGGCGGGCAAATGGCGGTGATGCAACTCGTACACCGTGCCATCCTTGCGCTGGGCGATCTTCTTTATCCAGCCTTTCAACAGCAGCGCGGTAGCCGTCAGCAACAGGGCAACGCTCAACACGCTGGTCACCAGACTGCGCAGGGTCTTCTCGTCCAGCGCCAGATATTTCAACAGAGCTATCGTTACCAGGGCTGCGGGCAAGCTGCCCAGGCTGAGCAAGCCGACCACTTTCCAGTCCACCGTGCCGCGGCGTCCGTGTACCCAACCGCCAAGCGTCTTGGTCAGCGAGGCATACAGCAAATCGGTGCCGACCGCGGTGGCCGGGGAGACGCCGAACAGCAGCACCAGCAACGGCGTCATCAGCGACCCTCCGCCCACCCCGGTCACGCCGACGATCAGCCCGACCAGAAAGCCCGATAATGTGTACATCCAGTCCATGCGCTACCACCCATTAGAATTCATGGAGCGCATTCTAGGCCGGACACCTTATATCTCTAAATACTTTTATGTTAGTATCTTATAACCAATATACATATTGAATAGCTGCCATGAACCTTCAACAACTGCGTTTTCTTAATGAGATCGTGCGACAGGGACTGAATATCTCCGATGCCGCCAACGCGCTGTTCACTTCGCAGCCCGGTGTCAGCAAGCAGATCAAGCTGTTGGAAGAGGAGTTGGGTATCGAGATCTTTGTACGCAATGGCAAGCGCATCGTGGCCATCACCGAGCCGGGAAAAGCCGTTTTGGACATCGCCCAGCGCATGTTGCACGATGTGGACAACCTCAAACAGGTGGGTCAGGAGTTTCACGCGCAGGGCAGCGGCCACCTGACCATCGCCACCACCCACACGCAGGCGCGCTATGCCTTGCCGCCTGTGGTCAAGCAATTCATCAAGCGCTATCCCGGCGTGAAACTGGGGCTGCACCAGGGCAGCCCCACCCAGATCGCCGAGCAGGTGTTGAGCGGCGAGGCCGACATTGGCATCGCCACAGAAAGCCTGTCGCTGTATGACCAACTTGTCACGCTGCCCTGCTACGAGTGGAATCACTGCGTGATCACTCCGCCCAATCACCCTTTGCTGGCAGAGAAAAAACTGACACTGACGAAGATTGCCCAATACCCGATCATCACTTACGATTTCGCCTTCGCCGGACGCAACAAGATCAATGCCGCATTCGAGGCGGCCAGCATCCAGCCCAACATCGCGCTGACTGCGATCGATGCGGACGTGATCAAGACTTATGTTGAATTGGGACTGGGCATAGGCATACTGGCAAGAATGGCCTTCATCCCGGAGCGCGACAAGCATTTGCGCATGCTGGATGCTGCGCACCTGTTCAAGCCCAGCACCACGCGCATCGCGCTACGCCAAAACGAGTACCTGCGCGGCTATACCTATGATTTCATAGAATTGTTCGCCCCGCACCTGACCCGCGATATCGTTGCCAAAGCGATGCATGTTTCGCCTTTGACTGGGCAAAACCCAAATTGAGCTTCTTATGCCAGCAGAAAATCGAAATCGCCGCCTGATAGGGTTGCTCGCTTGCGTACTGGCGACCTGCGCAACAAGCATTGCTCTGCCATTGCAGGTGGACAGCGCACAAGCCCCTATGGATTTCCCGGAAGCCCATTACCGCCAAGCCGAAGGATTGGGTAAAAAAATACTGCGCGTGGATTCAGCACAGTCTCTCGTGGTCATCATAGTACATCGTGCCGGCGTGCTCGCTCAACTGGGACACGACCATGTAATCGCCAGTCACAATTTAAGTGGTTATATCTCCATGGCGGAAGGACAGGCTGACCTCTTCGTTCCACTCGAGCAACTTGTCGTGGATGAACCGGAATTGCGTACCGAGGAAGGGTACAACACACAACCTTCACTGGAAGATATCGAGGCTACACGCCGCAACATGCTGAAAAATACGCTCGACAGCGAGCGATTTCCTATTGTGTTCATCCACATCGCTCGTCTAGACGCCAATCGCCCGGCATTGAACGTGTCAATCACACTTCATGGAATTACGCGCACCTATGAAGTTCAGGCACAAATTGAAGCCGTTCTGAGCGGAATCGCCGTTGACGGCAGGATGTCGTTCGATCAATCCGATTTTGGAATCACCCCGTTTTCCGTACTCGGTGGCGCGCTTCAAGTGCAGGATAAATTGGATTTGCGCTTCCACATTCTTGCGCAAAGCAATTGAGTTGCCTGTGTAATCATATTAATAATTGCCAGTTAGCTTATTCATTCCCGCGCACCTTGCGTTCTAGCACTCACAGGGACATACCCACAGCATGCCGCTCGATTACGCTGTCGATAAAACGACGCAAAAAACCCTCGCTCTGCGCGCTGTGGAAACGGTCGATCTCCACGCCGTGACTGTAGGCGACCACCGTGGGAAAACCGCGTACCTTGTGGCGTCCGGCGATCTTCATGTTCTCGTCGGCATCCACCACACCCAGCAGGAATCGACCGTTGTAATCAACGACCAGCTTGTGCAACAGCGGCGCAAGAACACGGCAAGGCGCACACCAGTTCGCACTGATATCCACCAGAACCGGTGTCTGATGCGAACGCGCCACGACGAGTTGATCGAAGTCTGCTTCTTCGACATTGCATGAAAAGTCGCTCAAGGAAAATCACTCGTCCTATTCAACGGTAATGAATCGCCGTCAGTATATCGTCCGCTTCGCAAAATCCTTGATTCGGAAGCCCAACAGCCACAACACGGCAAAGTACACCGCCACCCCCAGCAGCACTAGCCACGTCAAATGAATGATGCGCCCCCAGCCGTGGGTGGTGAGCCAGTGTTGTTCGCTGCCCATGCCGAACCAGAGGGTGAGACCTAGCGCAAGCAGCGCGATGAACAGTTTGGCGAAGTACGCGCCCCAACCGGGTTCGGGCCGGTAGATGCCGCGCTTGCGCAGGAAGTGATAGAGGATGGCCGAATTGAAACAGGCTGCCAGACCGATGGAGAGAGCGAGTCCGGCGTGTTGTAACCAGCCGATGAACAGTGCGTTCATCACTTGCGTAGAGAGCAATGTGAAGATGGCGATCTTCACCGGGGTCTTGATGTCTTGCCGCGCATAAAAGCCCGGCGCGAGGATTTTTACCAGAATGATGCCGACCAGGCCGAAGCTGTAGCCGACCAGCGCCTCGCGTGTCATCAGCACATCACGCATGGCGAATTCGCCGTGCTGGAAGAAGGTGGAGAGCAAAGGTACGGCGATCATGCCGAGTGCAAGCGCGGCGGGCAGCGTGAGCATGAAGGTGAGTCGCAGCCCCCAGTCCAACAGTCTGGAATATTCGTCCGGGCTGTTGTCGGCGTAATGCTTGGAGAGCGAGGGCAGCAGGATGGTACCGAGCGCCACGCCCAGCAAGCCTGAGGGGAATTCCATCAGGCGGTCGGCGTAATAGAGCCAGGACACGCTGCCCGCCGCAAGGAAGGAAGCGAAGATGGTGTTGATGATCAGGCTGATCTGAGCGATGGAGACGCCGAACACCGCCGGGCCCATCTGCTTGATGACGCGCCAAACGCCCGGGTCTTTCAGGTTCAGGCTCCAGCGCGGCAGCATGCCGATCTTTTTCAGGAACGGGATTTGAAATGCGAGTTGAACGATACCGGCAATGAACACCGCCCACGCCAGCGCCAGGATTGGCGGATCGCAATACGGCGCGAGCCACAGGGCTCCCCCGATGAAACAGATGTTGAGCAGGATGGGCGCTGCTGCGGGCACCCAGAATTTGTTATAGGTGTTAAGGATGCCCGCTGCCACCGAGACCAGCGAGATAAAGAAGATATAGGGCGTGGTAATGCGCAGCAACTGCACGGTGAGCGCGAATTTTTCCGGCTCCTTCACGAAGCCCGGCGCACTGATATACACAAGTATCGGCGCGGCGATGATGCCGATGAGCGTGACGATGAACAATATGATCGCCAGCAGGGTGACGACATGATCCACCATCAACTTGGTTTCGCCGTGTGTCTTGCGGTTCCTGTATTCGCCGAAGATCGGCACGAAGGCCTGCGAGAACGCGCCTTCGGCGAACAGGCGACGCAGCAGGTTGGGCAGCTTGAAGGCGACGAAAAAGGCGTCGGTCGCCATTCCCGCGCCGAAGATGCGCGCGATCAGCACATCGCGGACGAAGGCAAGTATGCGAGAAACCAGCGTCAGGCTGCTGATGGTGGCGAGAGCTTTGAGAAGATTCATGCTGGTTTTGGTCTGTCCGCAGTAAACGCCGCGCATGATACCACCGGGCCAAGCGGAACCGTCCCCAACCCGGTGTATTGCAGATAAATTTGCAAAAGGGCGTGTGTATCACTAGAATGCTCGCCTTTCCAGTAAGCCGAATTCTCAAGGAGTAGTCATGGCAAATAGCGCACAAGCCCGCAAGCGTGCACGTCAGGCAGATAAACAGAATGCTCATAACAGCAGCATGCGCTCTGAATTGCGCACCGCGATCAAGAAGGTTACGAAGGCGATCACAGCAGGAGACAAGGCTGCCGCTCAAGCCGTCTACCAGACTTCCGTCAGCGCCGTGGATCGTATCGCCGACAAGAAGATCATTCACAAGAACAAGGCCGCCCGCCACAAGAGCCGCCTGTCCGCGGCCATCAAGGCAATGGCATAAACGGCCGGCATCAAAGCCACTACGCTTTGATTCACCGCGCGTAACCAGCCGCCTAGCCGGCGTTATTTGACGTCTTAGTGGATTGGCTATAACCAATGACTTGACTAGCGTCTTTTGCTAGGTTAGTCAGATGGCTAGTAGCAATATCAGTAGTTTATCAAGCCGACAGCGATGTCGGCTTGTTTGCTTTGTGGGATTGTTTGGCGGGATAATGCCAACCTGCAAACGACTCGACGGCGGCATGTCCGCCGTATTGTTTTTAGGGAATCCGAATGTCACATCTGATGAACACTTACCCCCGCCTTCCCGTCGCTTTTGAGCGCGGTGAAGGTGCGTGGCTATGGGATACCGAAGGCAAGCGCTATCTCGACGGCCTGGCAGGCATCGCGGTTAACACCCTGGGGCACGCGCACCCGCGCTTCACAGCCGCGCTCAACGCGCAGATCGGCAAGCTGATCCACTGTTCCAATGTCTATCAGGTGAACGAACAGGAACTGCTGGCCGAGAAGCTGTGCAGCCTGACAAACATGCAGGAAGTGTTCTTCTGCAATTCCGGCTGCGAGGCGAATGAGGCGGCGATCAAGCTGGCGCGCATGTACGGTCACAAGCAGGGCATAGAATCCCCCGCGATCATCGTGATGGAAAAAGCCTTCCACGGACGCACACTGGCGACCCTGTCCGCCACCGGCAACCGCAAGGTACAGGCCGGTTTCGAACCGCTGGTAAAGGGCTTCGTGCGGGTTCCCTACAACGACCTGGATGCGATCCGCCAGGTGAAACAAAACAACCGCGAAGTGGTTGCCGTGCTGGTCGAGCCGATACAGGGCGAAGGAGGCATCCGCACGCTGGACATCGCCTATCTGCAACAACTGCGGCAGATCTGTGACGAGCAGAACTGGCTGCTGATGCTGGACGAGGTGCAATGCGGCATCGGCCGCACCGGCAAGTGGTTCGCCTATCAGCACACCGGCATCCTTCCGGACGTGATGACGCTCGCCAAAGGACTCGGCTCGGGCGTGCCTATCGGCGCGTGCCTTGCTGCCGGCAAAGCAGCCGGCACTTTCCAGCCGGGCAATCATGGGTCGACGTTCGGCGGCAATCCGCTGGCCTGCATCGCCGGACTGACCACGCTGAACATCCTCGAGCAGGACAAGTTGCTGTCCCATGCAGACAACCTCGGACAATTCTTACACCAGGGTTTCGCTAACGCTTTGCAGGACGTTGCGGGGGTCAAGGAAATTCGCGGCCAGGGGCTGATGATAGGCGTCGAACTCGACAAGCCTTGCGGCGATCTGGTGAAGCAGGCACTCGCACAGGGACTGTTGA
>Ga0210377_10001711_pt1 | contig 19717 bp, 15 predicted proteins | sample PLM4_65_b1redo_FD_155480 | JGI IMG/M metagenome (GOLD analysis project Ga0210377, IMG submission 155480) | Groundwater sediment microbial communities from an aquifer in East River, Colorado, USA - PLM4_65_b1 redo | ecosystem: Environmental > Terrestrial > Soil > Riparian zone | place: USA: East...
CCCCATAAAAAAACTGAGCAAAGCGCAAATGGAGGAAATCTGGAAGGCCCGGCCTGACGTGGAGCAAAACGTCCATGCCAAGAAGAAAGGCGATCCCTACGAAAAGACCCAAACATGGTGGGAAAACTACGGCCGCAAGGAGATGGGCAACTACCAGTTCGCCGGCACCACACCGGTGGCGACACCAACGGCAACCGCGGCTTCCCCAACCATTTCTCCCTCACCCCCGACACCCAGCCCTATAAAAAAGCTGAGCAAAGCGCAAGTAGAGGAAATCTGGAAGGCTCGCCCTGAGGTGAATGAGAATGTCCATGCCAAGAAGAAAGGCGATCCTTACGAAAAGACCCAAACATGGTGGGAAAACTACGGGCGTAAGGAGATGGGCAATTACCAGTTCGCCGGGACTTCGCCGCCAGCGGCGCCTGTAGCCACGCCGCCGACGGCGCCCCCTGCCAAGATTCCTGAAACCAAGCTTTCAAAAGCGCAAGTGGAGCTAGAGGAAAAGCGTCGGAAACAAGAAGAGGGGCGGGCTGAACAAGAACGCCAGAAACAAGCCAAACTGGAAGAACAACGGCGCAGAGATGAAACAAAGCGCTTTCAGGAAGCAAAAAACCGGGAGGAGCAGGCCAAGACGGGAGAAAAACTCAAAGCGCAACAAGAGGAAAGAAGGCGGCAAGAAGCACAACGGCGAGTGGAGAAAGAACGTCAACAACAAGTCAAGGCCGACGAGCAGCGGCGCAGAGCAACAACACCGGGCCAGGGAACAGGCGCAGCAACGGCAGGCCCAGATGGAACAACAACGCCGGGCGGAGGATCAGCGCCGCCAGGAAGCAGAGCAACGCCAGCGAGCGCAACAGGAGCAGTTACGGAGACAGCAGGAACAACAGCAGCGTGCCCAGATGGAGCAGCAACGCCGAATGCAACTTGAACAACAACAGCGTCGCCAGCAGGAAGAAGCAAGACAGCGTCAGACCCAGATGCAACAACAGCAACGCATACAGCAGTCTTCACCGCCACCACCCGGCAAACAACAGCAGCAACAAACGCAAAAATAAAAGAAACAGCAGTCATAAGACCCGAGCGCCGCGGACCTGGTCTCAGCCCATTCTCTCCTGGTTTGAGAACCGATTTAACGCTAAGGACCTGCGCCACCTCTCCGATTGGCTGCTGGAGTTTACCTCAAGTCCCTCCCGGTCCCCGGAAGGTCATTGTCTTGGACGGCACCTATGACCCCCACACGTGGGAAGCAGCAACTCAGCTTTTTACAAGACAGCTGGAGCATGGTATAAATGGTTAGAATCTCGATGGAGAAGAGTAACGTTAATGGGACTTAACACAGCGTATTTCAAATAAGACTTCCCGGTCAGCCAGGAAAAAAAGATCGCCGGCCTTCAATTGATATGGAATACCAGAGGTTAACCTTTGTCCGTCAGAAAGAAAAGTCCCGTTGACGGAACCGTTATCTTCCATTAAGACATTACCGTTCACAAATTTTAGCGTACAATGCTTCCTGCTGATTTTGCTCAACGGAATGATTAAATTGCTGACCTTCGGATCCCTCCCGATAACTATGGGATCAGCGCTCAGATCAACGCAAGTTCCTGTTAATGGTCCAGACAATGAGTGCAGATCATAAGCCATTGTAGATACGGTGTTAGGAACTGAAGAATCTACGCTTTTGACGACAATTGCATCAGCTTGCTGTGTTGCTTGGACAATCTGGGCCGACGGTCCAAGCAATGGTTTGTTGTTGGATATAACTGCATCATCACGGTACTCATGCCAATGATTATTCAAGGCCGATTGAATATAAATTGGATAGCCTATAAAAAATAACAATGCCCAGAGTAAGGCGGCACCTGGACTGATTAAATCATTTGAGGCATCGGCTTTTTGCATCATTTTAATACGGTTTGCCGTATTATAATATGACACTAAATTAGCAATAGGCACAAACAGGGCAAGCATTGCCAATGCGGGGGAAAAATCTTGACTGGGATCATGTTCTTTTATTTCAGAGTTAATTTTATAATACCAAATAAGAAGATAAATTCCAAACGTAATTAATATCAATACAATTACAACTCCGGCATTTCTTCGCTTACCGATAGGTGCTGGTGTCATCAATTACTTCACTCCCCAATACGAATTTCAAGATTTTAACCAGCCTAGCTAACTAGCTGGGTTTCTTTTCATAACTTCTTTCCGTTATCCGCCGTCTTCGCCGCCTCCCACGAGTCAGCGCGGGTTGTTTTTCAACCTGGAGCCGTATTGCGGCCAAGAGGCTAAAGTAGTTTGGGGGAACCGCTTTGGGCCGCCTTGATTGAGCAAGGGGGGTGGTATCGATACACGGCGGCCCTTGCGGCTTACTAAAAATGTAAAACCATGTCCATTAATCGCATATCTATATGATTTCCTTGGCTAAAAGTTTCAGCACCATCTTGTCAGCACCAGTCTTTATTAATTGCGTCTGAATCGTCTCAATTTCAGGCTTATGGACTTCCCTCAATCGGGTAGTGCTCTCGATCCATCCCAACTCAGAATGCAGAGTCTTCTTTTTGGTAGAATAGGCTTTTGCGTTTATGTGAACCAGCATTTCGGTAGCAACATCCCCTTTTCCGATATTGGCCACGACTGCTTTCTGGGAAGCACTTTTCATACTTACACAGACAACAATGCGAATTCCTTTTTTGAGGCACGTACCCAGATAATTATCAAACTCCGATTTGTTTGTGAGGAAGGATGGGGATGCTTCTTTTGTTTCCGAGATGGTATACATGCCGCTATCTGCAAGTCTTTGAGATATTATCTTGATCCACTCGTTCGAAGGATTTCCATCCTGCTCCTTGAGGAAAACCAAACCGATATTGAGCGGTGTTTTTAGGGTCTTGACCCATTTTTCGCTATTCTCTATAAGCTCATCGTCTTCGCTATGCTGTAGAGCTTTTTTAAAATCTTGCACTGCTTTATTCTTCTGGGCGGTATAGGCATAACTGGCGCCAGCGTAGAAATTTATATAAGGGTCATTTGCCTTAATTTTTTCAGCCTGCTCAAGAGAATAGAGGGCTTGTTGGTAATTCTTCTTTTCATATTGGGAAACTCCTTTCTGACAAAATTTTGAATAAGCCTCCCCTGGCGGCAATTTCCAGTCCTTATTTAATGCGGTCAGTTCTTTGAGTTCCATAAGAGACTTAAATTCTTTGGGGGGGTTAGTGTTAAAATCCTGCAAATATTGCTCTGCTACTTGAAACGCCGCTTTGTAACCTATTTCTCCAACTTTCCCCATGCCGCCCAGGAAGGTACTCACAAAATCCATTTCACCGCTTCTTACATCACCTGTCTTTTCTCTCTGCCAAATAACGTTACCGCTTAAGTCATACGCTCTCAATCTCACCGTTATCTTTCCCTCGATATGTCCACTCACTGTTCCTACAGCATCACCATAGCTATAGAGGATTTCTGGTTCCAGAACAGCTTCGACGTCCGGCTTATAAGATCCTTTATATGGAGGCAAAGAATCTACCATTATCACTTTATCAAACATCGCTTCGGCCATTTGGGTGCCTATTGGAACAAAATATTTTCCAACCTCCATTTGAAAGGTCATTCCCATTTTATTTTGTTTGAAAACATAATTTTTAATTTCCGGACTGAAATATATTCCAACTGTAGCAGGAATTTTCTCTTTCACTGCGAACATCCGGCTTATATCATCCTGAGGCCTAACTTGAAGCGGGACGGTCTGTACGCACCCGCAAAGACTAGCTAACAAAACTGTAATCAGAATGGCAAACAATTTTCTCAAAATCGAAGATTCCATAATTGATCCTCCTTAAAGCGTTAGATTTAACTTAGGCTATTCAATCTGTGTCCTCATAAAGCACCAGTTACAAGTTATCCCTTGGAGGAGCAAACGTCCTGGGGGTTACTGCTGGTCTTGCAGGTTCCGGTTTCGTAGCTTTCGGTGGTTTCCGAACTTGAGCGGGTTTGGAAGGTATGGGAGTACTCGAAAGAGTGCTCCCATTGCTTGGACTAATGGCGGCTAATAGTTTATTTGCTAAATCAGAGTCCTGCTTCTCCAGAATTCCATGTTCCCCTAGTGCCATTTTCTTATTGCCAAGGTTAGCATAGGCAATCCCCAACTCGTAATGGGCCTCGGCATTCTTGGGATCGATATTGACGGCTTGTTCTAACGCTGCTCTTGCTTTCTCATAATCTTTTACCTTTATATAGTTCCTGCCTTGCTCCAGGAAATCCTTGGCGCGGGCCTCTGCGTCCGTGATCGTCGGTGGCAAGGATGGGGGCGGAACCGAAGCTACCACGGGAGGTGGTTGGACCTGAGATGTTTCTTGTTTTGCAACCGCGGCGTCAGGTTTTGCCGAAGGGATTTTAACGGCTGGCGGTGATAGTATAATCCATAAGAGCGATCCTAAGAGAGCTATTCCAACTGCTCCCCCGGAAATTACAATCAACATTTTTGACTTAGGTTTCTTGGTATGCGGTTCTTTTGGTAAATCGACCGGCGGTTCTCTGAAAGGAGCGATGACTGTTGTCGGTATCGGTTCAGATGCCGGCATCCCATTATTAAGGGCCTCCTGAAACTCTCCCATGGTCTGGAATCTTTGAGCCGCGCTAACTGCCAGAGCCTTTAAGAGAGCCTTCTCGGCATCGGCGGAGATAAATATTCCCAACTGGGAGGGTAGTTCCAGACTATCCTCTTCCTTCCGGTCAAGGGCATCAGGAGGCGTCTTGCCGCTTATTACACGATATATTGTAGCGCCGGTAGCATAGACATCGGTCCAGGTTCCTTGCTTGCCACTGCTGCGATATTGCTCTTCAGGGGCATATCCGGGCTTGAGGATCACTGAAAGGCTCTTGCTTTGTTCCCCTGCATAATAGCGAGCCGCCCCGAAATCGAGGACTTTCACCTGTCCAGTGGTAGTTATATAGATATTGTCCGGGCTGATATCTCGATGAAGCAAACCAACCGAGTGGACCTCCCGCAAGGCATCCATGACCGGCATCATGATTGCCTTGGCTTCTTCAAAAGGTATTTTACCTCCTTTTTGTTCCAGATATTCTTTTAAGGTAACTCCCTCAATATACTCCATCACCATGTAGGCGGTATTATTCGTTTCAAAATAGTCCCTGGCAGAAACAATGTTAGGATGATGGGAAAATTGCGCTACCGATTGAGCCTCCTCAAGGAATTTTTTCAAGCCATATTCATAATGCTTCCGAGACTCTCCGGTAAAAATTGACACCTTGGTCTGACCTTCCGCGCGAGTTGCCAACTGTCTGGGGAGATATTCCTTAATTGCCACCTTGACATTTAATATCTTGTCCAAGGCCGAGTAGGTGATACCAAACCCACCGTGACCTAAAACCTCTTCAATCTTGTAACGGTTATTTAATTCAATACCTGATAGTAGATACATTTATACTTCACTCCAAACACCGCTGATGCCAGATAAAAGTTAAGGACTCCACTTGGAGGGCCTTCCAATCTTGGCAGTCCCGCCTTGATGGTCTAAACTTTGCTCGTCGAAAATAATGAATTCTAACTGTTAGTCTTCGTCCACCAGTTTCACCTTGAAGCCGGAGGACAATCCCTTTTTCCCTCCATAGCCACATTTTGAAGGAAAAAAAGAATTGTTACTGCCGACTTTTAAGCCGAATTCTTTCTCATGAAACTTAGTTATTTCAACTCATAGACGCAGATCATGCTAATCTGAGCCTTAGAAAAGAAATTCTAAGGCTCTTTGACCATATGGTGAATAGAAAATTGGAGATTCAATTATAGTAAGGCATTATGTATTTCTAATGCCATTTTTTTAAATAAATCTTCATTAGCTTTGGATAATATATTGTCTATGTTATCCATATTTGTTATTTTATCGATAGTTACTTTATTTGCAATGCTTTTAATTAATCGTGAGTCTTTCACGGAATATAGTTCAATATTATAACCTATTATACAAGAACCATTTATTCCGGATAACCCTCTCTCTAATGTAATATGTTCACTAATACTGCCTTCAATTAATATCTTGATATTACTATTATTTAAATTGGCAATAATGGAACTTCTATTTAAATTATAATAAACTTTATTAAGCATAGTAATAGCCGGTTTGACAGCATTAGTTTCAGGAATAGTATTCTGTTCAAGCTCAATATTATCTGCTTTATGGAGTTCATTAATTGAATAAAATCCACAATCAGTTAAGGTCTTGGAAAGAATACTGTAGTAATAATTTTTAATTCCGTGAACTTGATCCTTTTGTTTTTGTTGCATATTATGAGCTAATTGCTCCAATGCATTACTATCAACAAATAACGCAACCCCCGGCCCTAATGTGACCTTAGATGACTTATCTTGCCTAGGCGGTAAAATTCCCACGGCAAGTGGATTATCCAGTCTTTTCAACCAAGATCTGGCCGTTTCGGCGTCGCCCGTTTTGACGTCGCTTTGGACGGAAGCCTTTGGACGTTTCTTCCCTTTAGGCTTTGCTGTTTCAATATCTCCGGCTTTAACGTCTAGTTGGACGGTCTTATCAAATTCTTTTCGAGCTTCCGCACCCTTGCCCATCTTTACATAGGTCACTCCTAAGAGAAGGTGGGCTGGTTGATTTTTTTGGTCCAAGCGAACCGCTTCGGTTAGATACGCTTGGGCTTCATCGAATCGCTGTGCGTCAAAGGAGGCCTTCCCTGCCTTTAAATATTCATCAGATGTTTTAAAAGTTTGTAGTTGTGGAGCTTGAGGAGGCGGAACATCTATCTTAGCCGTTGGTTGAGCCTCCAGCATTTGCGCCATTTCCGCACATGACGTTATGAACACCATCACCAAAAGAGATATTAAAAGTAAGCATTTTTTGAGGTTATTTTCTATTAAAAACATGATTTTGTCCTCCTATCGTAATTTTATTAAATTATTACCATTCTTTTGGGGGTGGAGCTACTGAACTACCCGCCGTCTTAGGCGGTGCTATTACAGCTTTAGGGGGTTTGTCAGGTTTAGGGGGTGTTATAGGTTTCACAGTTCGTGTGAAAGGCGGTGGCTTATGTTCAACTATTGGTATAGAGGCGAGAAGTTTGTCTGCCAATTCTTTATCATGAGTTTCAAGGATTTTATGTTCCTCCATTGCCTTTTGCTTATTGCCAAGATTAGCATAGGCAATTCCCAATTCGTAATGGGCCGTGGCATTCTTGGGATCGAGATTGACGGCCTGCTCCAGCGCCGCTATCGCCATCTTATAATTTTTAACCCGGATGTACTGACGACCTTGTTCCAGAAAATCCTTGGCGCGAGTCTCTGCATCAGTTGTCGTTGGTGGGGGAGAAGGCGGAATGGAAGCTACTACCGTAGCCGGTTGGACCGGAGCCGTCTCTTGTTTTGCAACTACCGCAGGCTCAGTTTTTAATACAGGTTTCTTATCGGCTGGAGGTGGTAGGATTATCCATAAGAGTGATCCCAGAAGCACTATTCCAACGGCTCCTCCGGAAATCAAAATCAACGTTTTTGATTTAGGTCTCTTGGTAGGGAGTTCGGCGGGCCGTTCTCTAAAAGGCTCAATGATTGTTGCTATTGTTATCGGTTCAGCCATCGGCATCCCATTATTGAGGGCTGCTTGAAACTCTCCCATGGTCTGAAACCTCTGGGCCGCACTTACCGCCAAGGCTTTTAAGAGAGCTTTTTCGGCCTCGTCAGGGATGGATATTCCCAACTGAGATGGCAGTTCCAGGGAATCTTCCTCTTTCCGGTCCAGGGCATCAGGAGGAGTTTTGCCGCTTATTACACGATATATTGTAGCGCCGGTAGCATATACATCGGTCCAGGTCCCTTGCTTGCCGCTGCTGCGGTACTGTTCTTCAGGGGCATACCCAGGCTTGAGAATCACCGAAAGGCTCTTGCTCTGCTCGCCCGCATAATATCGCGCCGCCCCGAAATCGAGGACCTTTACCTGCCCCGTGGTAGTTATATATATATTATCCGGGCTGATATCGCGATGAAGCAAACCGACCGAATGGACCTCCCGCAAGGCATCCATGACCGGCATCATTATTGCCTTGGCCTCTTCAAAAGGTATTTTACCTCCTTTTTGTTCCAGATATTCTTTTAAGGTAACCCCTTCAATATAGTCCATCACCATATAAGCGGTATTATTGGTTTCAAAATAGTCCCTGGCAGAAACAATATTAGGATGATGGGAAAACTGCGCTACCGATTGGGCTTCTTCAAGAAATTTTTTTAAGCCATAGTCATAATGTTTGCGGGATTCCCCGGTAAAAATAGACACCTTGGTCTGGTCTTCCGCTCGAGTTGCCAACTGTCTCGGGAGATATTCCTTTATCGCCACTTTAACATTCAATAGCTTGTCCAAGGCCGAATAGGTGATACCGAATCCGCCATGGCCTAAGACATCTTCTATTATATAGCGATTATTTAAATCAATACCCGGAAGTAGATACATTTACTACACCTCTTAAATATAACAAACACTTATAAATATCATTGCTATCAATTAGATGGTTCTTTGTTAAGAAATCATGGTTGTTATGATTTGATAAATTCTGTTCCCAATTACAGTATATTTAACCGGAGTTCGGTTTTACCTACTAAAATGATATCATCATTTTTTAACTGATAGCGTCCTATGATGGGAACACCGTTTACCATGGTGCCATTTTGCGAACCTAAGTCAACTATATTGATCAAGCCCCTCTCAAGTGACAGTTCGCAGTGAGTCCTTGACACTTCCTTATCTTCTGCCAGCACGATATCGCAGTTATTCGACCTGCCGATTACCAGCCGGTCGCCGAGGTCTATCTCGAATGGCACCCTGGAGAAGCCACGAATAACCGTAAATTTTAACCTCTTTCCTGAAGGTAATGGCATTGGTGGCACTGGGGAAACTGGCGGAAGCTCCTTGGCGGCAATTCCTTCTTTCACCGCAGCGAGATCAATCACTGGATTAGCTTCATTTGGATCAGCTTTTGACACCGATGAATCGCTGATCAATGGTTCTCTTAATCTCCGTTTTCTGCGAACTACGAGCATCAAGATAACTAAGCATAGAACCCCAATGCCTCCCACCAGAACGAGCCACCAAGCAAGAGAAAATTTATCTTCAACGTCACTTTCTTCTTCGATCGTTTCGTTCTTTTTCACCTCTTTTTTGGGATGCTCGGTTTGTTGCTCGGTTCCAGGGGCCTTCATCTCAGGCTGACTGGTCTGTTTTTTCTCTTCAGTGGATCCGGAAGCAACCTTCTCGGGTTTTTTTTCTGTCTTTGCAAATAACCGAATATCCATGCCATCGTTCAATACTTTAGACCCTGAGGATAAAGCTATTTGTAGACGCCGGGTGCTTCCATCCCAGTTACAACCTTTGCAGGTCAACTCAAGTTCATAAACATCTTGAATTTTTTTTCGCGTCTTGGAGAAAATTTCCGGGAGGTTATTGGTTTCAGCGCGAAAATAGGCCCCACCCGATGTGCGGGCAAATTCTCCTAAAATTTTGAGAAATTCCTCTTTGCGGGATGTCTTAGGAGGCTGATAAAAACCAACTGCATATATCGGTACCGGATCTATTCTCATCCGGTCCACCACCTCTTGCTTGGTCATGCCACCAGGAAAATCATCCTCCCCATCGGTAAGGGTGATAATAGCGCGACGTAATGGAATTCCCGGGTCGGTGCGGCGCCCTAACTCCATCGCCTGAACCAAGCCTGAATGGAGTTGGGTCTGGTTATCTGTGGGCTTTAAATTATCCACTATCTCCCTTAATATTTCCTTATTGTCTGTGAAATCTTTTACCAACTTAACATCTTTCCCAAAGGTCATAATCGCAGTTTTATCTTTGTCAGACATGGAATTAATCCAAGTTTTTAAAACCGTTCGCATCTGGGTGAATTCTCTTTCAGTAAGAGAATTTGAGATATCTACTAACAGTATGAGCCCTGTTCCGGCCCCGGACTTGCTAAAATCTTTTAAATCATCAATAACGGCTTGCTGCGAGCCGATAGACGCATTTACTTGATCGCTGCGTATATTCTCGGCCTTATACCCGTCGCCATCCAATATCTCCAAGTAAGCGGTTATATCTGGTGGAACTACGGAGACTTGGCTGAGCCTAAAACTAGCTACGTCGGTTGCTAGTGACGAGGATGGCATAGCTAACAACCAAGAAAAAATGAATCCCCCAATTAACCACCTCAGAATTGGGCTCATTTTCCTAACCATTATTCCCATTTAAAATTTTCTCCACAAAAAGGAACAAAAATTAGTTTAGTCTGTCCAATTTCGATTATGTCATAAGCGTTGATCTGGGTTGGGATATCAATATCCTCCTCATTAAGGTAAACCAATCCACGGCCATCGCCGGGTTGGAGTTTGAAGATGTTATTCTTTGGATTGAAACTGATTATGGCATGATTTTCCCGCGAAATAGTTTCGTCCCCGCGAATGCATACATCCATGTTTTCTGATCGGCCTATGAAGTTTTTTTCGCTATGAAGGCGATAATCGCGCCCCCTATCACCGCCTTCGGTACAGACAAGCCACCCCACCACCGGGTCGATGCCTATTTTTTGGTGGTAATAGCCTATGGTTTTCCCATGTTCTCGCTCGTTCCCCTCCTGCAGTCCCCGAGGGATGACGCCTCTGGGGAGAGTCACATCTTCATCTCCAGGGACATGATTGTTCTGGCTTTTTGAAGGCTTCGTTGCAGTAATATCGATGGCGCCCACACCACAATACGGGCAAGAACTATGCTTCGTAGGATCATAATGGTGCCCTGAGGGACAGCGTTTCATACTTATAGTCATTTTCTAATCCTCCACATTTTAGATGGCTCAAGAATTTATTTATAATTTTTTGATCTAACAAAAACAGCTATAGCAGTATAATTGTCATGTTGCTTGTTGTCCTGTCTTGATGATCGTGCTAAAATCATCTCCTGCATTTTATCCAACCAACTCTTTGGATCCGCAAAGTTAACAAGGTCATGTTCCATTTCTTTTTCCAAGACTAGCTCCCAGAATCCATCTGTACAAAGTAAAAAAGCGTCACCATTTTGAAGAGCCTTCTTCTCCGCTGTAATAGTGGGGCGAAATTGGTCTTCTTGTCCCATAGCCCGCAGAAGTCGATGCCTATCTTCATGGTAGCGAATTTCTTCAGGTCTAATATCACCGGCATTAGCCAGAGCCTGTGGCACACTGTGATCTTTGGTCTGGAATATTATTCGGCCGCCGCGAAAATGATACAGCCTCGTATCACCAGCATATCCCCATATGGCAAATTGAGGGTCCGCCAATAGCAAAACAATTGTGGTGCGCATTTCAGATAAGGCTGGTATTTTTTTTTGCTGATTAATGATGGCATTTTGGGCAATTTCAAAATATTTTTGAATGGCTTCGGATGATATTTCCTGATATCGCTTAAAAGAATTGACAATGCTCTCCACCGCAAGCTTGGAAGCCACCTCTCCACCTTGGTGCCCCCCTAGCCCATCAGCAACCACCCAGTACCCTCGCTGGTTGATAAAACCATAATCAAAAAAATCTTGATTAGTTCTACGACCATGCTTGTTGGAGATCGCTGAATTTATAAAGATTAATTTATCCATAATCCAAAAACCTAATCCTTAATCATATTGCTTAGTTTGTACCTCAAATAAAATATCTGGTTCTGCCAAGTAGAAACGGTCACCATTTTCCAGAATATAGCTGCGACCAGCATCCAGTCTTTTCCCTCCATAAAGGAATGTCCCATTTTTTGATCCAAGGTCTTCGATTAGGATATTTCTACCTTCATCATCAAATCTTATAACGCAATGCTGTTTACTGATAAACTGGTTAGGTGGTGGAATGATAAGGTTACTTTCTTCTGGGTCACGCCCTAAGACAAGTGGGTCGGTCGTAAGTTCCACATTGTTTCCTGCTAAGGGCCCGGACAAGCCCGAAATAACCCACTTAGCGGCGACAGGATTTTTAGAATTAGTACCTTTGCTTACCAAACAAGTATTAGCTATAAAAAGATTAGGATTTGTTTTTTGTATTTCCCATAATCTGTCTTTGGCATCCTTCACATATTCTCCATCTGGAAACTCTTTTAGCAATCTTTCTAGGTAATACTTTGCTTTGGGAGAATTTTTTTTATAATATTGGTAATCATAAGCAATTTCTAATAGTCTCAACTCTGGTACCTTTTTGAGTGCAAACTCATCTTGTTCAATTAGCTTTCTTCGCCTTTGTTTTTCCTCCTCTATTTCTTTTTCATTAAATTCATGACTACAATGCCTACATATTTTGGCCTCAAATTTAATGATTTCTGCGCATTTAGGACACTTTTTAGCATCACTCCCCTCGCTTGAAGAAATGGATTCTTTACCCTTTAAATCGGAGAATATTAGCCATCCGCCAAATGCATAACCAGCTAGAGCAATTACCCATAACAGGAAATAAGTTGTATCGCTAATCTGTATACCTCTAGCGTTCCATATATTATCCCCTGTAATTACAATAAACCTCTGTCCCAATATTGATTCTACTTTGATTAACAAAAATAAAGAATATAAGGCTGATAATACTAAAACTATGATCCCACCTGGCATGGCGATTAACCTCCATTTTATCTTTCTTAATTATTCAGAAATATAAAAGCTATTATTTAAGTCACAATCCGATTGGCTTTCTAAATGTAAACCGTAATGGCTCTAAATTTGCTTGTACACCCAACGTTTTTCTTGCGACTTATCCTAATAATAGGACCATTATTACCCTTTCATTTTCTGTAATTGGCTCTATAATACCTTTATTTATGATTGTCACGGAGATAAAGGAGAAGAAAAGAGCCCATAAGGAAAAAACAGGTTATCCAAACCAGAACAAAAGAATCCGAGCCTAACCTATTTTCAGCAAAGCCCAAATATTCAATAAATGTTCCTTCCTGTCGAGGTATTATATTTGATGCCAGGACCTCTGGAAAAGAAATATTGAGCAGTGCCTCATAACTCCACCGGCTAATAGTAAGCTTAGCCAATAAATCTATAAGTTTATTTGTTCCCAACTTAACAAGCATTCCTGCTAAAATCACCTGAGGCAGCAATAGGATGGGCACCATACCAATGGCAGCTTCGTTAGTTTTGACAATAGCAGAAAGAAATAACCCCATGCATGCGGCAGATAATGCCGTCAAGAGAAGAACTCCATAAAGCAACAAAAAGCTACCTGGAAGATTACAAGTACCATAATTGCAGGCTAAAAGTACAAGGCATTGAAAGCCGCATAAAATAATCATTATTACCAACTTTGATAAGAAATACGAGGGAATCTTTAGGTTAACCATACGTTCTCGGGAATAAATCAGCCTCTCTGCGACAATTTCTCGTGCTGAATTGTTGCAGCCAAACCAAATAGCTGAAATTATCAGTAGAAATAAAACCTTGGTTTGTTCAACCTGACTTTTTGTATTATTAAGAGCTACGAACACTAAAAAAGCGATTATCGGGGCCTGAAGTAATAATATCCCGGTACCCCCCCAGAGATCTTTCCATTTGAGCTTAAAGTTTCGGGCAGTCAATGTTAAAAATTGTCTTATTCCTGGCCTTCGCCAATCCTTTTGTTCTATTTCTTGGATTTGACCCCTAGATTTTTGACGATTTGTAATAAATGTTTGGTAATAAGGGCTCTGCCTATATCGTTTCTTAAGTTGCTGGTTTTCCGGGAAGGGTACATCAACTTTGTCCAAAAGGTCATCCGGGTTATGTTTGGTTAGCTGCAAATAATCGAAGGCCCCAGGAACGGCTGAGCCAAAATATGCCTGGATGCCTCCTGGGGTTAACAACAATGTATTTGAAAACATGGAGAATAACTCATAAGACGGTTGATGAATGGTGAGGATAACCGCTACCCTGTCTCGCTCCGACAAGACCTTGAGCAGCTTTATTAATTCCTTCGCGTCCTTAGCCGCTAACCCGGAAGTTGGCTCATCCAGAAAGAGTATTTTGGGATTGGTGATTAATTCTTGAGCAACATTTATGCGCTTACGCTGACCGCCGGAAAGCACTTTTTGTTCAGGACTGCCGATACGTCGGTGACGAATATCCATTTCAGGGATATGAATATTGAAGCCCAGATCCAGCAATACCTGATCAATGCGCTGTTTAATGTCGTCATCACTTGTTTCCGGGGGGAGCCTTAGTTTGCAGGTGTAATAAAGGGATTCAAAAACTGTTAATTGCGGATAAAGGATATCATCCTGTGATACATAGCCAATGGCGGTCCGAAAGGAATCGTAATTCTTAGATAAATTCTTTCCGTTATAGTATACCCCACCGGCAGTCGGGGACATGCTGCCAATCAAGAAGTAAAGAAGCGTTGTCTTGCCACTCCCGCTGGGCCCCATAATTGCCAGCATCTCTCCAGGATTAACTGATAAACTTACCTCATCCAACAAACGCAGCATCTTCCCATGATTTCTGCGATTAGGAATCTGATAAACCAGATCATTCACATCTAAGTGGATACTGCCATCCGTCATCACTCCCAGCTGATTCTGTTGTAACTTACTTAAGTCAATATATAATTGCTGATTAGCCAGCCGAATATCACTCTGCGCAGTAATTTCTGCCGCGTCTCGGAGTCGTTTACCGTTGACAAAGGTGCCATTGGTAGACCCAAGGTCTTCAATTATGAATTTTTCCCCTTTCCTCAAGATCCGAGCATGATGGCCACTGATTGTCGGCTCAGCAATGACTATATCGTTGTCTTTCCTACGGCCTATGGTCACCTCTGCCTTGGCATCGCTGACCAATGCCTTGACATAATGCTGAGGTTGAGGAGTAGTCTCAAATCCTTCTATGACTGGCCTGATTGCCCCCTTTCCATCCAGTCTGCGCAAGATGGCATACCATTTTTCTGGGGGCAATGCATGGGAGCCGATATAGATCGTATCTGCGGGTTGCAAAGGTGTAATTTGGTTAGTAGGAATCTTATTTTCAATTGAGTTTAAGAATGTCCCGTTACTTGAGTAATCCTTTATGAAGAGCCTTCCGTTGCTAGAGAATATTTCCGCATGATGTTTAGAGACATCTGGTTCAGCAATTACTAAATGGTTATCGGCACTGCGCCCTATCGATAGCTTGCAATCATCAAGTCCTCGGCTGGCTGAAAAGTTGAGCGCATTAATCTTGGGATCTTTTTCATTTATAACAAACCGATAATCCCCAAGTAGGATTGTACTGTTAGGCAAAACTGGGGTGGGCTGACCAGGTGGGATCCGCCGACCATTTACGTATACGCCGTTTGTGGAGTAATTATCAATTAAGACCAGCCTCCCATCCTCGACAGATAGAAAAGCGTGTGAACCGCTCACCGACTTCTCATTAGATGGTGTCACAATGTCGTTGTTTTTCCCCCGGCCAATCCTTATCATTTATTTTCCTTTGGCTATTGAATCCAAAAAAGCCACCATCCTTTATTTCCAAGTGGATATCTGTCTCTTACTTCACTAAATGAAGTAAGCAATTCACTTAACCCTAATCCACAAATCTTTCGAACAACTTTCTTAATTTCAGGGTCTTTCATCATCTCCGCAATAAGTTTCTGAGCTTCTACGTCCCTCTTTTTTGTATCCTGAATGGAGTTAACTTTTCTGATTCGTTTTTCCCAATAGTATGCTTTTCCTTCTATTCGATTGACATCATATCTGGTTAAGCCTGTATTAAAATCAAACAAATTAAGGAGAATTGTAATCTGGGGATTATCTGTTTTGCCGATGACTTCTGAAAACATCATGGTTCGAACAAAATAATAATTATAAAAAACTAATCCACCTCCGATAATTACAACGATAACAAGTGCTATGATTGCTAACTTACCACCTGATATTGATTTCATTGTCAACCTCCTCTTAAGCACGCGACATTACATTATTCAGTTTAGGTTTTAATCTGTTTTTGCACTTTCAGTCTTTGAAGATTCTCCCCTGGGGACTTTGCCATTGGAAAAACTTTTTAATTTCGAATCTGTCTTTGTGTCTGTTGCGTATCCATTAATATTACACTGAGTTTGAGATTGGTGATTAATATAATAATAAGCTATAAAAACTCCCATAATGCTGAAAAGTAAAATTAAAATGACGGCAAAAAGTCTTTTTTTGCGAATAGTAGTTGTCATTTGACGATGTGAATGGGATTCTAATGCAATGTCTGGCTCACAACCAAGGATTGCGACCGTAACATTATCCTGATTATGTGTTCCCTTGGCAATAACGGCCTCTATCAACGCATCAGCAGCATTTTGGGGATGGCCAGAAATTAATTGGCTTATGTCTTTTAAGGAAATACCATTATAAAGGCCATCGCTACATAATAAAATGCGATCCCCGACCTCAAGAATGAATGGTTCTTCATTTCTATCTATCTCAGTGAGTTCTTGTAAGCCAAGGTAACTCACCAATGCATCTCGTTCAGGATGATTTTCAGCTTCTTTAGGACTTATTCTTCCTTTCATAACTTCTCTGGAAAGGTGCAGCCCAAAATCATGGTCCATTGATAGCTGAGTCATTTTGCCATCTCGCCAGAGATAGATTCGGCTGTCACCTACGGATACCCAATAAAGCTCTTTATCCTTGATTGCAGCTGCGACCAATGTAGTTCCAACTTCCCCTTCCATCCCATTCAGGCGAGCCATCTCGAGCACTGCGGAGTTTGCAGCGATCAACGACCTATTTAAGGCCTCTGGCATAGATTCAGCTATAGATTTCTTTTCGTACTGGCTTAGCATCGAATTTTTTGCAATTAAGCTGGCTTCCCGTCCTTTAGATAGCCCTCCCATCCCATCCGTGAGCAAGGCCAGCACGCCCCCATGACTTACAAAGGTGGGATCATCAATATCTGAAAAACCAAAATCGTCTTGTTGTTCTTTCCGAGAACCTATATGCTGAGCATTTCCAGGGATGATTCGCATAAATTATGAATTCCGCTTTTTTTCAAAAATTCTGCTTGCTCCGAGGTTAATGCGCACTTGGTTGCCGCTGTCCAAATAAATTTGTGGTTAAACCCGCATCTGGGATAACATCGAAAATGTTCCTATTTCCTCCCCCACGGGCAGGCCCCCCTCGAAATAGCACTTCCAAGTTGATCCAGGTTTAGATTAATTTTGCATTAATTTCTTTAAACATACGATCAAACATTACATTCAAGGTTCTCTTGATTCCATCAACTAATTGACCTTCAGCCACATTGTCAAAAGAACCGCGGTCAGTAGCTGAATGAATAAGACGACAATCTTTAGTTGAATATATTTTTATGGTGACCTTCATATGTGCGCTGTGTGGCGGCGTATCTTTAAAATTAAAATCATCTATAAACCCTGCTGCTATTATTTTAGCTCCATTTCTGCTGGCGTGTTGACAAATATCCTTCATATTAGAAAATTTATTATTAATATTATTGGCAATTATATTGAAAAGCTCACTGCCTTGGTTTGGGATTGTAACTTTATAGAGGCTGCTGTTAGTAAGGAAGTTAGATAATGTTGTAAAGAAAGCAGATCTAACGTTATCCATATTATCTGCACCATATTTGTTTGTGGCATTTGATAAATCTACAAAGGGTAAGATCAAGACATTAATAGGTTCTTGCAATCTTTTAAGCCAATTTTGTGCCTGTTTGCCTTCCGGCGAATTCTTGTTTAAGCGAACTACAATTTCAAATTCTCGGCGGGCATCTCCCCATTTGCCTATCTTGGTATATGCAACTCCGGCTAATGAGTGCCCCTGTTGATTTTTGGGGTCCAACCGGATTGCCTCTGATAAAAATCGCAATGCTTCTTGGTAATTCCCGGCGTCAAAATACTTTTTACCTTTTTGAAAATTCGAGTTGAACGTTTCAGGAGCAGTGAAAGCAGCCGAAGTGATAGTGCACACAAAAAAGCAAACCGAGATCAAAATTATTAAAAGGCTTCGAGATTGGAAAATCATAGTAATTCCCTCCTTTCTGAAATCGTATTTGAGCTCACTGCCTTTCTTACCTTGTCGGCTGCCAGACATAACGGCCGCTCTTGTCAATATAGCCGGACTTGCCTTGTCCCGGGGGACCCAGGTAGACCCAGGCCAACCCGGCCGAAAACTTATCCGTCTCGTTAAATTGCACCGGTACCACAATCTTTCCGGTCTTGTCAATATAGCCGTACTTCCATTTCCCCTGGTCGGTGCCAATGCGCACTGCTGCCAACCCTTCAGAAAAGGGATTGGCCCAGTCATAGCCCGGCTTGATGACCAGCTTGCCATCCTTGCCGATGTAACCGAATTTTTTGCCGATTTTTACTGCGGCCAGACCTTCAAAAAATTCATTAGCATAGCTGAATTGAGGTTTGATTACCACTGTGCCGTTTTTATCGATATAACCCCACTTGTTCCCCGCCTGCACCCTGGCCAACCCCTCGGAAAACTGCCCTGCCCCCTTAAACTGTGCGGGAATCATCAATTTCCCTGCCTTGTCGATGAAACCAACCTTGGCCCCTTTCCACACGGCGGCCAGCCCTTCGGAAAAATCCCAACCCAAGTTTAAGGTTGCGGGGACCACGATTTCCCCCTTGGTATTGATATAGCCAGTTTTGCGATCATTCGGAGGTCCCATTTCAACCCGGGCCAGTCCCTCCCGGAATTCTCTGGCATTGTCAAACTGTGCCGGGATGACCATCTGGCCTCCCTTATTAATATACCCCGCCTTTCCTTTGACCCGTACGGCGGCCAGTCCCTCAGAAAATCTACCAGGATTCCCTTCAAACTGCGGGGGAATCGCTAATTTTCCGGAGGTATCGATAAATCCCCCCTGGTTGCCAAGTAGCACGGAGGCCAATCCTTCATAGAAATCATCTGCATATTTAAACTGGGGCTGGATTATGAGTTCGCCGCGGTCATTTATATAGCCATATAGGCCGTTCACTTGAATCGGCACTGGCGCTCCTGGAGTTCGGTTGGTAGTTATGTCGAATGCCCAGGCGACGCCAAGCCATTGAGAGGATAGCCATAAGACAAAAAATGCTTTAAGGACTCTTTTGCTCACTTATTTACCCCCCACCACAATCACCAATGACAAGAAGATGGATTGTACTAATAGTCTTCGGATGCTGCCCACTGGGGAAGCCGCTTCTTAGCTGACATAATCGCCAATCTCCGCGATCACCCACTTGTTTCCATCTTGGCGCCACTTGATATAAAAACCCGTGGGTTCCTTAGGGTTGGCGAAGAAGGTGTTGCCTTTTCGCAACCATTTCTGCTCACGAAAATTTTCATCCCGGAAGTGTTCGGTGGGACGATTTTCTATGAACATGTAGTACCAATTCCCTTTGCGAGCCTTAAAATCCTTGGCCATCTCGGCATAGGAGATGGCAACCTGGCTATCCAGCTTATTGGTCATTGCATTGAATGACTTGTATTTCCAGGGAGCGGTGCGAGAGAACGCCCCCAGAACTCCCTGACCGTTTCGGGCTTGCATAGCCTGGACGAAGGCCTGCATGGCGCGATCAAGATCGTCTTCAGCAGCAAAACCACACCCTACCCACGTAAAAGCCAGAACTAAAGCCACTAAGGCTACTATGCCCAACTTATTCTTGTGACTCAGCATCTTCTCCCCTTATATTAGGAATTGAAGATTAACAACCGACCTTCGTTTTTCACTTTATTCCTCGGGATTGCTACAAGACAAAA
>Ga0210377_10001712_pt1 | contig 19713 bp, 19 predicted proteins | sample PLM4_65_b1redo_FD_155480 | JGI IMG/M metagenome (GOLD analysis project Ga0210377, IMG submission 155480) | Groundwater sediment microbial communities from an aquifer in East River, Colorado, USA - PLM4_65_b1 redo | ecosystem: Environmental > Terrestrial > Soil > Riparian zone | place: USA: East...
AGATCTGAACCAGAGGCGAGGTGCGCCCCGGCCGCGGCGGCCCCACGCTCTGCGGCCAGTTCGCGAGTCCGTCCTCGGCGAGCGCCGTCGCGTCGAGCGTGCGTTCGATCTCGGACTCGAGCCCGTGCGCGTGACCCGCGCGAATCAGGGCGCAGGCGTTGCCGGCGAAGCCGTGCACGAGGCCCAGCATCTTCGTGCTCGCGCCGAACATCTGCGTCCAGAGCCTGCAGGCGTACTCGGGCGCGAGCTGGAGCCCGGACAGCACGCGCTCGGCGCTCTCGCGGACGACCGCGTCCAGACGCCCCTCCCCGCTCTGCTCGCGGAGCGCGGCCGCGGCCAGCAACGAGCCCGGCGCGCCGACGAAGAGCTCGTTCGAGGTGTGCTGGATATTCGCGCGCACGGTCTCGAGCATCCGCTCGACCCAGACACGATCGCGTGTCAGCCGGTGACCGACCAGCGCGATCCCGGCCTCGCCGGACAAGAGCCCGCGCGAGAACTCGGGAAATGCCTCGAGGCTCTTTCGCGCCGTCGCGAGAAGCGGCTCGAGCACGGGCGCCCAATCGCGCACGCGCTGAACCGCCCCCTGCTCCGCCAGGAAGTCGATCGCCCAGATCACGCCCGCAGCGCCCATGTAGAGCGAGGCGGACGGGCGGCCATCCAGCGGATGCGCGGGCCACAGCGTTCCCGGATCGAAGACCCGCTCGGCCTCCGCGACGATGCGCGCGATCGTCTCCCGCGCGCGCGTCTCGTCCCACGCGCTCTCGCGCAACGGCTCGTGGCGCTCGGACTCGAAGAGCATCCCTCGTCTACTCCCGGCCGTAGGTCTCGTGCGGCCTCGACGGCAGGAACGCCTTCAGATCGTCGACCGCGGTCCGCTCGTCGAGCCGATAGTCCGAGACGTAGCTGGCGCGCGCGAGAATGTGGGTGGCGGCCGGCGTGGTCAGGAACTGGAAGAAGATGGCCAGCGCGCCGCGCACCGGAACCCAGCTCTCGTGCGGGGCGAAGGCGATCATCGTGGCGAGGATCATGAACGAGACACCGAGCGTCCCCGCCTTGCCCGCGGCGTGCATGCGGCAGTAGACGTCCGGAAAGCGCAGCAGCCCCACGCACGCGACCACGGTGAGGAACGTGCCGATCAGCATCGTCGCGGCCGTCAGCAGCTCGAGCGGGCCCGGCATCAGAAGAGCCTCCCCTTCTCGAGGTAGCGCGCGACCGCGAGCGATCCGAGATAGCCGACGAGCGTCAGGATCCAGACGGCATCGAAGTACAATGCCGAGCTCCACAGCACGGACAGGATGCAGATGACGCCGATGAAGACCATCGTGAGCGTGTCGAGCGCCACCGCGCGATCGGCGGCGCTTGGACCGATCGCCACGCGGTGAATGCAGAGCGCGCCTCCGGCGAAGAGCGCCGCCAGGCAGGCGATCGAGACGAGATGGAGGAACGGGCTCACGAGCTCCCTCGAGGTGGCCAGCCCTCGGGGCGCGTCCACTTCAGGATGTTCGCCTCGAGGGTCTGCTGGATGTCGCGCCGCACGGCGTCGGGATCGTCGCCGACGTTGAGCGCGTGGATGATGATCTTGCGGTGCTCGCGCTCGACGTGGACCGAGATCGTCCCGGGCGTCAGGGTGATCGAGTTCGCGAGCATCGTGATCTCGAAGTCGGTCTCGCACGCCATGTCGACCGCGAGAAAGCCCGGCCGGAAGTCCATCGCGGGCCGGAGCACCGCCTTCGTGACGTCGATCGTCGACATCGTGAGCGCCTTCGCGAAGATGAAGCCGTAGCGGATCATGTACCAGAGCCGCAGCAGGATCATCGCCGGATCACCTCGATCGGAACGTGGGCCGCGGCGACGGCCGGCACCGGCAGCAGCACCGCTTCCTGGTAGGCGCGCGGATCGATCAGGTCGTGCGCCGCGTCGTTCGCGAGGCGCAGGAAGGGCTCCGCCACGACCCCCATCAGCACGGTGAAGGCGACCAGCACCGCCGTCGGCGCCATCATGCCGCGATAGCGGCCTCGGGCGCCCGGCCGCGAAGGCGTACGCCAGAATGCGTAGGACCAGATCTTGCTCATCGAGTAGAGCGTGAGGAGGCTGGTCACGAGGGCCACGAGGACGATCACGCCGTGGCCGCCGGCGAGCCCCGCCCGGATGAGAACGAGCTTCGCGAAGAAGCCCGAGAACGGGGGCATGCCGGCGAGCGAGAACGCGGCGACGAGAAACAGCGCGGCGACCCCCGGCGCGAGGTCGACGATGCCGCCCATCTCGCTGAGATCCTGCGAGCCGGTGACACGCCCAGCAATGCCGCCGATCAAGAACAAGCTGGCCTTCACGACGATGTGGTGAACGATGTAGAAGATCGTCGCGGCCACGGCAGCCTGCGCGAGGTCCGCTCCGCTCGCGGCCAGCCCGATCCCCATCACCATGTATCCGACCTGGCTGATGATGTGCCACGAGAGGATCTTGCGGATCTCCCACTGGCACATCGCGCCGAGCACGCCGAAGAGCATCGTGAAGCCCGAGAGGACGAGCAGCACCTCGAGCACGAGCTCGGCGCCGGGCTGACGGAAGCAGAGCACGAAGAGCCGCAATAGCGAATAGACACCGACCTTCGTGAGCAGTCCGGCGAAGTAGCCGTTCATGCCCGCCGGCACGATCGGATACGAATCGGGCAGCCAGAAGAACAGCGGGAATGCCGCGGCCTTCATCGCGAAGACGACCATCAGCAGCACCGACACCGCGGTCACGAGCGCGGCCCGGTCGCCTTCGAGCTGCGCGGAGCGCACCGCGATGTCGGCCATGTTCAACGTGCCGAGCGTCGCGTAGACCAGACCGCACCCGACCACGAAGAGCGTCGAGCCGATCGAGTTGATCGCGATGTACTTCAGGGTCTGGCGGACCTGCTGCTTCGTCGCGCCGACCATCATCACGCCGTAGGACCCGATCAGCATGACCTCGTACGCGACGAACAGGTTGAACAGGTCGCCCGTGATGAACGACCAGTTCACGCCGAGCAGGAGAACCTGGGAGAGCGGGTGGAAGAAGTACCGCTCCTGAATGGGCTCGGCGGTGAAGCACGTGTAGACGAGGACGAGCGTCCCGACGGACATCGACAGGCAGAGCATGATGCACGCCAGGCGATCGGCGACGAAGGCGATGCCCCACGGCGCGAACCAGCCGCCGACGACCATCGCCTGGATCCCGCTCTGATCGACGTGACCGAGCAGCCAGAAGACGAAGATCGAGAGCCCCGTGCACGAGGCGAGGTTCACCACCCGCTCGAGACGCGGATGCCCGTTCAAGAGCGCGAGAACCACCGCCGTCAGGAACGGCACGAGAACGGGAATGATGAGGTAGCGATTCACGCGAGCGAGTCCGGTGGCAGCTTCTCGGGATCGTCGGTGCCGTGGTCGAGATAGACTCGGTACGAGACCGTGAGCAGCAACGCTCCGACCGCGAAGCTGATCACGATCGCGGTCAGGATGATGTCGGGCGGCAGCGGATCCATCAGCGGCCCCGCGCCGTCGCGGATGAACGGCGAGTCCCAATCCGCGGAGTAGCCGCCGCAGGTGATCAGGAGCAGGTTCGCCGCGTTCGAGTAGAGCCCGAAGCCCATGACGATGCGGATCAGGCTCGGGCGCAGGATCATCGAGGTCCCCGCCGCGAACATCACGCCGATGACGATCGCCATCAGGAGTTCCACTGTCCCTCCTCCAGCCCGAGCTCGACGAACAGGGTCATCAGCGTTCCCAGCACGATCAGATAGACGCCGAGGTCGAAGAACGTGGCGCTCGGCAGGTGCACGTTTCCGAGCAGCGGAAGATCGAATTCGAGGATCACGTGATCCATGAAGGTCGATCCCGCGAGCAACGGCACCGTGCCGCTCGCGATCGCGCAGAGCAGGCCGACCACGGACAAGCGCCACCACGAGAAGCGGGCCGCGCGCTCCAGGCCGAAGGCCAACAGGTACATCGCCCCGGCCGCCGCGGCGAGCACCCCCGCGACGAACCCGCCGCCGGGCATGTCGTGTCCCTGCTCGAAGATCCTGAGCGAGAGCAGCACGGTGAGCGGGACCGCGATACGCGTCACGGTGCGAAGAACGGGGGACTCGCGCATCAGCCCTCCGCCCTGCGCGCGCGCAGCAGGCCGTACGCGCACAGGCCCACGACCACCAACACGGTGACCTCGCCGATCGTGTCCATGGCGCGGAAGTCGACGATGATGACGTTCACGGCGTTGCGGCCTCCGGCCTCGCCCAGGCTTCGCGCGAGATAGTCCTGGCCCAGGTTGCGCGTCTCTCGGAATCCCGGACTCGTGCAGAGAATCACGAACACGAACATGGCGAAGCCGAACAGCCCGGACACCACCGCATTCCAGGCGCTCTGTCCGGGAGAGAGACCGTCCTTGCGGAACGTGGGCATGAAGTAGAGGACGAGCAGGATGACGATCGTCGATACCGTCTCGATCAGGATCTGGGTGAGCAGGATGTCGGGCGAGCGATAGACCGCATAGACGAGGGCCACCAGGAAGCCGCTCGCCGTGAGCGCGAGCGCCGCGCCGAGGCGCGTGTCCGAGCGAACCACCGCGATCGTCGACATGATGATCAAGGCGGCGAGACAGACGCTCTCCCAGCCCAGGTTCTGAAAACCGATGCCCGCGTCCGCGATCGAGACGCCGCGGGCCTCGAGCGCGAAGAAGCTGACGGCCGTCGTGAACAGCAGCATCGCCGAGAAGTACCAGCGCAGCGATCCGTCCTGCCACCAGGCGCTGTAGGCCTCCGCGAAGCGCGTCACTCGCGCCAAGAGCGCATCCCACACCGCTCGCGCATCGGGCAGACGGTCGAGGCGTTGCTGCATCGCCTCCACGCGAACGCGCGACCGGTAGATCAACGTGCCGAGCCCGATGGTCACGAGCGAGAGGACGAGCGGACCGAGATGCGCCGGGAAGAGTGAGACTGCGACCTCCGCGTTCGGGTCCGATGACAGCGCGTTGACGAGCTCCCCGCTCGTGCCGGTCGCCGAGAGCAGCCCGAGACCGAGCGCGCCGAGCGCGAGCACCGCGGGAGGGAGCCACAGGAGCGGGCTCTCGCCGTGCGCCTCGTGAGCCGTGTGCGCCGCGTGCTGCCGCTCCGCCGGTGCGCTTCCGAGGAAAACGCCGATCAGGAGCTTGAGCCCGCTCGCGAGCAGGAAGGCATTGGCCGCGACGACCACGGTGATCACGAATCCGTGGAGGAGCGGCTGCGGGCCGAGCATCGCGCTGTCCAGGAGCGATCCATACAGCGCTTCCTTCGCGACGAACCCGAAGAGCGGCGGCAGACCGCCCATCGAGAGCACGCCGAGGAGGCAGAGCGCGAAGCTGATCGGCAGCATCCTCCGCAGACCTCCGAGCTCGCGCAGGTCGCGCGTGCCCGTCGCGTGCTCGACGATGCCGGCCACCATGAAGAGCGTTCCCTTATAGGTCGCGTGCGAGAGGATCTGCAGCACGTCCTGCTCCGGAGCGCGCAGGCCATACGCCAGGGTCACCAGCCCGAGCGTCGCGACGGTGCTGTACGCAAGCAGCGCCTTGAGATCGGTCTCCCGAAACGACTGCCACGCGCCGAGGAAGAGCGTCGCCAGGCCGACGGGCACGACCACGAGCGGCCAGACGATCGAGGCGGCAAACAGCGGCGTGACGCGTGCAAGGAGGAACAGGCCGGCCTTCACCATCGTCGCGGAGTGCAGGTAGGTGGAGATCGCTGTCGGGGCCACCATCGCAGCCGGAAGCCAGAAGTGGAACGGAAACTGCGCCGACTTCGTGAACGCCCCTGCGAGCACGAGCAGCAGCGCGGGCACGAACGCGGGCGACGCGACCAGCGCGGCGCGGCGCGCGTCGTCCGCGACGATCTCGCTCAACAGGAACGTTCCCGTGGCGAGCCCGATCAGCACGAAGCCGGCGAGCATCGCGAGGCCGCCCATGGCCGTGACCAGCAGCGCGGTGACCGCGCCCTCGCGCGCGGCCTCCCGCTCGTACCAGAAGCCGATCAGCAGGTACGAGGTGAGGCTCGTGACCTCCCAGAAGATGAACAGGAGGATCAGGTCGTCCGCGACGGCGATGCCGAGCATCGCGCCCATGAAGGCGGAGAGCGCCGCGTAGTAGCGACCGATGCGCGCGTTGCCGAGTCCGACCGTCCCGTAGCCGAGCGAATAGACGCCGACGAGCACGCCGATGCCCGCGATGAGGATCGAGAAGAACGCGGCGAAGGCGTCGGCCCGGAGCCCGAAGGTCACGCCGAGCGAAGGGATCCACGCGTGGCTGACGAGCGCCGGGCTCTCCGCTCCGATCAGCGGGAGCGCAGCGCAGAGCGACGTGACCGCGGCTCCGACCATCACCAGCGCTGACCAACGTCCGAGCGTTCGACCCAGCAGGGCGATGAGGAACGCGCCGATGAACGGCGCCACGACGACCGTCGTGAGCGCGCTCATCGGCTCGGAAACTCGGCGCGAATCAACGGAGATCCCTCCGGTCGGGGATGATACACACGAGCCGAGAACTCACGGTCCCCGAGGGATCGGCTCCGGAACGATGCGCAGCGCCAATGCAGGGGCGCCCGAGCCCGGACCCGGAAGGGAGACCTCGAGCCCGTCGGCGCCGTTCGCGAACGCGAGCGACCCGCGGCGCCCGAGCAGCTCGATCGTCGCGTCGGCGCGGACCGCGAGATCGGGAATGCGCACGCGCTCGCGCGGCGGTGCGCCGAGGACGATCGCGTAGACGGCATCGGCCTTGCGCGTGAAGCGCACCTCCTGGCCGTCGCCGGTCACGCCCTGCGCGCGCAGCCACGGCCGCGTGCCGTAGATCGCCTCGCCGTTCACGTCGAGCCAGCCGCCGAGGCCCAGCAGTCGCTCCGCTTGCGCCCAGGGAATCGAGCCGTCGCCGGTCGGCCCGACGTTGAGCAGGAGATTTCCGTTCTTGGCGACCACGTCGACGAAGAGGTGGACGAGCTTCTCCACGGAGAGCAGGTCGGCAGCGGTCTCCGCGCGGTTCCAGCCGAACGAGTTCCCGACGCCGCGGCACGCCTCCCACTTCGTGGCGACCGCCTCGCGAAGCACCGCGTACTCCGGCGTGGTGAAGTCGTGGTGCTGCTCCGCTTCGGTGTATCCGAAGGTGGTGAAGCGGTTGTTCACGACGCCGTCCGGCACGCGCGCATAGTAGTCGGCCATGAGGCGCAACGGCTCGGCCGCCTTCGGGTAGCCGATGTCGTTCCAAAGTACGGACGGCGCGTAGCGCTCGATCAGCTCGCGCCAATGCGCGTCGGCGTAGCGCGCGTACGCGGGATCCTGCGGGATGGCCTTCATCAAGCCCGCGATGTCACGCACCGGTCGTCCCTCGAACGGCCAGTCGATGCCGCCCGAGTAGTAGAGGCCCATGCGCATGCCGTTCGCGCGCACGCTGCGGGAGAGATCCCCGACGAGATCGCGCTCGCTCTGCCAGTCCGGCAGCTTGGGGCTCGGGTGGGCGCTGGGCCAGAGCAGGAAGCCATCGTGGTGCTTCGTGGTGAGGACGACGTAGCGCGCGCCGGCGCGCGCGAACAGTCGGGCCCACGGCTCCGGGCTCCAGTCGCGCGTGGCGTCGCGGAACTGCGCCGCGAAGCGCTCGTACGGGAAGTCGGCTCCATACGTCGCGTCGTGATGCGCGCGCGTCGCGCTCTCGGGGAACGCGAGCGTGTTCCAGTACCACTCGGCGTACGGGTTGCTCGCGAAGGCCTTGTCCCAGCCCTGCTTCGCGAGATCCGCGAGCGAGACGCCCGTGCGCGCCCACGCCGGAACCGAGTACGGACCCCAGTGCACGAAGATCCCGAGCTTCGCGTCGTCGAACCAGCGCGGCAGCGGATGCTCGTCGAGGGAGGCCTTCGTCGGCGCGAGCTGCGGCACGCGGCGATCATACACGCGCGGGCGCGCGTGTTATGCTGCGCGCCACTTTCAGAGGAGATCCGTCGTGAAGTTCTACGACTCGCTCGGTCCGAATCCCCGCCTGGTCCGCATGTTCATGCTCGAGAAGGGCATCACGGTCCCGGCTGAGCAGGTGGACATCATGGGCGGCGCGAATCGCCGCGCTCCGTACACCGACAAGAACCCCGCCGGTCAGCTTCCCGCGCTCGAGCTCGACAACGGTCTGATGCTCGGCGAGACGGTCGCGATCTGCGAGTACCTCGAGGACAAGAACCCGAACCCGCCGCTGATCGGCCGCACGCCCGAGGAGAAGGCCGAGACGCGCATGTGGATCCGCCGCGTCGAGCACAAGATCACCGAGCCGCTCGCGAACGGCTTCCGCTTCGCCGAGGGTCTCGCGATGTTCAAGGACCGCATGCGCACGCTGCCCGAGGCGGCGGCTGGCCTGAAGGCATGCGCGCAGGACGGCTCGGCCTGGCTCGACGGGCAGCTCGCCGGCAAGCAGTGGATCTGCGGCAATCGCTTCACGCTCGCCGACGTCGTGCTCTACGCGGTGCTCGACTTCGGTGCCGGCGTCGGTCAGCCGCGCAACCCCGAGCACAAGAATCTCGCGGCCTGGTTCGAGCGCGTCGGCAAGCGCCCGAGCGCCGAGGCCAGCATCCACCCGGCAGCGAAGGCCGGAGGCATGCGCGCCTAGCCGCCGGTCAGAAGCCCTCTTTCGGTCAGAAGCCCTCTTTGTAGGGCCGCAGATCGAGCTCGAAGGTCCAGGCGCTGCGCGGCTGCGCGTGAAGCGACCAGTACGCGTCGGCGATCGCGTCGGGCTGGAGCATTCCGTCCGCGCCGACGCGCTCCTTCGCGCCCGGAAAGCGCGTCAGGATCTGATCGCCTTCGATCATGCCGTCGACGATCACGTGGCCCACGTGCAGGTTCTGCGGACCGAACTCGCGCGCGAGCCCTCCCGCGAGCGCGCGCAGTGCCGCCTTTGCAGAGGCGAACGCGGTGAACGGCGGGCGCGCGCGCAACGAAGCCGTTGCACCGGTGAAGAGCAGCGTGCCGCCGCCCGCGGGGACCATGCGGCGCGCGGCTTCGCGGCCGACGAGAAATCCCCCGAGGCAACCGACGCGCCAGGCTTCCTCGAAGAACGCGGCGTCCATCTCGAGCAGCGGCCGGACCATCGCGTTGCCGGCGTTGTAGACGACGAGCTTCGGGGGTGCGCCCGCGGCATCGAACGCGCGCAGCACGTCGGCTTCGCGGGTGACGTCGCACTCGATCGACGTCGAGCGGCCGCCTTCGCTCGCGATCTCGTCGCTGACGAGATCAAGCTTCGCCTTCGTGCGGCCGGCAGCGAGGACCGACAGGCCCTCGCGCGCAAAGCGGCGGCAAAGAGCGCCACCCAGACCCGCACTCGCTCCGACGCCAAAGACGATCGCATCCGGCATGCGCGGACTCTACCAGTTGTTCGCGTGGCCGAAGGGGCGCGGAAGCGGATCAGAACTCGCGCCCAGAACTCGCGCCCAGAACGCGCTCAGGGACGAACTTACACGCAGCCTGGGTGACGTCGTTTCGGACGTAACCCTGGCTCGGCGAAACCGCCGTCGTTGGCCAGGTGCAAGTATCGGCCGATCGGGAGGGCCCGGAAACCGGGCCCTCGCACGATCGGACTCGAACTACTTGCGACTAGCGCCGGCTGGGGCCGCCGAAGCGCCGGCCACCGCCGCCGCCCCCGCCGCCACCACCACCGCCGCCGCCACCGCCGCCGCCACCACCGGGGCCGCGCTCGTTGGCTTCGCTGACGCGCATCGTGCGACCGCCGAGCTCACGCCCGTCGAGCGCCTGCCGCGCCTTCGCGGCACTGTTCGCGTCTTCGTACTCGACGAACGCGAAGCCGCGCGGGCGGCCGGTGTCGCGATCCATGATCACACTGACCGAAGCCAGCTCTCCATGCGGCTCGAAGAGCTCGCGGAGCTCGGCCTCGTCGGTGGAGAATGGAAGGTTCCCTACGTAAAGCTTCTTACCCAATTCATTAGTCCCGTTCGTAACCCGCCCTATTTCCGTCTGCGGGCACGATTCTCACCCCGTTCGAGCCGGACACGTTCCGGCGCCGAAGAGAGGCGACTTCTTGCTGCGCGACAGATGGGGGATCGGGCCCCGAAGAGCGGCAGGACGGGCCGACGAGCGGTTCGAATCACTGCTGAGGGATAAACCAGAGCGGTGCGTCGATCGGACGACGCCAATCGGGGCCGAGTCTAGCCGGACGATTTGAAAATGGCGAGCCCAACGTAAAAAATGGCGACCCCAGCGGGATTCGAACCCGCGTTCTCGGCGTGAAAGGCCGGTGTCCTGGGCCGGGCTAGACGATGGGGTCGGATACCGGGCGACCGGGGCGCGTAGGCTAGCCATCGCCTCCGGGGCGGTCAACGAAGTGCGCGAGCCTGCTCCGAATCTTGACCCGGTCGTACGGAATCCTATCGTGCGTCACTTCTGACAGGGAGATCCGCGCATGGCCCTCGACCTCGCGCTGCGCGAGCGCCTCGAATCGATCGTCCGTTCCGACCGCGTCGTCCTCTTCATGAAGGGCACGCCCGACGCACCGCAGTGCGGCTTCTCGGCCCAGGTGGTCTCGATCCTCGGGCGACTCCTCCCCTCGTACGGGACCTTCGACGTGCTCTCCGATCGCGATGTGCGCGAGGGGATCAAGGAGTTCTCGAGCTGGCCGACCATTCCGCAGCTCTACGTGGAGGGCGAATTCCAGGGCGGCTGCGACATCGTGAAGGAGCTCTACGCGTCCGGTGAGCTCGCGCAGCTCCTGGGCGTGAAGCCGGAGGCTCCCGTCGCCCCGCCTTCCGTCACCGTGACCGAGGACGCCGCGGAGCTCCTGCGCGATGCCATCCGTACGCAGGGCGGCGAGCTTCACGTCGCGATCGATGCCTCGTTCAAGCACTCGCTCTCGCTCGGACCTCGCGAAGCCAGCGACATCGCCGCGTCGAGCAACGGCGTGACGTTGCTCTTCGACCGCGAGTCGGCACGGCGGGCCAACGGCCTCGTGATCGGCGCCGCGGATTCGGGCGGACGCAAGGCGCTCACGGTCGAGAACCCGAACGCACCGCAGGCCGCGCCCGTGAACCAGCTCACCGCCGCAGAGCTGCAGGCGCTGATGGAGTCCGGCCAGGAGTTCCACCTGTTCGACGTGCGCACGCCCGAGGAGCACGCGCAGGCGCGCATCGCGGGCGCGACCCTGGTCGATCCGCGAGTCGCGGCAGAGATCGAGAAGCTGCCGAAGGACGCGCTGATCATCTTTCACTGCCACCACGGCGGACGCAGCCAGGCCGCGGCGGAGCACTTCGCGAGCCGAGGCTTTGCCAACGTGCACAACCTGGCGGGCGGCATCGACTCCTGGTCGCGCGACGTCGACTCGTCCGTGCCCCGGTACTGAGCGCGGCCATGGCGCTCCAGATCCACGCTCCGCCCGACGAGGTGATCGGGAAGATCCGCGCCGCGATCGAGTCCGCGCTGCCTTGCGAGAAGGTGGACGTGCGCGGCAGCGGCGGTCACTTCGAGATCCGCGTCGTGTCGAGCGAGTTCGCCGGCAAGAACACGCTGGCCAAGCAGCGGCTCGTGTACAGCGCGATCACGCACCTGATGAAGGGCGACGGCGCGCCGGTGCACGCGATCGACAAGCTCGAGACGCTCGCGCCCTGATGGGCCCCGGCGCCTGATGGCCGCGGAGGCGGAGCTCGACCCGAGCCGATTCCGCGTCCGCACCTTCGAGTCGCGCGGCTTCCGCATCGCGTTCGTCGACGAGGGCTCGGGTCCGCTGCTGCTGCTCGTGCACGGCTGGCCCGAGACGAAGCGCATCTGGTGGCGGAACATCGCACCGCTCGCGCGCGCGGGCTTTCGCGTGGTCGCGCCCGACCTGCGCGGCTTCGGCGAGAGCGACGTCGCGCCCGACGGCTTCGAGGACGTGCCCTCGCACAGCCGTGATCTGGCGGCGCTGCTCGACGATCTGGGTGTCGCGTCGTGCGTGCCGGTCGGCGGCGATCTCGGCGGCGCCGTCATCCAGGACTTCGCGCGCCGCTTCCCTGCGCGCGTGCAGCGCATGGTGATCTTCAACTCGCCCCTGCCCTTTCTGAAGGACAAGATGGCGGGCCTGCGCACGCGACCCGCCGTCGAAGCGGCCGACTACTACCTGCGCCAGGGCACCGACGCCGATTCGCTCGCGCGCGAGCTCGACTCACCCGAGAAGCGCAGGCGCTACATCGCCACCTTCTACGGCTCGCGCTTCTGGGCGCACCCGGGCGCGTTCACACGCGAGGCGGTCGACTTCATGACGGAGCCGTTCGGCGACGCGGCGAAGCTGCGCGCGAGCTTCGGGAACTACGAGTCGAGCTTCGACCCCTCGAAGCGCAGCGAGCCGCCGCTGCTCGCGGAGAACCCCACCCACACGCTGATCCTCTTCGGCCCGTCGGACCACGTGATCTACCCGGAGTTCGACCGCATGGCCGCGCAGGTCTTCCCCGACCACGTAGGCCCGTTCATCGTGCGCGACTCGGGGCACTTCCTGCAGTGGGAGGCCGCCGACGTGCTGAACGGCGCGGTGATCGCGTTCTGCCGCGATCTACTGCCGCGCTAGGCCCGCCCTCCGCGCAGCACGCTTCCCGGCAGCGGCCCCGTCGGATCGAGCGCGTCGCGTCCGTCCTCGCGGATGATCGTGCCGTTCACGACCACCGCGCGGATCCCCGTCGCGTCCGCGATCAGGCGATCCTGCCCCGCGGGCAGATCGCGCACGCGGCGCAGGGGGCTACAGCCGACGGTGTCGGGGTCGAAGACCGCGACGTCCGCCGCAAGCCCGAGCGCGAGCCGGCCGCGGTCGTGGAGGCCGAACACCTCCGCCGAGCGCGAGGTCAGCAGCCGCACGGCCTGCTCGAGCGAGAGCACCTGCTTCTCGCGCACCCAGTGCGATAGCAGGTGCGTCGAGAAGCACGCGTCGCAGAGCTGGCTGGCGTGGGCGCCCGCGTCCGAGAGCCCGAGCACGACGGCCGGATGCGTGAGCAGCTCGGCCACCGCGCGCTCGTCGGTGTTCATCACCGCGATCCGGAAGCGCGCTTCGAGATCGCTCGCGAGCGCGAGATCGAGCACGAGGTCGACCGGGTGCACGCCGCGCTCGGCGGCGAGCTGCGCCACGTTCCGCTCGTCCAGCGACGGATCGAGCGGGTTCGCGGAGATCACCGTGTCCTCCCAGCGGCCCGCGATCCCGCCGCGCGTGCCGCGCTCGCGGAACGCCGCTCGGAATGCCGGGTCGGCGTAGATGCGCTTCTTGCCTTCGCGATCCGCGGCCGACACCGGGCGGAAGAGCTCCATGCTCTCGTACGGGAACGGCGCCTTTAGCTGGAACTCGAAGTTCAGCGGCCGGCACGCGACCTGCGGATACACCTCGACGCCCTGCCGCTGCAGGTTCTGGTGGTCCTCGAGCACCTTGCGGTGGCCGTCCGGGCCGAGCCCGCCCGCGAGCAGCGCCGTCCACGAGACCGGCCGTCCGGTCTTGCGCGCGATCTCCGCGAACTCCGGCGTGAAGAAGCCGCGCCCGATGGTCGCCTGCATGAGCCCGTGGCCGGCTTCGCCGAGCGTCGCGGCCAGGCGCCCGATCTCGTCCAGCGAGGCCGCGCGGCTCGGCACCGGCCGGCCCGCGTAACCGACGTGGGTCGCCGATTTGCTGGTCGCGAAGCCGATCGCCCCGGCGCGCAGTCCCTCGGCGACGATCCGCTCCATGCGCACGATCTCGTCCTCGGTCGCTTCGCGCTCGGTCGCCTCCTCGCCCATCACGTAGAGCCGCACGGGCGTGTGGCCGAGCAGCGCGCCGACGTTGATCGCGGTTCCGCGCGCCTCGACCGCGTCGAGGTACTCCGGGAACGTCTCGAACGGCCAGTCCTCGCCGACCCCCGCGCGCAGTGCGTCGAGCGCCATCCCCTCGACGTTCTCGAGCGTGCGCATGATCAGGTCGCGGTGCTCGGCGCGCGTGGGCGCGATGCCGAAGCCGCAGTTGCCCATCACCACCGAGGTCACGCCATGCCACGGGGAGATCGTGACCATGCGGTCCCAGAAGATCTGCGCGTCGTAGTGGGTGTGGATGTCGACGAAGCCCGGCGAGACCACGCAGCCGCTCGCGTCGATCGTGCGATCCGCCGTGCCGCGCACGTCGCCGAGCGCCGCGATGCGCCCGTTCGAGATGCCCAGGTCCCCCCGCTGCGCGGGCGCGCCGGTGCCGTCCACGAGGCTGCCGCCGCGAACCAGCAGGTCGAAATGCTCCGCCATGACCCCTCCGAAGAAGGCCTAAGAAGGACAGGAAACGGAGGCCCAGTCAAGCGTCCGGCTCGACAGTCCCGCGGCTTTCTGGGACTACTTCGCGATGCTGCAGGCAACGTGCAAGACCGGCGTGCTGCTCGTGAATCTCGGCACCCCGCGTTCGGCGGAGACCGCCGACGTGCGGCGCTATCTGCGCGAGTTCCTCTCCGATCCGCGCGTGCTCGACATCGCCGCCGCGCCGCGCTGGCTGCTCGTGAACGCGGTGATCGCGCCGTTTCGCGCGCCGCGCTCCGCAGAGGCCTACCGGAAGATCTGGACCGAGCGCGGCTCGCCGCTGCTCGTGAACGGCCAGGACCTGCGCGACGCGGTCGCGGCCGAGCTCGGCGCCGGGTTCGAGGTCGCGTTGGGCATGCGCTACGCGGAGCCTTCGCTCGAGCGCGCGTTCGACGCGCTCTCGCGGCTCGATCTCTCGCGCATCGTGGTCGTGCCGCTCTTCCCGCAGTACGCGTCCTCGTCCACCGGCTCGGCGCTCGCGCGCGTGCACGAGCTCGCGGCCGCGCGCTGGAACGTGCCCGCGCTCGAGACCTCGGCCGAGTTCTTCGACGAGCCGGGCTTCATCGGAGCGCTGGCGGAGCTCGCCGCGCCGCGTCTTCGCGCGTTCGCGCCCGATCACGTCCTGCTCAGCTATCACGGCCTGCCCGAGCGGCAGATCCGCAAGAGCGATCCGACCGGACGACACTGCCTGGCGTCCGCCGGGTGCTGCAGCGCGATCGGCGCCGCGAATCGCCGCTGCTACCGCGCGCAGTGCCACGCGACCTCGCGCGCGCTCGGCGCCGCGCTCGGACTCGCGGAGGGCTCGTTCTCGACGTCGTTCCAGTCGCGCCTGGGCCGCACACCGTGGATCCAGCCCTTCACCGACACGGTCCTGCCCGAGCTCGCGCGCGAGGGGGTCAAGCGCCTGGCGGTGCTCTGTCCGTCGTTCGTCGCCGACTGCCTGGAGACGCTCGAGGAGATCGGCATCCGCGGCGCCGAGCAGTGGCGCAGCCTCGGCGGCGAGGCGCTCGAGCTCGTGCCCTGCGCGAACGCGCACCCCGCGTTCGCGCGCTTCCTCGCCGCGCGAATCCGGGGGCTCGCGCGATGACGCGCGCCGAGAAGGCCAAGCGCATCGGCGGGATCCTCGACGCGCTCTACGCGATTCCCGACATCCCCCTCGCGCACGAGGACGCGTACACCTTGCTGATCGCGGTCCTGCTCTCAGCGCAGTGCACCGACGAGCGCGTGAACCAGGTGACGCCACTCCTCTTCGCGCGCGCACACACGCCGCAGGCGATGGTGAAGCTCAGCGTGCCCGAGATCCGCGCGATCATCCGCCCGTGCGGACTCTCGCCGGCGAAGTCGGCGAACATCCACGCGCTCTCGCGCCTCCTGCTCGAGCGCCACGGCGGCCAGGTGCCGCGCAGCTTCGACGAGCTCGAGGCGCTGCCCGGCGTGGGACACAAGACCGCGAGCGTGGTGATGGCGCACGCGTTCGGCGTGCCGGCGTTCCCCGTCGACACGCACATCCATCGTCTGGCGGAGCGCTGGGGGCTCTCGAGCGGGCGGAACGTCGTCGAGACCGAGCGCGATCTGAAGGCGCTCTTCCCGGAGAGCGAGTGGATCCGCAGGCACCTGCAGATCATCTACTTCGGCCGCCAGCACTGCCCCGCGCGCGCGCACGATCCGGCGGGCTGCCCGATCTGCGCCTGGGCGGCGCCGAAGTCGAAGGCGGTCAGGTCCCGATCGAAGAAAGCCGCAGCAAAGGCCCGACCGGCTCGGTCTCGGCGCTGAGGTCGATCTCGCCCGCGATACACCAGTCGTTGTCGTCCTCCGGGTCGAGCAGGACCTGGGTGACCGTCCAGCGCCGCGGGCCGTCGGCGACGATGCGCGTCCACTCGGCGTGGCGCGCCGCCTGCGTGAAGACGATCTCGGCGTGCCGAGAGAAGAACGGCGCGAGCGCGCGCTCGAAGCGCTGCGGCGTCCACGGGTCGTCGGGATCCGGCCGCACGCAGGCGGCCGCTTCTTCGAAGTCGCGCTCCGAGAGCGCACGCACGAGCCGATGGACCTCGGCGCGCGCGCGGGCGCGCAGCGCGCGTTCGTCGCGCGCGAGGTCGTAGACGCGGGACGGGACCGCGGCCGCCTCCGCGGGTCGCGCCTCGGGGTGCATCAATCTCTCCCACTCCTCGACCAGGCTCGAGTCGACGCGCTCGAGCATGGCGCGGAAGAACGCGATCACGTCGTGGACGGCCTCGGTCTTCGCGCCCTCGGGAACGGTCTGCTCGAGCGTCTTGTAGACCTCGGACAGATAGCGGAGCAGGAGGCCCTCGATGCGCTGCAAGCCGTAGAAGCGCACGTAGTGATCGAAGCCGAAGTAGCCCTCGTAGATCTCGCGGGCGATCGACTTCGGGTGCACGTCCTGGTGCCGCACCCACGGATGGCGGCGCGCGAAGAAGTCGAACGTCTGCTCGATGAACGCGCGGCTCGGCGCGGGCGACTGCACCTCGTCGAGCCGGCGGATGCGCTCCTCGAAGGGCACGCCGTCCGCTTTCAGCTTCGCGAAGAGCTCGCTCTTGACCCGGTCGAGCTGGCGCAAGAGCAGCGCGCGCGGGTCCTCGACCACCGCTTCGACCAGCGACAGGACCTCGAGCGCGAACGCCTCGTCGCGCGCCTCGATGTAGGAGATCGCCTCGACGACGTAGAGCGAGAGCGCGTGGTGCAGCGAGAAGTCCCACTGCAGGTCGTCGGCCACGCGCACGCGGTTGCGCCCGGTCCCGGGATCGCGCTCGACCCGCACGATGTCGGCGGCGCGCAGTCCGCGGAAGAGCTGCGCCGCCTCGCGCAGGAGGCGCCGCTTGCGCCGGTCGTCCTCGTGGCTGCGCGCGATGAGCTCCGCGACCAGGCGCCAGCCGCGGCGCGGATCCGGATCGTCCTCGGCTTGCCGGAGCAAGAGCACCAGCATTCCGTGGGTGACACGGAAACGCGACACCAACGGCTCGGGCGAGCGCTCGATCAGCCGCTGGAACGTGTCCTCGTTCCAGGCGACGAAGCCGGGCGGCGGCTTGCGGCTCACCTCCCGCTTCTTCTTCTTCTTCCCCTTCTCGCTCGAGCGCGTGCGCATGCGCTTGTTCTCGATCACGTGCTCGGGTGCCTGGCACACGACGCTGCCGCGCACGTCGAAGCCCTTGCGGCCCGCGCGGCCGCTGATCTGGCGGAACTCGCGCGCGGACAGCGGCCCGACCTTCCGGCCGTCGAACTTCGCGAGCTTCGTGAACAGGACCGTGCGGATGGGGATGTTCACGCCGACGCCGAGCGTGTCCGTGCCCGAGATGACCTTCAACAGCCCCTGCTGCGCGAGCTGCTCGACCAGCAGGCGGTACTTCGGCAAGAGCCCCGCGTGGTGGATGCCGATGCCCGCGCGCACGATGCGCGACAGCTCCTTGCCGTAGGCCGTGTCGAAGGCGAAGTCGCCGAGCGCGTCGCGGATCTGGATACGCTCCTCGCGCGAGGTGATGTTGAGGCTCGTGAGCGCCTGCGCGAGCTCCGCCGCCTCGCGCTGGGTGAACGAGACCACGTAGATCGGCGCCTTCCCCGCCTCGAGCAGCGCCGCGACCGTCTCGTGCAGCGGCGTGTCGCAGTAGTCGAAGTCGAGCGGGACCGGCCGCACGTCCGAGACGACCAGCGCGACCGGACGGCCCGTGCGCGTCTCGAGATCGCGGCGGATCTCGCGCGTGTCGCCGAGCGTCGCCGACATCAACAGGAAGGTCGTGTCGGGGAGCAGGAGCAGCGGCACCTGCCAGGCCATCCCGCGCTGCGCGTCCGAGTAGTAGTGGAACTCGTCCATCACGACGTACGGCACCGCGAGCGCCGGGCCCTGTCGCAGCGCCATGTTCGCGAGCACCTCAGCGGTGCAGCAGATGATCGGCGCGGCGGAGTTGATGCTCGCGTCGCCGGTCAGCATGCCGACGTTCTCGGGACCGAAGTCGCTGCAGAGCGTGAAGAACTTCTCCGAGACCAGCGCCTTCACCGGCGAGGTGTAGAACGACCGCCGGCCCTCGCACATCGCCTTGAAGTGGAGAAGGGTCGCCACGAGTGACTTGCCCGAGCCGGTCGGCGTGGAGAGCACGACGTGCTTGCCGGCGAGGAGCTCGAGGAACGCCTCCTCCTGCGCCGGATACGGCACGAGCCCGCGTTCGCTCGACCAGGCGACGAAGCGGTCGAGGATCTCGTCGGCGCCGAGCTTGCCGATCGGGCTCGCGAGATCGACCAGGCGCGGAAGGTCGGGGGCGCTGTCAGCCACGCGAGCCGGGTCTCTTGTGGATCACGACCACGCGGCCGATCAGGTCCGCCGGCGGCTCCGCCTCCGCGGGCGCGATCTCGATCCGCGCGCCCACGCCCTGCACGACGCGCAGCCCCGCGTCGGTGGCGACGAAACCCTTCGCGCGCAGCGCTCCCGCGCTGGCGATCCGACGCAGGATCGTTTCGGCCCGAAGGCCCGGCTCGAATTCGAGCACGTCGGACTCGAACGCCTCGTGCGAGTGCGCCTCGCCGGCCGCGCGCCTGCGCCGCGCCGCGCGCGCCTCGTCGAGCCCGGGCGGGAACAGGAGCTCCGGCGACACCGCCGCGTAGCGCGCGCGCAGGATCGGCGCCTCGGGCTCGATCTTCCGCAGCCGCGCCTCGAGCTCGGGCAGCATCCCCTCGGGAACCAGGTCGAGCTTGTTCAAGAGCAGGAGATCCGCGGACGAGACCTGATCCTCGAACGTCCCCTCGAGATCGCGCCCGCTCGCGAGCTGCTCCGCATTGACCACGACCACCGTCACGTCGTCGCCGATCCAGCGCGCGACGGGCTCGCGCCAGAAGTTCAGCGAGACGTCGTAGGGCAGCGCGACGCCGGAGGTCTCGACGACGATCCGGTCGGGGTCGACGCGCTCGCGCAGGCGCTCGAGCGTCTCGACCAGCTCGTTCGAGAGCTGACAGCAGACGCAGCCGCCGCCGAGCTCGACGAAGGTCTCGTCGCCGCCGCCCAGCAGCGCCCGGTCGATGCCGAGCTCGCCGAACTCGTTCGAGATGATCGCGAGCCGCAGCCCCTTCGCGCGCGCGTCCGCGAGCAGATGGCGCACGAGGGTGGTCTTGCCCGAGCCCAGGAAGCCCGAGACGAGCAGCGCGGGCACGCGCCGATCCCCCGTGGGTGCCGCAGTCACGTGCGGGAGGATGCCCGACCGGGCTAGGTTCCGCCGCCGATGGACGAGCTCTTCGACGCGGTGCGGACGGAATGCGATCGCGCCGTCTGGTCGCGCGGCGTGGAGCTCGTCCGTGCCGGCGCCGTGCACGCGCAGTCGAGTGGAGCAGCCGAAGTCGTCATGCGCGTCGAAGGTCGAGCGGGGCGCGCGTCGCCGTCGGTCCGGCTGCTGCCGCGCGAGGCGGCCTGGGAGTGCGACTGCGACGGCCCCGACGACCC
>Ga0210377_10001713_pt1 | contig 19709 bp, 16 predicted proteins | sample PLM4_65_b1redo_FD_155480 | JGI IMG/M metagenome (GOLD analysis project Ga0210377, IMG submission 155480) | Groundwater sediment microbial communities from an aquifer in East River, Colorado, USA - PLM4_65_b1 redo | ecosystem: Environmental > Terrestrial > Soil > Riparian zone | place: USA: East...
TTGGGCGACCTCAAGATGGGAAGGCGCTCGACGTCCGAGCGGATTACCGAAGGCTCGGTACGGCCCACGCTCGAAGACGCAACGCCGGGAGATCTGAGCTTCGTGCTTCCGTACCGGCATCTCCATAACATCACCGAAATGCTCGAAGCGCTGGACAATGTTGCGCCGGGCGTGAACTCGGGCGACACGCTCCTCTACGGCGTGGAGGTGAAGTTTTATTCCATGAAAGTGAAGCTCACATCAGGATTGGAGACGGAAGTGAAGAACCTCTTTGCGGCAGGCGATGGAGCAGGGGTCACGCGGGGACTGATCCAGGCGTCTATTTCAGGGGTTGTTGCGGCGAGAGAAGTGCTGAAAAGAAGCTGACGAAGGAATATTGATCAGGGGCGAGCCCGGGTTAAATGCGTGGCCTATGTCAATAAACGAGAGCGGTAGAGGACCTACCGCTCTCGTTGAGCATCTCTCTTATGAACACTGCTCAAAACGCAGGCGAAGCGCCTATTACTGTTTTTTCTCCATCTTCTTTTGCAGCTCTTCCAGAGCTTTTTTCGTCTCCTCCGAGCTCTTCTGCATTTCTTTCGTCGTCTCTTCCATCTGCCCCCTGAGGGCGTGTGACGCGATCCCCGCTCCGAGTGACATAGCGATAAGGATTATTCCGAAGATCCCGGAGACGAGCCATGCCGTCTGTGAAGCGATCTTATGGGCCTCGATGCCCGCAATCGCATAGAAGTATACCGTGAGAACGATGGCGAGCACTATGCCGATGTACGGAATGATCCCGAAGAGCGTCGTAACCGGCCAGAGCGCGGTTATGTATGCGACGCACCGGTATGCCGTCTCGTAAGGTTCCTTCGAGCCCATGAGCTTCCAGATCACAAAGGCGATCGCCGCGCCGATGAACCCGAAGATCGCAATAATGACGGGGAAGATGATGATCGAGGCAATTGCCATCCCTGTCCCCGCTCCGACGTTCAAGCCCATGATCGCTATTATGGCCTCCACGAGTCCGGCAACAGCGCCCATGACGGCCATGAACACGAGCGGCTCAAGAAAACCCCCCGTCTTCGGCATCTCCCTGAAAAAAACAGCAGGTGATGTTATTACCTTGATCGCCGTTGCCGGCAGGGCCGCGAAATCAATACCTTTCTTTTCCATGTGTTTCTCTCCTTTCTACGGATGATGGGATTGAGTTCCTGGAAAGCTGGTCCTGAGAAGCTGTTTAACTATCCGCCGATATGTGTTAACAGGCTGTTGAAAAACCCCTTGGATGTCATTGCCAGGAGCGTTTCTGTGACGAAGCAATCTCTAACTCATTATTTTGTATAACTGCGAGATTGCTTCGCTTCGCTCGCAAAGACGGAAAAAGACTTTTTCAACGGTCTGTTTGTTGTTAAAACGCTTTTAGGACGCAAAAACACAGGGGAGACCTTACAGTATCATCGACAGAAGCCGTAAATCCTGCCGTTACCAATGCCAAGCGGAATAAATGCTTCTTGAACAAGCCGAAACCGTAAAGCTACTCAGGAAAAGCCGGCAAAGAGGAAATTCGAAAAGTATTACTATTAAACCTTATTTTTTGATTAAAGTCAATCTCCTTTCATTGCATTTCTGTTCCTGGTTGCCGCAAACTTTGGTTGCCCAGGTTTAAATCCATTTTTTTAAACGCAGGCCGGAGGCCTGCAGCTACACTTGAGAATTACTTGCCGGATAGCACCTGCACCAGCTTTTCCCCGAATTTTTTCGCCGCCTCGGGGCCGACGCCGGTCACGATCGTTCCGTCTCTCTCGACGTCGCCGCCGGTAAAGACCGCGCCTTTTGCCTTGAGCGTCTCCGCGGATGAAGGGAAGGACGTGGCTTTTTTATCTTTCAGGAGCCCCGCGTTCGCGAGGACCGCCGGCGCGATGCAGATGGCCGAGGTGAGCTTATTGCTGCTGTAAAAGCTTTGCGCGAGCTTGTGCGCCACCGGGCTGTCGAAATATTCCTTTGACCCGCCCCCGCCCACGAACACGATGCCGTCGTAATCGCCTTCCTTTACATTGCCGATAAGAACATCGGGCTTCACCTCGAGGCCGAGCTTGCCCTTTGCCGTGTTCAGCGACGAGCATGCCACGGTAACCCGAGCGCCGGCGTCTTCGAGCGCTTTCTGCGGGTCGGAATATTCCTCGTCCCTGAAATTAGTTGACGCGATGACCATCAATACGTTCTTTCCATTCAATTTCATTCGCCGCTCCTCCTCAGAGAGGTTTTAACTGAAGTACAGTAGCAGATGCTCTCCATAAAATCAAGCCGGGAAATAGTGGATGCTGCCCATCTTTTAAGCATTTGTCTAAAAGACTGTCGATTATATTTCTCGCACGGGGGCGCATCCCGGGAGAGCAACTTTAAAACAGCGCAATCAAATCAGCATGTTACGTGCAGTAATCACTGATGCAAAGAAATGGCACATGCCTTGCTTAAGAGGATGCAAGAAAGTTGTTGTAAGGCTATGAGAAGGCTCTGGAGTCTTTTCATTCAATCAAGCTGCACCTGCCTCATGAGCGGGCAGGAATCACAGAGGGGGAAGGTTAAGGAGGATACAATGAACAAGATAAAAAAGAGTGTTTTGGTTTTATGTCTGGCGCTTCTCGGCGCCATGACGGCATTGGTTTCACCGGTCCTGGCCGAAGACGCGAAGCCGGCAGGCGTGAGCGCGGACGACCTGAAGAAGGCGCTCGGTTTGAGCGTCTATCTTCAGACCGGCTACACGTATAACGGCGATGCCGGGAGCAACAGCGCGGGCCAGCCCGAGGAAAACGATTTGCGGGTGTTCGACCACAAGGCCAACAGCTTCACCCTGGACCTCGCGCAGCTCGTGTTCCAGAAGGACCCGGCCGCGGGGAACGTGGGCTATAAGCTGAAGCTCTCGGCAGGGGACACGGCAAAGTGGATCCACTCGCGGGGCCTGAGCGGCGCAGCGCTCGATCAGCCGCAAGCAGGCGAAGGCACGGACTCTTTCGACGTGACCGAGGCATATATGAGTTACACCGCGGCAATGGGCAAGGGGATCAGGTTCGATCTCGGGAAGATGGTGACTTACTTTGGAGCGGAAGTGATCGAGGCGATCGATAACCCGAACTATTCACGGTCGCTGCTCTTCAATTATGCAATACCGTTCACTCACACGGGACTCAAAATGAGTTATGGCTTTACCGATACCCTGAGCGCAAGTTTTCATGTCGTGAACGGCTGGGACAACAGCACGGACAACAACAAAGGGAAGTGCTACGGCGCAAGCGTCACCTATGCGCCGGTGGAAGTTTTCTCGCTCATCGTCAACGGGATGACCGGTCCCGAAGAGGACCAGACCGCGACGCCTGCCATCGGATCGGTCGGCAGCAACAGGCGCTCTCTGATCGATGTCGTTGCGACTATCAAGCCTGTTAAGAATCTCTCCCTGATCGTGAACACGGACAACGGCCGGGAACAAAACGTTCCCGGGCTCGACGGCCCGGCGACGTGGAGCGGGGCGGCCGGGATCGTGAAGTACGATTTCAGCGACAAATACAGCCTGTCGGTCCGGGGCGAGACCTTCGGCGACAAGGAAGGGTTCAGGACCGGCATGGTCCAGCGGGTGAAGGAAGTTACCGTGACACCGGAAATCCGGCTCTCCGGCGGCCTGGTCCTGCGGCCCGAGTACCGGCATGACTCGTCGGATGTCGCTTCCTTTGACAATGGGACCAAGAAGAGCCAGAACACCGTCGCGCTCGGCGCGATGTATAGATGGTAGGCATAACGGCAAAAGGAGAATTATCATGAACACAAAACGTTTAGTACTCGCACTATTCCTGGCGTTGATGGTCGCTGTTATCGGCGGCACGGTCTTTGCCGACGACCAGCTTGCTCCACCTGCGCCCGCAGCGGCGGCTGCCGTGGCGGCTCCCGCGCCCCAACCTGACCCGTCCGGCGCAAATACCGGCGGAGCGGGGGACGTGGTAAGCGCTTCAGCGGGAGCGCCTTCAGCGGATGATATGAAAAAAATGGCGCCGGCCGAACCGCTCGCTGCAAAGCTCGCTGACGTGATCGGCCACAACAGGATCGCGATCAACGTGATGTGGACGCTGATCTGCGGGTTTCTCGTGATGTTCATGCAGGCCGGTTTCGCCATGGCGGAGACGGGCTTCACCCAGGCGAAGAACGCGGGCCATACCATGGCCATGAACTTCATGATCTATGTTATCGGCATGCTCGGCTACTGGGTCCTCGGGTTCGCGCTCCAGATGGGCGGCTCCGGAGGCGCGGCGACCCTCGGCGGAGGGACAACGCTCGACAGCGAGTTCGTGATCCATCTCTTCGGCAAGGACTTCGGCCTCTTCGGCACCAAGGGCTTTTTTCTTTCGGGGATGACCTATGACGCGGTTATTTTCACCATCTTTCTGTTCCAGATGGTGTTCATGGACACCACGGCCACGATCCCGACCGGCTCTATGGCGGAACGCTGGACCTTCAAGTCCTTCGTGGTCTACGGGTTCTTCATCTCGGCGATCGTGTACCCGCTTTATGCCAACTGGGTCTGGGGCGGCGGCTGGCTTTCGCAGCTCGGAAAGAACTTCGGGCTCGGCCACGGCCATCTTGACTTCGCGGGTTCCTCGGTGGTGCATATGACGGGCGGAGTGGCCGCCCTGGCAGGCGCGCTGGTACTCGGGCCGCGCATCGGCAAGTTCAGGTCCGACGGCACGCCGAACGCCATTCCGGGCCATCATATCCCCATGGCAATTGTGGGATGCTTCATCCTGGCCTTCGGCTGGTTCGGGTTCAACGCCGGCTCGACCCTTGCCGGCGGCGATCTCAGGATAGGAGTTGTTGCTACGAACACGATGCTCGCGGGCGCCGCAGCGGCATTCTCCTCCATGGTGTATATGTGGTTCAGGTACGGGAAACCCGACATTTCCATGTCCGCGAACGGGCTTCTCGCGGGCCTGGTGGCCATTACAGCGCCCTGCGCCTTCGTGAACTCGGTGTCGGCGGTGATCATCGGCGCGGTCGCCGGCATCCTCGTCTGCGTGAGCGTGTTCTTTATCGAGCGCACGATGAAAGTGGATGACCCCGTCGGCGCGGTATCGGTACATGGCGTTAACGGGGCCTGGGGCGCGCTTGCTCTCGGCCTCTTTGCCGACGGCACGTACGGCGACGGCCTCAACGGCGTCGCGGGCACGGTCAAAGGCCTGTTCTACGGCGGCGGTCTGCAGTTTGCCGCGCAGGCGGTCGGAGCGCTGACAAACATCATCTTCGTATTCATCACCATGTACGTATTCTTCAAGGTCCTCGACAAGATCGTCCCGCTCAGGGTACCGGCGGAACTCGAGCTCGAGGGACTTGATCAGGCCGAAGTGGCGGTGAGCGCCTACCCGGACTTCAACGTACGCAAGAGTCACCGGTAGGGGGGAGAAAAAAACATGAAAAAAATTGAAGCTATCATAAAACCGTTCAAGCTGGATGAAGTGAAGGACGCCCTGAACGCCATCGGCATCCAGGGCATGACCGTGACCGAGGTGAAAGGCTTCGGCAGGCAAAAAGGGCACGTGGAGCTCTACCGCGGCGCGGAATACGACGTTTCCTTCCTGCCGAAGGTGAAGATCGAAGTGGTAGTGGCTGACAATATAGCCGAGAAGGTCCTCTCCACCATCCAGGAAAAGGCCAAGACCGGCAAGATCGGCGACGGCAAGATCTTCATCACCAAGCTTGAAGAGATCGTCCGTATCAGGACCGGCGAGAGAGGCGAAATAGCGATTTAAATGCTCCCCCCATTATCCTCCCTGAATTATGAGGGGCACAACAAGGGCCGGCATAGTCTCTATGCCGGCCCTCTTTTATCGTACCGGAGGGTAACGGTGACTTTGCCATGATAACCTATGTTCTCATCATCATTTTTATCCTGATTTTGCTTCTTCCGCTCTTAGTAAAGAAAGTGGAGCATAACCTCGAGCTGTTCCTTCTCGTCATCGGTTCTGTTACGCTCATGCTCTCGCACCTGCTGGGCCCGGAGCCGCTCGTAACCATGCGGCTCATTGAATCGGCTTTGCTGGAACCCGTCAAACTCACCCTTGCCACTTTGGTCTTCGGGCTGGCCTTTCGGGCAATGCGCGGGCCGATGAAGAAGAAGATCGTTGCAATAGAAGATACGCTCGGGCCGCGACTTTTTGCCTTTCTGCTCATATTTTTTCTCGGGTTGATTTCGAGCATTATTACCGCCATCATCGCGGCCCTGGTCCTGTGCGAGGTCGTGAGCGCGATCAACCTCGACAAGAAGTACGAGACGCGCCTCGTCATCTTCGCCTGCTTCTCGATCGGCATGGGCGCCGCCCTTACGCCTATCGGTGAGCCGCTGTCTACTATTGCCGTGGCCAAGCTGCGGGGAGGGGCATTGGAAGGGGATTTTCTGATGCTGCTGCGGATCTTCGGCGTCTACATTCTTCCAGGTATTGTCCTAGTTGCCCTCGTGGGAGGATTCTTCCGTGGCGATCAGGTTGCGCGGTCCGAGAGCCTCGTCGAGGACTTCGCGGAGCCGTTCGGGCATATCGCGCTCCGCGCGTTCAAGGTCTATATTTTTGTCATGGCGCTGGTACTGCTCGGCACGGGCTTCAGGCCGCTGATCGATATGCATATATCGAAAATGCCGGCCCCGCTGCTCTATTGGGTCAATATCACGTCGGCGATCCTGGATAACGCGACCCTTGCCGCCGCGGAGCTCGGTCCGAGCATGACCGCTGCGCAGGTGAAGGGCATCATGATGGCTATCATCATTTCAGGCGGGATGCTCATCCCGGGGAACATACCGAATATCATCGTGGCCAATAAATTGAAGATCTCGAGCAGGGCATGGGCGGTTGCGGGCGTTCCCTTCGGATTGCTTTTGATGGCCGTGTATTTTGGAGTTCTGTATCATTAGAGGTTGAAAAACAGAGAAATGCAAAAGGGCTGGAACGATCTCCCGTTCCAGCCCCTTTTATTTTTAGACAGCAAGCGCATAAACTGCTCAGGCCATTTTTTTGAACGCCTGTTTTTTCGCCTTGCACACCGGGCAATCGTCGGGCGCTTCGCCCTCCGCGGTATAGCCGCAGACCGAGCAGACGTAGTAGTCCGTGACAACGTTTTGTCCGAGGCTTTCGAGCGCCTTCTGGTACAGCGCGGCGTGGACCTTTTCCACCTCGTTGGCGAGCGTAAAGCTCCTCAGGGCGTTCTTCGCCGCCTCGTCCGTGGCGTCGGCGATCATCTGCGGGTACATCTTCTGATATTCGTAGTTTTCGCCGCTGATGGCGGCAAGCAGGTTGTCTTTCGTGGACTTGATGCCGTCGAGCGCCCGTAAATGATTGTGCGCGTGCACTGTTTCGGCCTCAGCCGCGGCCCTGAACAATTTTGCCACCTGGTTGTAGCCCTCTGCCTCTGCCTTCTGCGCAAAGGCTAGGTACTTTCTGTTCGCCTGGGACTCGCCGGCAAAGGCATTCTGAAGATTCTGCCCTGTTTTTGACATTGTTGTGATCCTCCTCGGTATGTTTTTTTCAACGTCCTGCGAGTATTGCGGGTATAGTGATAAGCATAGCAGAAATCAATGCAAGGTTATGCAAACCCCTGCTCGTTTATAAGGGAGGCCCTTCCGGGTCAATGGAGCGTTCCTTCCCGTTCGAATATCTTGTGATTACAGAATATACAGACCGTTTCCTGCTCTTCCGACCAGAGCGCTATTTCCCCACCGCATTTGGGGCAGACCGCGATGAGCTCCTGGCCCATATCGATCCGCACTCCGACCGTATATTTTCCTTTAGGCGGTAATCTTTTCTCTTTCATGGGCCTTCCTCCATCCTTCCTGCGCGAGGCGCTCCATCCGCTTGATTCCCCAGTTCCTGAACTCTTCAAAATATTTCTTCCGGTCCGTCTTGGCGAGTTTTACCAGCTCTTCCCGCTCTTTGATGGAATCGATATGATCGTTCGGATAGACGCCTTTCCAGGTGCAATACCCTTCGTCGAAAAGGAACCCGGGGCTGATCTCGCCGGCACGGACGATCTTCTGCATCATGAAGCGCGCCAGGTCCATATCGTATTCGATGGTCCATCCATTGTCGGAAAGCATGGTTTCCGGGTCGAAAGCGGCATTCATGGAGCAGGCAGGGCAGAACAGCCTCTGCACGACCTCGACAGGCAGTATACTGTCTTTGGTATGGAAACTTGCGTTGTTGTTGCCGCAGGTACAGGTGATCTTATGCTCTACGCACATGTGCGACCTCCTTGTTCAGGTGTTGTTTGTCCGTTTCTTTGCAGTCGGGACAAAACCCGTAAAACTCAATGTGATTGTTTACGACCGTAAAATCCCTCATCTCGCTTTTCGGCAGCTCGAGGTCATAGTCAATTTGAACGTCCACGACCTTTTTGCAGGCCAGGCAGATCAAATGGTTGTGGCGTCCTGTGTCGGGGTCGTAGCGTTTCTTCGCCGGATCGATCGTCAGCTCCCGCACGCCGCCCCTGTCCCTGAGCGCCCCCAGCGTGTTGTACACGGTCGCAAAGGACATGGTCGGAAACTTTTTTGAAACCGCCTTGTAGATCTCCTCCGCCGAAGGATGGTCTTTGTTGCCGTCGAGATAGTCGAAGATCGCCATCCGCTGGGGAGTCAGCTTTAATCCTATGTGCCGGTATTTGTCCATCGCCTGAACTACTTGATAATAATTCTAAACTAATAAGCATTATTTGTCAAGCTAATTTATATACTGCTCCTCCCGGCGGCCCTGGCGCGGTCCGGGGGGGTCTGCGCCTATAGTATGCCGGACGGCCGGGCTTTGCATATGATCCTGCTCATGTTTTGGTCAGGTGCCTAAAATAGTATCGGTCGCCGGGGGAGCAGCGCGGCAGACCGTCTATCCTCATCAAAAAAAACGGGTCATGAAATCAAAGGGTTCAGGACTGATATTTTTTTTGCACAAGAGTGGCATAAGCCTTGCTATATAGTAAAACAGATGCACAAACACTATGCGTCAAGAGAGGGGAGGAGAAAATCGTATGAAACTGATAAAGTGCATCATCCAGCCCTATAAGCTGGACGATGTGAAGGAGGCCCTGGCGGGGATGAAGGTCCAGGGCATGACCGTTACCGAGGTCAAGGGGTTCGGCAGGCAGAAGGGGCATACCGAGCTCTATCGCGGCGCGGAGTATACCGTTGACTTCGTCCCCAAGGTGGAGATCGAGATCGTGGTCCAGGACAACATGGTGAAGGAAGCCCTCGACGCCGTGGTCAAGGCGGCCAGGTCCGGCAAGGTGGGGGACGGGAAGATCTTCGTCATGAACGTCGAGGACGCGGTGAGGATAAGGACCGGTGAGTCAGGAGATACGGCGCTGTAACGGCGCTAAGGATAAGCACCAAATGGCAAGCACCAAATAACAAATAAGCACCAATAACCAAATACGAAATTCTAAACGATTTGGTTATTGTAATTTGGAAATTGAGTATTATTTGTTATTTGGAATTTGTAAATTGAAATTTGGCATTAATTAAGGGAGGGATGAACATGAAAGGATTTAAACTCAAATCAGCGGCAATGCTGGTTTTGATCATTATTGCGGTACTCGCCATGGCGCCGGCGATGAGCCTGGCAGAGGAGACCGCACCTGCGGCAGCAGGCGCGCCGGCGGCGCTGAAGATAGACACCGGCGACACGGCATGGATGATCGTTGCTACGGCACTGGTCATGCTCATGTCGATACCGGGCCTGGCGCTCTTTTACGGCGGACTCGCAAAGAGAAAAGACTCGCTCAACACCATGGCCATGACCTTTGTCACGTTCTGCATCGTGAGCGTGCTCTGGGTCATTTACGGTTACACTTTTACCTTCGGCAATGATATCAGGGGCATCATCGGGAGCGCATCAAAACTCTTCTTAAAAGGTGTCGGGCCGAACAGCATATCGGACCTGGCCAAGACGATCCCCGAGTACATCTTTATCGTGTACCAGCTCACTTTTGCCGCGATCACCGTGGCCCTGGCGAGCGGTGCGTATATCGAGCGCATGAAGTTCTCGGCCTGGCTCCTCTTTTCCGTGCTTTGGATGACTATCGTGTATCTTCCCGTGGCCCACTGGGTGTGGGGCAACGGGTTCCTGGCGAAACTCGGCGCGCTTGATTTCGCCGGCGGGACCGTGGTGCATATCAATGCCGGCATCGCGGCGCTCGTGGGAGCGTTGATGCTCGGCAGGCGTCGCGAAAAGGCGATCATACCGGGCAACCTCACGCTCGTGGTTACCGGGGCGGGGCTCCTGTGGTTCGGCTGGTTCGGGTTCAACGCGGGCTCGGCCCTGGCAGCGAACGGACTGGCGGGGGCGGCCTTCATCAATACCAATACGGCGACGGCGGTCGCGGCCCTCGCGTGGATGATCGTGGAATGGATGCACTCCGGCAAACCCACGGTGCTCGGCCTCGCATCCGGTGCGGTCGGCGGCCTGGTCGCCATTACCCCGGCCGCAGGGTTTGTGAACATCTCCGGCGCCATCATCATCGGCATCGCGGCGGGAATCATACCCTTCTTTGCCGTTGCCAAAATGAAGCCCTGGTTCGGGTACGATGACACGCTCGACGCCTTCGGCATCCACGGCATCGGCGGGACCATCGGCGCGATCCTGACCGGCGTGTTCGCCGACCCGGCGATCAACGGGGCAAAGGGCCTTCTCTACGGGAACCCCGGCCAGCTCTGGACCCAGCTCATCGCGGTGGCCGTGACCCTGGTGTACAGCGGCGTCATGACCTTCATCATCTTCACGGTCCTCAAAGCGGTCGTCGGCATAAGGGTCGATGGTGAGGAAGAGTACGTCGGGCTCGACGAAAGCCAGCATGGAGAAAAGGCATACAACCTGTAATACGTGCACGAGAAAAAGGCAGTATGATTATTGAGCGTATTTATTCGGCAGAGCGGCCGTCACAAGGCGGCCTCTCTGTCCTATTTGATTATTTATTAGTCATGTGCCTAATAACTCATCACAGAAGGGTCATTAACTGATACGATTATTCCCTCGCATTCAACATAAGAGATGAATGAATTCAATGTGTTTTATCCCGGCATTCTTGTGTTATGACTATGGCACGAGCATTGCTTAATATAAAGACACATGGTGAAATCATACGCTCTTATCGAGGGAGGTATTCGTAATGAAAGGAAGTGGTTTTAAAAAACTCTTTGCCCTGTTGGTTGTCTCTGGCATCCTGTTATGGATCGCGCCGTCCGTTATCCTGGCGCAGACCGCGGCTCCTGCGCCGAAGATCGATACCGGAGACACTGCCTGGATCCTGATGTCCACGGCCTTGGTGATGCTCATGACGCCCGGGCTTGCCCTGTTTTACGGCGGCATGGTCAGAAGGAAGAACGTTCTCGGGACCATCATGCACAGCTTTATTGCGATCGCCCTCGTGAGCCTTCAGTGGATCCTGTTCGGTTACTCTCTGACGTTCGGTCCCGATATCGATGGGCTCATCGGCAGCCTGAGTTGGGCGGGGCTCTCCGGGGTGGGGCTGACGCCGAACGCGGATTATGCGCCGACGATCCCGCATCTTCTGTTCATGGTCTACCAGATGATGTTTGCGGTGATAACGCCGGCGCTCATCAGCGGCGCTTTTGCCGAGCGGATGAAGTTCTCGGCCTATCTCATTTTCGCCCTGGCCTGGACCACCGTCGTCTACGATCCGGTAGCGCACTGGGTATGGGGGAGCGGGGGGTGGCTGAGACACCTCGGGGTGCTCGACTTCGCCGGCGGGATCGTGGTGCACGCGACCTCGGGTTTCTCGGCCCTCGCGGCCGCGCTCTATATCGGCAAGCGCAAAGGCTTCCTGCATGAGCACATGCCGCCCCATGATCTGCCATTAACAGTTCTCGGCGCCGGGCTTTTGTGGTTCGGCTGGTTCGGGTTCAATGCCGGAAGCGCGCTGTCCTCGGGCGGGCTTGCGACCATGGCTTTTGTTACGACCCATGCTGCGGCTGTCTCGGCCACGCTCACCTGGACGCTCGTCGAGTGGGTCCACCGCGGCAAGCCGACCATGTTCGGCGCGGTCACCGGCGCCATTGCAGGCCTGGCCACCATTACCCCGGCGGCCGGGTTTGTGGGCCCCGTGCCGGCCCTCGTTATCGGCATGGCCGCGGGGCTCCTGTGCTACACGGCCCTGAACGCCAAAACGAAGTTCGGTTACGATGATTCTCTTGACGCCTTCGGCGTACATGGTGTCGGCGGGACGCTCGGGACGATCATGGCGGGTGTCTTTGCATCGATCGCGATCAATGCCGCGGGCGCGAACGGCCTGTTCTTCGGGAACGCGAAGCAGCTGGCGATCCAGGCGGGATCGGTCGTGCTGGTCGCGGTCTACTCTTTTGTTGTGAGCCTGGTCCTTTTCAAGGTCATCGATATGGTCATCGGTATCAGGGTCAACAAAGATGAAGAGACCGAAGGCCTCGATATCAGCCAGCACGGGGAGGCAGGGTATACTACGTAGAGGCGTGGGAAGTTGGGAGTTCGGAGTTCGGAGCGGGGAGCAGGGTGAAGGGACTAAATTCAAAAGCTCTTTGCCCTCTGCCAGGCGCAGCCGCAACTACGTTATAAATTAACTTGAATCATCAAAAATATTGTGTTATCAATTACGTATGGAACCCCTCGCTTCGCGGATACAAGACCTTACCGCCGACATCCTCACGGGCATCGTGGACGGTGTTATCGTCATTGATGCTGGCGGGCAGGTCCTTATCTGGAACAGGGCGGCCGAGGAAATGACCGGCATTGCCGCCGCGGACGCCCTGGGCAGGAACATCGCATTCGTGCAGCCCGACAACCCGGCGGTCGCGGGCATGATCGAAAAAACGCTGTCTTCGGGCCGCTCGTATTCCGATTACGAGGCCGAACTGATGGTCAAGCACCGGCCCCCGCGTCCCGTGGGACTCGTCACGAGCGTGCTCACGGACAACGACGGCAGCACCACGGGCGTGATCCTCACGGTCCGCGACCAGGCGGGCGTGCGGGACCTCAAGGAGCGGATGCGGCGGTCCGACCGGCTCGCAACGCTCGGCATGATCGCGGCGGGCATCGCGCACGAGGTCAAGAACCCGCTCGTGGGCATCAGCGGGGCGGCGCAGCTCATGAAGTCCGAGGTCCTGTCGGGTGACGAACCCCTAAAAGGCGCGGGCCCGGGCAAGAACCTGATCGAGTACCTTGACGTGATCCTGAAAGAAGCGGACCGGCTGAACAACGTGCTCGAGGGCATCCTCGATTTTACACGGCTGAAACCGCACGAGATCAAGGCGTGCAACATCCACAGCATCCTGGACCGGGTGCTGCTCCTGAACGAAGAGAATGCGCGGAAAAGCAACGTGGTCCTCACCCGGCTCTACGATCCGAGCCTGCCGGACGTTATCGTGAACCGGGACCAGCTCATTCAGGTATTCCTGAACCTCATCAAGAACGCGATCGAGGCCATGCCCTCGGGCGGCAGGCTGACGGTTGTAACCAGGATGTCGGACCTCTTCACGAGTGTCCAGGCCGACGGCAAAAAACAGCGGCTCATGGTCGTCAAGATAAGCGATACCGGCTGCGGCATCAAGCAGGACCAGCTGAACGATGTTTTCACACCCTTTTTCACGACCAAGGACAAAGGGGTGGGGCTGGGACTGGCGCTGTCGTACCAGATCGTGCAGGAGCACCTCGGGACGATCCGGGTGGAAAGCCAGGAGAACGAAGGCACCACGTTCAGCGTTTATCTGCCGCTGGCGGGATGATTTTTTAAATGCGGAATTCGGAATGCGGAATTCGAAATTAAGGGTAAGGTAGGATTAAAAGATTTAAAGACTGAAGCGAATGAGATGTTGGCAATCGTCGTTTCATCGATCAAAACAGCAAAGAGGAAAGTAATTTGGCAGAAAGACTGATTTACAATTCCGCATTCCGAATTCGCCATTCCGCATTCGAGAACTGCAAATGACGAACGAACGAGTACTAATCGTCGACGACGACGAGAGCGTCCGCTGGGTCCTCAAGAAGTCCCTCGAAAAGGAGGGGATCGAGACGGCGCTTGCCAAGAACGCGGCGGAGGCGTTCGAGCGGATCAAGGAGGGCGATGTTGCGATCGCGCTCATGGACATCCGCATGCCCGGCATGAACGGGCTGGAGGCGCTCGAAAAGATCCAGGAACAGGACAAAGGGATCTCGGTCATCATCATGACCGCCCAGGCCACCATGCAGAACGCCATCGAAGCCATGCGGCGCGGCGCCTTCGATTACATCACCAAGCCTTTCGACCTGGACGAGATGAACATCCTCGTCAGGAAGGCCATCGAGGTGCGGCGCCTTTCCGAAGAAGTCCATGCGCTTCGCGCCGAGGTGCGGGAAAAGTACGAGGGCGGGCTCGTGGGCAATACGCCCGCCATGCAGGAGATCTACAAGACCATCGGCAGGGTCGCCGAGAGCGACGCCACGGTCCTGGTCCACGGCGAGAGCGGCACGGGCAAGGAGCTCGTAGCGCGCGCCATCCACTTTCACAGCAAACGGGTCGGCAGGCCTTTCGTGGCGGTGAACTCCGCGGCGATCCCCTCGGAACTGTTGGAGAGCGAGCTCTTCGGCCATGAGAAGGGGGCGTTCACCGGCGCCGTGGCCCGCAAGATCGGCAAGTTCGAGGCGGCCGCAAGCGGGACCCTATTCCTGGACGAGATCGGCGACATGAACCTCCCGCTCCAGGGAAAACTTCTTCGCGTGCTCCAGGAGCGCGAGTTCGAGCGCGTCGGAGGCACGGAGCCGATCAAGACCGACGTGCGCGTGATCGCCGCGACGCATCAGAACCTCGAGAAGGCCGTACGCGACAAGCGCTTCCGCGAGGACCTCTTCTACCGCCTGAACGTGATCCAGATCACCATCCCGCCGCTTAGAAAACGCAAGGACGACATAACCCCGCTCGCTGAATACTTCATGCAGAAATACCAGCCCGGGCCGGGCAAGGCCAAGGTGCTCACCCCGGAAACGCTCAAGATCCTCCGCGCCTACGACTGGCCGGGGAACGTGCGCGAGCTCGAGAACGCGGTCCAGCGGGCGATCACGCTCTCCCAGGGGGACAAGATCTTCCCCGACGCCCTGCCGCCGCAGATCTTCAAGCCCGGCCACGGAGTCGCGCTCTCGTTCGAGAACTTTCTCGAAGAGAAGCTCACGGACCTCGTGGACCGGATGGGCGGGCTCGAAACCGGCGATATCTATTCCATGGTGCTCCAGCGCGTGGAAAAGCCGCTCATCACCCTCGTGCTCAAAAAGACGGAAGGCAACCAGGTGCGCGCCGCCCACCTTCTCGGCATCAACCGCAATACGCTCAGGAAGAAGATCAAGGAGCTGGGGATCAGGGGGCCGTTCGGCGATGACGGGGAAGAAGAGCCGGAAGAGGAGGAGTGATACGAGCTGCATCCCTACGGCTGCCAATAACGGATTCGACAGGGACACATTTTTTCAGGCAGTTCTGGCGCTCCTCGAGCTGCTGAATTCCGTCTATGTGAATTCAAACGATTTCATCCAAGTTCCTTCGCTCCTAATCCCCGGCTCATTCCACGCTGGCGTGTCGTCTGTGTTTACCCGTTCCGCGAACCCCCAAAGAGCATCACCAGCAGTCTTTAAGCGTTTGACCGTCCTTTGGCGGCTGCCCTCTCCTTTGCTTATTTTCTAAATTGCTAATCTTCTACCCTAAAAATACCCCGATAAGGCGATTGCAAAATTCCGTGAATTACCGTACAGTCATTGTCCAGGGAGAACGTTCCCGCCGGAAGAGACCTTCTTTTTCCTGATTTCTGACGGGACATCATATCACCCATCCTTACCTGCATGGCCGCAGTACCTGATTTCGAATTTTAGAACGTATTGCTGTGTTTACGGGGAAGGCCGAGAGCGCATACGTGCTATTAAAGTCCCGGCAGCACCTTTGAGATCGAAGCCGTCCCGTTGGGGGTTGTGCCCATAAATTATTAGGAGCGCGGACAAAAAGCTTCCGACCCTTAACCTGGAGAAGGGGCGATGAATCGCAGGTTCTATGAAACAATTTGAAGACGTCAGATTTCTGGTGGTGCTTGCAGCAGGCATTCTGGAGATCGCCGCGGGATGCGGCGCTGCCCTGGGGACCCCGCAGCAGGAAGCCTTGTCTCCCTCTGCTCCAAAAGCAGTCCATGAGACGTCAGAAAAGCAACGTCCTGGCTTATGGGAAATTGAATATGAGATATCCGGCGGGTTTGCAGGGATCAGGCGCCAACTGAAGTTGTCCAGTGACGGCCGATTATTGGTAACCGATCTCAAGCAGAAAAAACACATTGAACAGCAGGCTTCATCCGAACAATTGGCTGAGATAGCAAACATTTTGGCGAAGATAGATTTTGCCCGGTCGCCCGAAACCCTCCCTCAATTTTCCAACCGCTGCGCCGATTGTTTTCAGCATGTGCTTACGGCGGTTGTCAGGGGGCAGCGATATACGCTGCGCTTTAATGATATTACTTTGAAAGATTCGGAATGCGCGCCGTTGACCAGGCTTCTCTTGTCCATGGTCAATCAGGCGCTCGTCAAACAAGGGCTTTGAGCGTTCGGAGATGTTTTATGCCGCGCCCCGGGCGTGGAAAGTGATGAAAGCGGGATGATTTATAAAGGATTAGTTATCCAAAGGGATCATTAAATATCCGTTCCAGGGCAAGGATCATTTCCATGCAAAGGAGATAAATATGAAAAAAAGAATGTTGTTAATCGGTTTGTCGGGCATCTTGTTGTCTGCTTTTGCCGCCCTTTATCTTGTCAGTTGCAGTGGTGGTAACGGCAGCGGCGAAAACGGCGCTCCTTCCATTCAAAACACTGCTCTCACCGCCCTCCGGGAAAAGGGCGCGCGGGTTGCTATTCATAAGCAAACAGGCATGGTCAGTTTTATCGGAAGTGGGCCGAGCGCGCCGCTTCAAGTGTCTGCCGCCGCCAAGGCTTTTGTCGCCGCCGACGCTGCCATGGCGATAGTACAGGCCTATGGGCCCCTGTTCGGCCTGCGCGAGCCGGCCAAGGAACTGCGCGTCATGAAAGAAGCAACCACAGAGAACGGTCGTTCCACGGTGCGGTACCAGCAGCTTTATCAGGGCGTTCCGATCATTGCGGGCGAGCTCATCGTGAATATGGACAGCGGCCGCAACCTGCTTTCCCTGGGAGGGGAGATATCGCCGTCACTCTCTCTTTCCACCACGCCGGCCGTTTCGGCTGAACAGGCGCGCGACACCGCCGTGGGTGCGGTGGCGAAATGGCATCAGGAAGGCATTGCCGACCTTGAGGCCGCAACCCCGGAGCTGTCGATCTATGATGCGCGTTTGTTGGAGCCGGACATCCTGCCGCCGAGCCTGGTGTGGAGGGTGGAGGTCAAATCCACCAGGTCCATGCCCATCCGCGAATTCGTGCTGGTAGATGCGCAAAAAGGCGGTATCCGCCTGCACTTCAACCAGGTTGATACGGCGAGAAATCGCTTGACCTACGATACAAACAGCACGAACGTCCTGCCGGGTACGCTGAAATGTACTGAAAGCAGCAACAACAATGCCTGCACGAGCGGTGTTTATCCGGATGCAGATAATGCGCACCGGTACGCGGGAGACACGTACAATTTCTATTCCACCAATTATGGCCGCGACAGCATCGATGGGCTGGGTATGACCATAATATCCACTGCCAGGTATTGTGAAACAGGATATCCCTGTCCTTATGAGAACGCTTTCTGGGAAGGCACCCAGATGGTTTATGGGCAGGGTTTTGCCAGTGCGGACGATGTAGTAGGCCATGAACTGACGCACGGCGTTACGGAATATACATCCGGTCTCTTTTACTACTACCAGTCCGGCGCCATCAATGAATCCTTCTCCGATGTCTGGGGCGAATTCGTTGATCAGACCAACGGAGCAGGGACCGATACCGCAGCAGTCAAGTGGAAAATGGGCGAAGACTTGCCGCCCAGTATCGGGATCATTCGTGACATGATGGACCCGACAATTTATGGCGATCCCAACAAGATGACCAGCACGTATTATAATCAGGACCCGAATTTTGATGATAACGGCGGTGTGCACAGCAACAGCGGGATCAATAACAAGGCAGTGTATCTCATGACCGACGGCGCCACCTTCAATGGCAAGACCGTTACCAGCCTGGGCATGACTAAGGTCGCGAAGATCTACTACGAGGCACAGACCAATCTCCTGACCTCGGGCTCCAATTATTATGATCTGTACGAGTATCTGTACCAGGCCTGTACCAATCTTGTCGGCTCATCCGATATTATCCCAAACGACTGCCAGCAGGTGCGTAATGCCACTGATGCGGTGGAGATGAACAAGGAGCCAACAACAGGATTTGAACCCATGGTGAGTCCCTGTCCTGCCGGCCAGGCGCCCAGCGACCTGTTCTTTGACAATATGGAGACCAGTTCAAACTGGACATTTACCAATCTGACAGGGACAAATCCGTGGTATTTTTATAGCGGCTATGCCACATCCGGTGTTAAGGCATTGACTGTGGACGACATTGCCTCCATCTCTGATACGGTTGCATCAATGAATGTGAATGTGACATCACTTCCCGCGAACGCATTCCTGCACTTCAGGCATGCCTTTTGGTTTGATAGTTATCTCACGAATTATTATGACGGGGGTGTGTTTGAGTATAGCACCAATAGCGGGAGCACATGGACCGACGCGGGTTCTCTGTGGACAGCAGGCAAGAATTACGGTGGAACAATCTCCAGCTCATTCGGAAATCCCCTGGGAGGGCGGAACGCCTTTGTGTATGACAGCCACGGCTATGTCGCCAGCAAATATAGCCTGAGTTCACTGGCAGCTCAGAATGTACGCTTTAGATTCCGCGAGGCCAATGACAATTCTGTAGGCTCTCTTGGCTGGGTAGTGGACGATGTAAGAATATACACGTGTATCAATGCCTTGCCCACGATCACGGGCCTGAGCCCCAGCACTGCAACAGCCGGGAACGCCGGCTTCACGCTTACGGTAAACGGCACGAACTTTGTGAGCGGAGCAACAGTCCAATGGAACGGCAGCGGTCGCTCCACGACGTTCGTGTCGTCCACGCAGCTTACGGCCTCCATAACAACCGCGGACATCGCCTCATCCGGGACCGCGTCAGTCACCGTGTCCAATCCTTCGCCCGGAGGGGGCGTATCAGGCGCCCTGACTGTTTCCATCAGCAACCCGGTGCCCGCGGTCACGGGCCTAAGCCCCTCGTACATTGCTCCGGGCGGGCCGGATTTTACGCTGACGGTCAGCGGAAGTAAATTCGTAAACAGCTCAGCGGTCCAATGGAATGGCTCGTCGCGCACAACCACCTTTGTCTCGTCCACAGAGCTTACGGCCTCGATCCTGGCATCGGACATCACGGCCACAGGCACGGCCGCGGTAACGGTCGTTAACCCGACGCCCGGAGGCGGGACCTCTAACTCAACCACATATACGATCAGCCACACTGCGCCTCCCAGCGGGGGCGGCGGTGGAGGCGGCGGAGGTGGCGGAGGTGGCGGAGGCGGGGGGTGCTTTATCGCCACCGCGGCCTATGGCTCGCCCATGGCCGAAGATGTCCGCTATTTGCGCGCCTTCCGTGACGAATATCTCATGACCAGCTTCTTCGGCCGCAAGTTCGTGGACCTGTACTATCAGACCAGTCCGCCAATTGCGG
>Ga0210377_10001714_pt1 | contig 19703 bp, 19 predicted proteins | sample PLM4_65_b1redo_FD_155480 | JGI IMG/M metagenome (GOLD analysis project Ga0210377, IMG submission 155480) | Groundwater sediment microbial communities from an aquifer in East River, Colorado, USA - PLM4_65_b1 redo | ecosystem: Environmental > Terrestrial > Soil > Riparian zone | place: USA: East...
TTTTGGGCCACTGGTCGGCGGGGCGATCCCATGCCAGTTCGATCCCGTTGCCTTCGGCGTCGGGCAGGTAGATGGCGTGGTGCGTCCCATGATCGGCTGTGCCTTGAATGGCTGTGCGGGTCTCGGCGATGCGCTTCAACAGGTGGGCCAGTTCCCAGCGGGTCGGGACAAGGAACGCGGTGTGATACAGGCCGGTCGTCCCGCGCGCGCGGCGCGCGCCGGGAAGCTCGGTGAGACGGAGCAAGTCTTCGCCGCCCGCGCCGAGTCCCGCCGAGTCGCCTTCGCGCCAGTGGAGCTTGAAACCGAGAACATCCTTGTAAAACGCGATCTGGCGATCCAGATTAGCGGCGGTGTAATGAACATGCCCCAGCCGCGTGGCGGGGTCGATGACAAAGGGGGTCTGCGTGAGTGGTTGGGCTTGCGACATGGAAAGTCCTTGAGTGAAAAGTGGAAAGTGATGAGTGCTGAGTGCTGAGTGCTGAGTGCTGAGTTCCGAGTTCCAAGTTCCGAGTGAGGAGTTTGGAGCGTGAACAATGAGCGCTGCGCGCGAGCTATTTAACGGACGGGGTTGGGGGGGAGTTCCTTACATGGCTGGAAACGGCGAGTGGTTAGTGGTTAGTTCACAGCAGATGGCTGATGGCTGCTCATGACTCGGCCAGAAGTTTCGCCACAGCGGGCGTGGCGCGGAATGTCGCTGCCAGCTTCGGATCATCCAGCGTGGCTATCAGGTCTTCGAGCGCTTTGCGGGCTTGCTGGCGCGCTTTGTGGGCGGCTTTGCTGTCGCCTGCCGCGTCTTCGATCTGCGCCAGCCCCGCATGGGCTTCCCAGCGCCGATACAGGCTGTTGGATTGATCGGCGATACGCAGGACGCGCTTGAATTCGTCGCGGGCTTCGGCCAGCCGGCCAACCGCCGCCAGCGCTTCGGCGCGGACGATGAGAATCTCGCCTAACATGATCATCTGAAGGGCGTGCGGGGGCAGGGCGCTCATCACCGCCTCGATCTGGGACAGGGCTTGCTGGGGCTTGCCTTCCAGCAGCCGGACGCTCCCTTCGATGCTGACAAGAACTATGAGGAAGGTGACGTCAGGCATTTCTTTAGGGATGCCTGACCGGGACAACCACTCATCCGCCTCAGCAAAATCGCCGGCCCGCGCAATGCCCAGCGCCATGACATACTCACCCAGCGCGACGAAAGGCGGCATAAAGCGACGCGACGCGTCGATGGATTTTTCCGCCAGCGTCCGCCCCCGGTCGAGGTCGCCGAGATAGCTATACACCAGACCCAGTATCGCGCTGCCAACCACCAGCCCATAGCCGCCAAACCCGCCTGCCTCAGCTAACGGCAGGCTGGCCTCAATCAAGCCGAGCGCGTCGCCAAGGCGGCCGGCGTACAGGCGGTTGAACCCCCCGGTAATCAACGCATAAGATTCGCCCCAGGCGTTGCCAATCGAGCGGCTGATCTCGGCGGCTTCCAAAGTCAGGGCGTAGGCGTCGTCGAGCCGCCCGGTCAACGCCAGAATCTCGCTGGAGGTGGTGAGGTTGTCGGCCAGCATAGCCCGGTTGCCCAGCGCGCGCCATGTGGCGCGGGACTCTTCCGCCGTCGCCAGCGCGGCGTCAAGTTGGCCACTACCTTGCAGCAGCATGATCGTGTCATGCAGGGTGAACGCGATCTGCTCGGTCAGGTTCAGCCGCCGGGCGATTTCCAATGACTTCTGGCTGTGTTCCTCGGCGCGCGGCGCGTCGCCAGAGGAGCGATAGACCAGCAGCAGATTCCAATGGATTTTGGCCTGCGCGGTTTCGTCGCCCAGTGTCTCGGCGACTTCCAGCGCGCGGTTGGAAAGCTCGATTCCCTGCGGCGGGTCGTAGCGCGAGGTAAAGGTGGAAAAGATAGTGGCGCGGGACATCAGCGCGGACAGTTCGAGGGCCGGGAGATGGCGCTCGTTGCCCAGCCCTTCGAGGGCTTCATAGTTCGCCAGCGCTTGGTCATAACGCGCCGAAAGCTCCAGCGCCCGGCCATGCCGCGTATACAGATGGAGCAACTCCTCCGGGCTGGCGTTAGTCCGGCGGGCGATGTCGATGGCGCGGGCGTACTGCTGGATGGCTTCGGCGGTGGCGTAGCGGTCAAGGGCGCTGTCGCCGGCGAGGGTGAGATACTTCAGGGCGCGCGGATCGTCGCCAGCTTCGGCGAAATGCGCGCCCAACTGCGGCGCGAGTTCCACGGCGCGATCCGGGAACAGGCTTTCGAGGGCGTCGCCCACCTCTCGATGCATCTCCCGGCGAGACTGCTTGAGCATGGCCTGATAGATAGCGTCCTGAATCAGCGCATGGCGGAACAGGTATTCAAGCTCCGGCTCAAGCTGGGCGACGCGCACCAGTCCAACGGATTCAAGGCGGGCAAGGTGGGCGCTGAGGTCGGTTGTCATGCGGGTATTGTACGAGAGTTAGGGAAGATTGGCGATTCGGGGGGGGAGCATGGGGCATGGGGCATGGCCCCTGGCAGGGGTTCAGCAGACACACGGGTCTGCCCTTACGGATGATGCAGGGTCTATTTGATTTTCGGGCTACACTAGCGTTATGGCTAATCCATGGCAGGCGTGGCAAGATCGGGCGCGGGCGCTCAAACGCGAAGTGGTCGCGTTGTGGCTGGCTTACCGCGACCCGCGCACGCCGCTGGCGGCCAAAATCGTCGCCGGGCTGGTGGCAGCCTACGCCTTCAGCCCGATTGACCTGATCCCTGATTTCATCCCCGTGCTGGGGTATGTGGACGATGTGATCCTGATCCCGCTGGGTGTGGCATTGGCGCTCAAAATGATCCCGGCGGCGGTGATGATCGACGCGCGGGCGCAGGCTGACGAAGCGCTGGCGGCGGGCAAGCCGGTGAACTGGTGGGCGGCGGCGGTGATTGTGGCGGTGTGGATCGGGTTGGCGGCGGGGGCGGCGCTGCTCATCATCAAGGCGCTGCGGTGGTAGCTATCTGGCAAACGCCATATAATACCCGGAACAAAGTTTCTGATCTCACAGTGACACTATGGCAATCCTGACGCAAGACCAAATTACAGCTATCACGCCTTCAACCAACCACCCGCAGCCCGATACCATCTATCACGGCAGCAGCGAGGGGATTCTGCCGATGTTCGCTTCTGACAGCGTGGACTTGATCATCACGTCCCCGCCCTACGCCGACAGCCGCAAGCACACCTACGGCGGCATCTCGCCCGATGACTATGTGGGCTGGTTCATGCCCATCGCCGCTGAAATGCGGCGCGTCCTCAAACCGTCTGGCTCGTTTATTCTCAATATCAAAGAGCGCGTGGTTGGCGGAGAGCGCCATACCTACGTGATTGAGCTTATCCTCGCCATGCGCCAGCAGGGTTGGCTGTGGGTCGAGGAGTATTGCTGGCACAAGAAAAACTCGTATCCCGGCAAGTGGCCCAACCGCTTCCGCGATTCATGGGAGCGTTGTTTGCATTTCACCCGCAGCCGTGATTTTGCCATGTATCAGGACGCGGTGATGGTTCCCACCGGAGAGTGGGCCAAGACGCGGCTCAAGACCCTGAGCGAGACCGACAAACGCCGTGACAATTCCCGCGTTGGCAGCGGGTTTGGCAAGAACGTGTCTAACTGGGTAGGGCGTGACAGGGCATATCCGACCAATGTGATTCACATGGCGACCGAAACAGGGAACACGGGGCACAGCGCGGCTTTCCCGGTGGAGCTGCCCGCATGGTTTATCAGGCTGTTCACGGCGCAGGGCAATGTCGTTCTCGATCCGTTTATGGGATCAGGCACAACCGCCGTCGCCGCGAAACAACTTGGCAGAACCTATCTAGGCATCGAAAAGGAAGCAGACTACTGCGCAATTGCCGCTAAACGCCTATCAGAAACCACGTTTCAGCCATCCAAGTTTGATAGCAACGGGGCCAAATAATCGTGGTCGATCAGAAAGCGGTGCGCAATTTCGCCAGTCAGCAGATCGGGAATTTTCATAATGCCCGACTGGAACGCCTGCAAACGCTTGACTTGAAGACGCTCCTCAAAAAGAAGAACCCTTATCTATTCAGAGCCAAAAACATCCTGACCGCTGATCAACTCCTTCAAGGCGTGCTGGATGCATTTCTATCGTCGTCTGAAGAGGAACTGTTCGGGCAATTTCTCGAACGGCTGGCGGTGTTTGTGTCCGAACTCAGCTTTGGCGGAAGAAAATCATCGGCGGAGGGCCTCGACCTTGAATTTGACCGCGATGGGACGCGCTATGTCATCTCGATCAAATCTGGCCCCAACTGGGGGAATAGTTCGCAACAGAAACGCTTGCAGGATAATTTCCGGCGCGCGCTGGCGGTTCAGAAACAGGCGCGCTCCAATATCCATATTCAACCCGTTTTGGGATTCTGCTATGGCAAAGTTAGAACGATAGATAATGGCCTCTTTATCAAAATCGCGGGGCAGAATTTCTGGACATTTCTATCCGACGATCCAGACTTGTATATCGATATTGTAGAGCCGATCGGGTATCAGGCGCGCAAGCATAACGAGGATTTTGTCGAAAAGAGGGCCGCGCTGCAAAATCGATTCGCCCTCCAATTCATCCAGGAATTTTGCGACATCAACGGCAACATTGATTGGCATAGACTGGTAGCTTTCAACAGCGGGAATCTGACTAACCAACCATAGGGCGCAACATGCCAGCAGTCAGGAAAGCTACTCGTGAGTTGATAAGAGTCTTTGTCGATAGTTACCTATATTATACCATCGAGACCTTAGATAAGAATCGTTCAGACCAAGTGACTGTCGATCTGAAATCGAACCCCTTCCTATACGCACTGCTACCAGATGTGCCAGAGTCAGCAGAAGTGTTATCAGGTTTTCGATATTCAACCCTCGGCCTAGACGAATGCGCTCGCTTAATTGCTCTGGATCATCATCAAGCCGCAGTTCGCAGTTATGCGACGACAGGTTTGGTGAGCCGCGCGGCAAAAAGCGAGATCGAACGTCAGGTTTCTTATTTTGAAGCAGTGGCGGAGCAAGGAAATCACGCAGCCAAACCGACGCTGGAAGCGATGATCGAGGCGGTTTTGGGCGCCCGACGAGACGATGACTTAGACGAGCGCACCATCAGAGCCGACCTTTATGTCTTAGACAAGGATGGAACTGAGTTCTTTTTCGAGATGAAATCACCCAATCCAAACAAGGGACAATGCCTCGAAGTAACTCAGCGTATCTTACGGATTCACCTTCTGCGAGGAAAACCACGTCCAGCAGTTAATGGTTATTTTGCAATGGCCTACAACCCGGACGGGCCGACGCGGGAGAACTATCAATGGAGCATAAGCCGGACTTATATGCCATTCGAGCAGGCGGTAATTATCGGTGAGGAGTTCTGGAACATAATCGGCGGGCCGACAACGTTTGTGGAGTTGCTGGAAATTTATCAAGAGGTGGGACGCAATAAAGCAAAATATATCCTTGATTCGCTTGCTTATGGATTCTAACGTTATACTCCCCGCCTTAACACTTTCAACCGATTCGAGACCCCTTATGAAACGCTGGCTGCCGATCCTTATTGGCCTGATCATCACTGCGCTGGCCCTGGTTCTGGCCTTTCAGAACACGGACTTCGCGGCGGTGCTGGCGGCGATGCGGGCCATCAAGCCGGGCTGGGCCGTCGCCGGGCTGGCGGCGGTGGCTATCAGCGCGTCCACGCGGGGCGCGCGCTGGAGCCTGCTGCTGGAAGGCCGCCTGAAGCTGGTGGACGCTTTCTGGCTGTGGACGCTGGGTTTCCTGTTTAACAACGTGCTGCCGTTCAAGCTCGGCGAGGTGGCCCGCGCGGTGCTGGCGGGACGCCGTCCGGGGATGTCGTTCGGCGCGGCCCTGTCCAGCGTGGTTGTCGAGCGGCTGTTCGACATGGTGGCGGTGGTGATGCTGGTGGGCATCGCGATTGTTTCGCAGCCGCTGCCCGACTGGGCCAAGCAGGCCGGGGCGGTGATGGGCGTCGGGGCGCTGGGGGCGCTGGTCGCGCTGGCGGTCGCGGCCCGCAACCCGCAGGGGGCGCTGACGCTGGGCAGCCAGCTGATCGGCTGGGTTCCGCGCATGGGTAGCGAACGCGCCCGCGCGCTGCTCGCGCCGTTCGTCGAGGGGCTGGGCGGGGTGCGTGACTGGCGCACCTTCGCGGGGGGCTTTGGCATGACGCTGGTGGCGTGGGTGGCCTCCATCGCCGCTATGTGGATCATGATGATGGTCTTCTGGGACAGCGTTCCGTTGAAGGACGCGGTGCTGGCTCTGAGCGCGGCGGGGCTGGGCGTGACCGTGCCATCCGCGCCGTCGAGCGTGGGGCCGTACGAGGCGGCGGTAATCGCCGTGCTGACGGCGATTCAGTATGATCGGGCCACCACGCAGGCTTTCGCGGTCGTGGCGCACGCAGCCATATTTGTGGTGACCAGCGCGCTGGGACTGATCGGGCTGCTGCGTGAAGGGGTCAGCTTCGGGCAGATCGCGCGCGAGGCGCAGGACGTTCGCAGCCACGCGCCGGAAGGCGAGGCGGGAAAAATTAGAAGTTAGAAGGCAGAATGCAGAAGTGAAAGGCGAAAGGGAAAAGGGCAAGGGCGAAAGGCGAAGGTCAACGGCGAAGGAGAGCTAGATGAGCGGAGAGCCGATAAAGGGCATTGAAGGTGTGGCGGGTGGCGAGGGGGCGCACGAAGCGCCTCGCAGGTTGTGGCCCAAGTGGGTGACTGCTCTGATGATCATTGCGGTGGCGCTGTGCTTTTGCCTGTTTGTGTGGGTGGTGATCAGCCCGGCGGTTGGCCCGGTGATGAACAACCTGATCGGCATTCCCAACAACTCGTCCGATTAGCTAATAGCCAAGTTTTCTTAAGGGATTAGAAACAAATTGGGCGCAGTGACGATCTGCGCCCGATTGATTCCAAGCACGCACAACGGATCACACTCCCTCGGCGATCTGCTCTCCATAGCCCAGCAAGCCCTTCATCGCTTCCTCGCTGCGGCCTTCGGCGCAGCCTTATTTATGCCACCTGATAGATCACCGGACGATACTTTGGCTGAGGAATCGAAAGGCCTTTCTCCCGCATCACGGCGATCATCGCCTCTTTAGCAACAAGAACCTCTGCCAATGCCTCCTGTGGGGTTGCGCCATGCGCCGAACACATCTCAAAGTCGGGTATATCGGCGATATAGGCTTCGTCTTCCGAGCTGTAAAAGATATTGATGTGATAATCTTTTTTCATTCGTTATCCTCCGCGCTGACATCTCCCATGCCAAGAGTCAATTCGAATTTCTCGACTATCCGCAAAAACTGTCTGACCTGATACGCTTTGGCTTGATTATTCTGATCGGGCTGGACTGAAATGGTTTGAGGCACATCTGGATGTGAATAGATGTGGTGGCTGCCCGTAATCCGCTCAAGAGCAAACCCGAAGGCATTGATTAGTTGAGCAAAATCCTGGAAGCGAATATTCCGCGAACCTGTGACGATCTTCTTGAGCAGTTTATGGGGTTTCATGTAGCGCCTTCATGTAGTATATCTCACAGTTTGCGCCCCGATGTCTACACCCCCTCCGCGATCTGCTCCCCATACCCCAGCAATCCTTTCATCGTTTCCTCGCTGCGGCCTTCGGCGTAGACTCGCAGCACCGGCTCCGTCCCGCTGGGGCGGATCAGCAGCCAGCTATCATCGTCCATGACGTACTTCACGCCGTCCAGCGCGGAGACTTCAACGACCTTCAACCCGGCGATCTCGGCGGGGGCGTCGTTTTTGAGCCGGGCGACCATCACTTTCTTTTCGACAGGCTTGCGGAGTCTCAGGTCGGTGCGGGCGTAGAAACACGGACCCACGTCGGCGTGGAGGTCATCGACCAGTTCCGCCAGCTCCATCCCTGAATGGGCGACTGTTTCCAGCAGCAGCAGGCCCATCAACACGCCGTCGCCTTCGGGGATATGCCCGCGCACGCTGATGCCGCCCGACTCCTCGCCGCCGATCAGCACGTCCTCCGCCATCATCAAATCGGCGATGTGGTTGTAGCCGACGGGAGTCTCTTGCAGGGGCAGGCCGTAGCGGGCGCACAGGCGGTCGATCATGCGGGTGGTGGAGACGGTGCGGACGACCATCCCGGTTTGCTTCTTGTCGCGGGCCAGATAGCGCAAGACCAGCGCGAAGATGCGATGCGGATCGATGAAGCGGCCCTTGCCATCCATCGCGCCGATGCGATCCGCGTCGCCGTCGGTGGCGAGGCCGACCGTGCCAAAATCGGATTGCAGGGCGGCGTTCAGGGCCGCCAGATACTTCTCCAATGGCTCCGGGTGGATGCCGTTGAAGCCGGGGTTCATCTCGCCGCGAATCTCATGCACCTGAACGCCCATCCCGCCCAGCAAATTCTTGATATAGGATCGCCCGGCCCCGTGCATGGCGTCGTGGATGACGCGGGGGCTGACGGCGGCGATGGCGTCCAGATCGACCAGCGTGCGCAGGTGGGTGAAGTAGGCCGGGGCCGGGTTGAACTTTTCGATCAGGCCCGATTTCACAGCGTCGTCAAAGTCGATCAGGTTGGGGCCGCGCGCCCGCTGTTCGTTGTCGCGCAGGTGAACTTCCACCCGGTGACACTGATCGACGCTGGCCGAGCCGCCATAGCTGGCTTTCAGCTTGACCCCGTTGTAGCGCGGGGCGTTGTGGCTGGCGGTGATCATCACGCCCACCGACGCCCCTGAATTTTTGACAGCGTACGAAATAGCCGGGGTGGGGGCGTCGGACGAGGCCAGCAGCGTCTTGATGCCATTGCCCGCCATCACGCGGGCCACCTCCGCCGCGTAGCGATCCGACAGAAAGCGGGTATCGTAACCCACGACGGCGTGAGTCGCCGCGCCGTTGTCCTCTTTGATCAGATCGGCGATGGCCTGCGACAGCAACCGCAGGTTATTGAAGGTGAAGGTTTCCGAGATGACCGCGCGCCAGCCGTCAGTGCCAAACGAGATAGTCATGAAAGCCTCAATTTAGAATGTAGAATGCAGATTTTAGATTGAAGGTTTGGCGGCGAGGCCGCTACTTATGAAGAGCTGAGTTCCAAGTTCCAAGTTCCAAGCGCTGAGCGCTGAGCGCTGAGTGACCAATAACGTGCGACCAGTAAAAGCAGTCTCGCAACCCGGTCACTAGCTTACCCAACCATACGAGGATTGTCATGTTGAAAATGCGTTCTATGGCTGTCGTGGCGCTGATATTGACATTGTCGGCGTGCGGAAGGCCCATCGGCGAGGCTGCGACCGCCGAGGCCAGCCCCGCGCTGGTAGAGCCTCTAGCGAGCGCCCCTTCCAAGACGGCGGGCGCGCTGCCCACGCCGACCCTGCCACCGCCGCTGACCGACACGGCGGGCGCGCCGATCATTGTGGCGGGGGCGACGACGTTCACGCCGACTCCCACACCGATGGATTGGACACCGCCGCCGGGCGGCGTCCCCAGCGCGACACCGGTCGGGCCGCTGTTCGCCCCGCCGAGCGACGGCGCGCCTGAGCCGCAAATCCTGAGCTTTGAAGTGACGCCAGAGGATCAGTTGTCAGTGGGGCAGGTGGCGACCGTGCGCTGGAACGTCAAGGCCCAGACGGCAGTCATCCGCTATGATTACAAAGTGTCGCCGATGGGCGCCGACCCCGTGACGGGCGGCGAAGGCTTCGTGGTGGACGCGCTGTCCGGGTCGCGGGAGATCGCGCTTCGCCCGGTCGAAGGCGCGTATTACGTCCAGTTCATAATTCAAGCGATGAACGGCGGCTATGATCCGCAGACCGGACAGCACATCAACCCCAAAGAAACGATCCAGATCATCCAAATCCGCATGACGCCCTGCCCGCACGCATGGTTTTTCACGCCCGAACCGACATGGTGCGCCGACAGGCCGCCCACGCCAACCGACGCGATCATCCAGGCCTTTGACGGTGGGACGCTGATCGCCATCAAAAACCCGGGGCCAACACTCTCGAATACGGTTTATGTTTTGTCGAGTCCACATGGGTTCTGGACAAGCTACGCGATGAGCCAACCGCTTGAACTCGATCCGCTATTGAGGGCCCCCGCCGGAAAGTTCCTGCCCGACCCGGCCTTTTATGGCGTGTGGTCAACGGCGGGCTATGATGTGGCGGGGATGCTCAAAGACTCCATCGGCTGGGCGACGGGCGCGGCGACGCATTATCAGGCGGCGGCTCAATGCGAAGTCTACCCGAACTATTTTAACAACACCCGATGTTTTATCGGCGCGCCGGACGGACGAACGATCCTGCTGTCGATTCTGCCCGCGTATGGGCGCAATGGAATATCGTGGTCATACTGGGAAGGAGAGCCATAATCGCGCTAAAATAGAGTTTCTGTAAAAGTCAGGCTTCTGAATTCATCTCAGGGCGGGCATATAGGCCCGCCCCTACGGTTGATTGTCTTGAAGCCGCATGAGGCAAGTCACTTATGCAAACATCAAATAGATTCAACGAGTTTGGCGCCAAAGGAGCAACCATGACATCATCCCGATCTCAGCGCGCCGTTTTCGCGCTGCTCGCGCTGGCGCTGGCGGCGCTGGCCTGCAACGCGCCGATCCAACAACCCGCGACGCTCCCGGCGAGCGCATCGCCGACGACAACCACCGCGCCGCTGACCTCGCCGTGCGGGCTGGGCGATCTCAAGACGGCGGGCGGCCAAGACGTGTCGAACTGGCTGATCCAATGCGACAACCATGACGGCTTTGGCTTCAAATATCCCCCCGGCGGGCCGCCGACCCCCCTCACCGATGATCGCGCGCCGATTTACCTGCCGATTGTCCCCAACACGACGCTGGTCGAAAAGTGGATCGAGGTCGAGCCGGTGGAAGGCAGCGCCGAGTGTTCCAGCGCGAACGCGCAAAACGCCGCGCCGGGCGCGGTGACGACCGAGACGCTGACGATCAACGGGGTGGACTTCAAGAAGGAATCGGGTGGCGGGGTGGCGACGGGCAACATTTATGACTGGGAAGCGTACTCCACCGGGCGCGATTATCGATGCGTGACGCTGACCTTCACGCTGCATTACACCGACGCCGCCAACTACGTCTCGCCGCCCGCCGTGTTTGACCGCGCCGCCGAAAGCGCGGTGTTCCGGGCCATCATGGAGACATTCCGCTGGGTTAGCTCGTAGCCATCCATTGCCGGGCGGCGACGTCATCGTCGGTAGATCGAGGGGAATCCCGGCGCGGTTTCTGCTACAATTCGGCGGATGAACTCACGCCATGTCCTGACCCTCGCCGCCTGTGGGCTGATCGCCTTGCTGGTCGCGGCGTGCGCCCCGACAGACGATCTCACGCCAACCCCTATCAACCAACCTTCTTCCATGCCGAGCGCCGCGCGCGCGACGATGACCGCCACCTCCGCCCCTTCCGCGACGGCAATGCCGACAGCCACCCCTACCTATCCCCCCGTTGATTACGCGCCGCTGATCGACCAGATCAAGGAGTACGTCAAGAACGCCGGGTTCGGCCCGAAGTTCGACATGGCGGTGGGGTTCGTCGATCTGCAAACCGGGCAATCGGCCAACTTTGACGGCGACACCCGGCACGTATCGCTGTCCACGTTCAAAGGGCCGCTGGGGGCCTACGCGTTGTGGCTGGCAGAGCAGGGGGAAATTACGCTGACGGCGGCTGACCGGGAGAAACTGGTCGCCATGCTGAACGAAAGCGACAACGGGGCGACTTCGTGCATGCTCAAGCGGGTGGGCGGGCTGGCGGGGTTCAACGACTGGCTGGCCGCGCAGGGCATGACGCGCCAGAACAACTTTGTGGCGCGCTGGGAAAATTGGGGCTGCTCAGAAAACGGCCAGACGACGATCCTGCCGATTGACCCGCGCTACGACTTCAAGGGCGACCCCACGCTGAAGTTGCCGGGGAATTACGCCTTGCAAGTCTGCGCGCCCCACCGCCAGCGCTGCGCGGAAGCGTTCGCGCCGGTGGAACTAGCAAAGCTGTACGGGCGGCTGTATCGGGGGGAGGTTTTGAACGAGGAAGACACATCACAATGGCTGGCATGGATGGCGAAGAAGCGCGAGAACATCGCGCTGGTCAAGGGGCTGCCCGCCTTTGCCCCGGCGCGGGCTTACGTCAAGAACGGGTTTGACGCGCAGGACGCGGTTGATCCGTTGAATTATTACCATGAGGCGGGGATTGTCGAGACGCCGTATGGCGTGTATGCGCTGGCGGTGTTCACACAGGGCTACCCGGATTGGCCCGCGACCGCGCCGGTGGAGGCGGTCGGCAAGATGGTTTACGATTATTTCAGCGACGCGTATCGGGGGCGGTGACCCTCAAAAAAGGGCGACCGAGTCGGTCGCCCCTACGAGATGGACATGCGTGGGTTGAGTCTCGCGCCGGTTACGCGCCGGGGTCGAGATACTCGAAATAGATACCATCGGGCGGCATGCCGTGAAAAATGATCACATCCACCTTGCCTTCGATATCCGGCCCGATGTTGATCTGATACTCGCCGGTGGTCAGCACAAAAGCGCTCACCAACACGCCGCAGGCGGTGGATTCAAAGACCTGCGTGTTTGCGGCGGGCGGGCTGGCGACAGCGGTGAAGGCGCTGCCCGGAATCTGGAAGCCAAACACGCCGCCTTCCTCGCCGACGCAGTACACGTCAATCGCCGGGTCGCCCGCTTCGTCCTTTGAAGCATACAAGACCGCATAGAGGTCGCCATGCTGATAGTTCAGGCGATCATCAATGACCGGGGTGGCCGCCGCGCTGGGGTTGCAGGTCTGGCCGGGCAGGGTGACGCAGACCGTGACGTTGGAGGGCGCGCCCGTGACTTGCTGCACCCCAAAGTGCTGGTAGCCGGTGTCCGGGGCGGTGTATGTCCAAGTGCCTGATTCATACGTGCAAAGAATGCTCTGGGTGTTAATGTTGGCGGCGTCGTGGAAGCCAATCCAAACATCCTCGGTGCAGGAAAAGGCCACTTTTACGGTCTGGCCCGCCGTCATGTACAGGCCCGCGCCAAAGCAATCGTCGGTGGGCTGGGGCGAGGTGGGCATAACGCCGGGGTCAGTCGAGCAGACGGCGGGGAAGGCGGAAACTGCCGGCCCCAATGTCCCGCTGGCGAAATAGGGGAAAGACATATTCTGGACGTTGCAGGCGGCGAAAAACACCGCGGCGGCGATCAGGATGACAATGATGAGACCGTAACGCCAAAGGTTTTTAATCATGATAATTCCTCCTCATTGACTAGGCGCTGCAAAACGCAGCTATCAGGCGATCAACACCGGGCCATGCCCCAGCGGCAACCATCGCGCTTAAAGATCGAGGCGTTGGACAAAACGCCATTGAGCAAAGGGGAAGCAAGAGGCAGCCATTCTGGCTGGCCTTCTTGCTTCCCCCATGAATTTGACAGCGCTACCATTAACCTGAAACGCCCCAGTGTCCCGGCCAGAGGTTTCAAGCGGTTGTCACGCAGGCTACGCGACAGTAACAATCATAGTATAGATTCAGGCGTTACGCAAAACGCCATAGGATCAGATGCGTCATTCGCCCGCGCCGTCCACGTCGTCATTGTAGAAATACGTTCCGGTCGGAGGCAGGCCGCTAAACACCATCACGCTGACCTTGCCTTCGCCGTCCGGCCCGATGTTGACCTGATACTCGCCGGTGGTCAGGACGTAAAACTCGACGGGGGCTTCGCAAGGCCAGCCAGAATAACTCTGCGCGAGCGTGTCGACGCTGGGCAGGGCGTCGATCAACTGGAGGTCGGGCTGGCGCACCGTCGCCACCAGCGATCCTTCGCCCTCATTGACGCACCACGCGAACAGCGACGGGTAGCCCGCGCTGTCCTGCCCGAAATAGATGTGGGCGTAGATGTCGCCATGACCCTTGTTCAGCAAGGACATCTGATAGCTCTGGCATTGGGCGGCGTCGTAACTGTATTCGGTAATCACCCGACCGCTGGAATCACAATTGACCCACAGCCAGACATCGCCGAAATCCTTCCAACCGGTTTCCGGCGGGTCGCAGGTCACATCCACATCGGTCTTCGACCTGAGGGCTGTCCAGCAGGTGGCGTTGTTGCCGTTCGGGTAATCCAACGGCACATTGGCGTAGCAGGCGGTCAGCGCGAGCGCCGTCACCAGCGCTCCGATGATCAGCAGGACGCGCCAGACTGGGCGGGGTTGAACGGCGTGGCTGCGTGACATTAGAATCTCCGATTCGTGTGGGCGCTTCAGTGAGGATAGCATAAACTAGAATGCGGCAAAGAGCAAAACGGGCGGCGGCCTCACCCCCACCCATCCTCGTTGCACTCGGATTTCCCTCCCCCGTCGCGACGGGGGAGGGTGTCCGCAGGGCGGGCGAAAAAAACAGGGGCGGGTGTTATACCCGCCCCTGCGCGTTGTCGTGGTTGGTGGCGTCTCAGACGCCGGGGTCGAGGAACAGGAAGTACACATAGTCGGGCGGCATCCCGGTGAAGATGATCACATCGATCTTGCCGCCATCGTTGCCGATGTTGATCTGGTATTCGCCGGTGGTCAGGACAAAGGCGCGCAGCATCACGACGCAGGTGTTGGCCTCAAAGACCTCGGTGTTCTGTTGGGGCGGGCTGGGGATGTCGGTGAAGGCGCTTAACAGTATTTTGAAGCCTAGATTGCCGCCGTATTGATTGATGCAGTAGGCGTCGATGGCAGGCTTGCCTTTGTCGTCTGTGGATGGATAGAGCGCGATATACAGGTCGCCATGCCGCTCGTTGATGCGGCCATCATTGATCGCGCCGCCGCTGGTGAGCGCGGCAGGGGGGGCGCAGGTCTGGCCGGGCAGGGTGACGCACACGGTGACATTGGAGGGCGCGCCCGTGTTTTGCTGCACGCCGAAATGCTGGAAGCCGGTGTCCGGGGCGGTGTACGACCACGTGCCTGATTGAAAAGAGCAAGTAATGTTCGGGGTGGTTATGTTGGCGGCGTCGTGGAAGCCAATCCACACGTCCTCGGTGCAGGAGTAGGCCACGTTCACGGTCTGGCCCGCCGTCATATACAGGCCCGCGCCAAAGCAGTCGGCGGTTGGCTGGGGCGAGGTGGGCATTGTGCCGGGGTCAGTTGAGCAGACGGCGGGGAAAAAGGAAACCGCCGGCCCCAGCGTCCCGCTGGCGAAATAGGGCAGGGACACGTTCTGAACGTTGCAGGCGGCGAAAATAACCGCTGCGCTGATCAGGCTGGTAAAGATGAGACCATAACGCCAAAGATTTTTGTTCATGTGACACCTGCTCCCCGAACAGCGCCGCCCCGCGAAGGCATCCGTGTCAAACCATCGACGCGATAAACGAATCATAGTATAGATTGAATTTTCGGGCAAGCGGTTTTGGCTGTTGGGAAGCGCCCCCCCAAAAAATGGAGTCGTCGAGCGCCACTCACCCCCACCCATCCTCGTTACACTCGGATTTCCCTCCCCCGTCTTGACGGGGGAGGGCGTTCGCGGGACGGGCGGCTACCGCCCGCGCAGGTGGGGGTCGGCCACGTCGTGCAGGCCGCGCGCCACGCAGTACAGGGCCGCCGCGAACAGCGACAGGGCCAGCGTCGGCGCGACGATCTGCATCCACGGGATTTCGGGGTTGATGGCCAGAAAGGCGATGGAGTTGTAGATCATCGAACCCCAGCTCAGCCGCAGCTGGGTGCGGTAGCCGATAAACCCGACAAAGCCATCGGCGACCACCGCGCCAACGGCGCTGAACATCATGTGGACAGCGACCAGCGGCAGCATATACGGGATCAGGTGGCGGAAGATGATATGCCCCGCCCCGGCCCCGCTGACCCGCGCCGCCTCGATAAACGGCAGGGCCATGATCTTGAGGGCATACGAGCGCATGATAATCGCCACGCTGCCCAGCCCGGCCAGCAGCCCATACAACAGGCCAAACTGGATGGTGGTGATTTCGTCATAGTAGGCCGAGCCAATGATGACCATAATCACCGGGACGGGCATCAGCAGCATGGCATCGGCCAGCGTCGAGAGCAGCAAATCAACGACGCCGCGCGCGTAGGCCGAGACCGCGCCGATCAGCGGGCCGACGATGGCGGTCATGACTGCCGCCGTGAGCGCCAGCGCAAAGGCGGGCCGGGTCGAGGCCAGCAGCATACTCAGGATGTCGCGGCCCAGCGTATCGACGCCCAGCCAATGACCGGGGGATGGCGGCGCGGGCCACGGGACGACATCCATGTCAAAACCGGTTTCCGGGTTGTAGACGCCGCGCTTCCAGATCGTCGCCAGCAGGATCGGGTGCGCGATGGACATCAGGGCGAAGACGGCGAGCAAGGTCACGCCGATGATCGCCAGACGGTTGCGGAAAAAGATAGCCGCGTCGCGGGCCAGCAGCCGCCCGGTGATTTGCGCGGAACGGATGAAGGCCGGGGCGGAACGGGCCGGGCGGTTTTGCAGCGAACGAGCGTCGGCAGCCATAGGATGTTTAGCCTTTGGACGAAGGAGCGCGGAGACGCGGCTCCAGCAGCGCGTAAGCAATATCAAGGGCCAACCGCATGACCAGTGTCACGAGGCCGATGAACAGGAGCAGGCCCAGCACGAGCGGAATATCCTGCAGGACGGCGGCGTTGAACAGCGCGCTGCCGACGCCCGGCCACTTGACGCTTGATTCGATGATCGCCAAGCCGCCGAGCAAATAGGGCAGGCTGATGCCCACCCGCGTCAGGATGGGGAGGATGGCGTTGGGCACGGCATGATGATCGCGGACGCGGGTTTCGGCCAGGCCGATAGCGCGGGCAGTTGACACATACTGCTCTTCGCGGGTGTCGGTGACGCTGGCCCGCGAGATGACCATCATCTCGCCGGTTGAAAGGACGATCATGGCAAAAATCGGAATGGCGGCGAGACGCATCAGGCTGAGGGCTGGCGGGCCGAAGCCGAACGCGCTCCACATGCCCACCGAAGCCAGCACGGCATACAGCGCGACCAGCGGGACAGGCGGCTCCCAGCGGGACAGCCGCCGCAGCAGCCACACCCCGACCGCCGCCAACGCCGCCCCGCCCAAAATGCCCAAGACCATCCACACCATCAGATCGGGCAGGGCGATATCTTTGTATTCGCGCGAGAACTTGAAGCTGAACAAGGCCCACTCAGGAACCCACGCCAGCTTTTTGACAAACAACCACTGCAACAGGAAGGCCAGCGCGGGCGGAAAAAAGGCGTAGCCGGCGATGGCGGCGAAGGTCAGGCCGTCGGTCAGGGCGGTTGGCCCGCGCCACCCGGCGAAGCTCCCCAGCCAGTGGCCCAGCGCGTAAGCAAGCCCCAGCCCGGCGACAAACACCAGCACGGTGGGGGCGGCCAGCCCGCCCAGAACTTCGATGACGGTGACGCGCTTTGGCACGGACAGGCCCACCCGCCCCGGCGACACGTAGGTATTGCCCAGCGTGCCCTGCGCGATATCCTTGAGCCACAGGACATACTGCTCGCCCAGCGGCAAGTCAATGCCGAGACTGTGGCGCATCTCCTGCTGTTCTTCAGGCGAGAGGACCATCGCGAACTGGGAGGTATAATCGCCGGGCATGATGATATGCATGGCGAAGAACATGATCGTGACCAGCACAAAGAGGGAGATCAGGCCGAAAACAAGCCTTCGAAGAATGTGTTGAAGCATGAACGCGACCCCGAACGTGGATGAATTGAAACCGCCACAGGCCAGCCTCGTTTGATGGCTGGTCGCTCCATCATTGAGGAACGGACAATGTCAGTTATTCAGGCAATTTTCAAGCTGGCGAATCCGCTGAACGCGCTGATTCTACGCTCGCCGCTGCACGGGCTTCTCAGCCAGCGAATTATGCTGGCGATTTACACCGGGCGCAAGTCGGGCAAGCGGCTGCAAAATCCGGCGGCGTATTTCCGGGAGCGCGCGGACACGATCCGGTGTTTCACCGAAACTGACCGCCAGTGGTGGCGCAATATTATCGATGGGCAGGCGTTCACAGCGCGGGTGGCGGGGAAGGACTACACGGCGCGGGCGGCGGTTGTGTCGCTGGCAGATGACGAGATGAAAAGGCTGCTGGCGGAGTCGTATCGGGGGATGTCGGAAGAACAAATCAGGCAGATGATCCGCAAACCGATGATGCTGCGGATCACGCTCGGCGAGAGTCCGGAAGAAAAATCATAGGCGATCCATCGGATCGCCCGGTGTAGAAAAGGCAGGCACGGCGGGGCGACACATCGGCCTGCCCCTACGGGTTTGGTCGCCAGACGGGGCAGACACGCAGGTCTGCCCCTGCTTGATTTCCCGAAGTCGAGTTCAGATCACCCGGTCGTTGCCGCCATCAATGGGAATCTGCGCGCCGGTGGTCTTGGCAAACAGCGGCCCCGCCAGCGCGCAGGCCAGCGCGGCCACATCGCGGGAGGCCACCTCGACGCCCAGCACGTTATTGGTTTTGTACTGCTCGACCGACAGGCTATAACTGCGAGCGCGCGCTTCCAACACTTCCGGCGTCCAGAGGCCGGTGTCAAACACCTGATTGGGATGGACGACATTCACCCGGATGCCGTCTTTGCCAAGCTCCAATGCCGCCACGCGCGCCAACTGTGTCAGCCCGGCCTTGGCGACCGAATAGGCCGATTGGCCGGGGCCGGGCGCGGGGACGTTCTTGGAGCCGATGATCACGACGGCAGGGTCAACACCCAGCTTGAGATAAGGAATAGCATGGTGGAGCAGATTTTCATGGGCGTGCAGGTTGATCGCCATGCTCTGCGCCCACAAGCCCTGATCCATCTCCTCCAATGTGCGGCTGGGCGGAAAGATTCCGGCGTTGCTGATCAGAATGTCCAGCCCGCCGAAGGATCGCACCACACGGGCCACAGCTTCGCGGATGGCGTCCGCGCTGGTTAGGTCGCACACTATGCCAACCGCTGTGGGCGGGCTGAACAACGATTCGATGCGGGGGTTCACGTCCAGCGCCGCGACTGCCGCGCCCTGCCTGAGGAATTCCTCCACGCAGGCTTTGCCGATCCCGCTGGCCGCGCCCGTCACCAACGCGATCTTGCCCTCAAACAGCGGCTTGCCCCGGCCTTTTTTGAGCTTGGCCTGCTCTAGCTCCCAATATTCCATGTCAAAAATATCTTTTTCGGGGAGCGCCCGCCAGCCGCCCAGCGCTTCCGCCCACTGGATGGCGCGCATGGTGTGGCGAACAATATCAAGGGCGATATGAGCGGCTTTGACATTGGCCCCCAGCGCCAGAGCGCCGCGCCCCGGCCACACCCCCCAGCGCGGGGCGGGGTCGAGCATCACCTGATCAGGCCCGGCGTGACGCTGATAGTAGGCGGTGTAGTCTCTGGCGAAGTCGCTGACAGCCTGATCGGGCTGGCTATCCAAGATGGCAGCGGCGGGTTTGGTGCGGATGACGTGGTCAGGCGTCAGCGGGCCGCGCGAGGCGATCTTGCCTACATCCTTGATATTGGAAAAACCGACCGCCTCCGGGCTGTTATCCAGCAGGGCGATCATCGGCTGGCCCGCCTGAGTGGACACCAGCTTACGGAAATGGGCCAGACGCGGCAGGTCTTCGGCACCTTCACCTATAGCGATGGCGTTTAGCGCCCCGTGTTTTTCGAGATAGTTCTCGGCCTGCGTGATCAGGGCGATCATCCTCTCGTAGCTCTGGCGCGCGTCGTCGGCAAACGAAAAGACCCCGTGATGCAGGAGAATCATCCCTTCCAGCGCGGCCCAATCCACATCG
>Ga0210377_10001715_pt1 | contig 19699 bp, 45 predicted proteins | sample PLM4_65_b1redo_FD_155480 | JGI IMG/M metagenome (GOLD analysis project Ga0210377, IMG submission 155480) | Groundwater sediment microbial communities from an aquifer in East River, Colorado, USA - PLM4_65_b1 redo | ecosystem: Environmental > Terrestrial > Soil > Riparian zone | place: USA: East...
GCCCCCCCTGCTCCCCAGCCATCCTCTCCTTGCTAGCAACTGTAGCGCCGCCGCAACACTCACCTGCTAGCATAAATATACAGGCATGGGTCTTGCTAACACTAGAGGGCAGGCCCGGCTCTTGCGTAGCCGGTGCCGCGCCTGTAGATTGCTAGCAGCAGTACAGCGCACACCCACCCAAAGGAGGCGGTATGGCAGGGAAATGCAGGGCCACGCCAGAGCAGCTAGCAGCACTGGTGCTGCTGTGCAGGTACGGCAGTCATGCGGCGCTAGGGCCGCGTGAGGCTGAGAAGGTGCTAGCACCGTTCGGCCTTCCCGTGGTCATGGGCAAAACACGGGCGAATGTGGACCCGAAGGGGCTCCTTAACCCGAACCTCAAGCGGGGACAGGTAGTCGAGTGTATCGGGGGCTGGGTTGCCGCTGCGCGGATTGGCTCGGCAGTCGGCGCCCAGTGGGAAGGGGCCTTCGGTCGGGGTACCGAGTTCTGGCGGGCTATCGAAGCTATCAAGGTGACGCTAGCTATCGGCCCGCGCAAGTGGAAGGCTCTCTTTCGGGAGGTGGACTGATGCCCGCCACAACTGGCACGATCACGATAGCCACGTCACGGGATGGGCCGTGCAAACAACCGGCTTTCAGTGATTGCTCGCAACCGCTGGTCATCACCCAGTGTACTTCCGGAAAGGGGTATGTGGTGACACACGTCCCTACCGGCTACTCGGTGACCGGACATCTGTCCAGCTACCAGCGCACCCGGAAGGCGCTCAAGGCGTTGCTAGCTCTCCCAGTGGACTGGACTCGCCCGACCCGCAAAGCGTTGCTTGACGATGTGTCACAGGATACCCGTTCCGCTATCCGGGACATCATCCGGGGGGCGCAATGATACGCACGCGGAAGGCAGCACGGGCGAAAGTGGCGGAAGCCCTCACGTTAGTTGAGGAGGTGCTGGCCGCCGAGGAGCACGCCAGCAAAGCGAGCAAGGGCGGGCGCGGGTTGCTGCCCCATGCCGGATGGCTGGCCCTGTTGGGAGCCCGTTGGAGCCTGACGGCTGCCAGCCATCGGGAATGGGGGACTAGCTAGCAATGGCACACTTCTATGCTACTATTCGAGGGGGCCGGGGCGAAGCGTCCCGAGGAGGCAGCAAGGCTAGCGGGATAGAGGCGAACGTAGCTAGCTGGGAGGGATCGGTCTTTGTCAGGCTGTGGCGGGAGAACGGGAAGGACATGGCGCGGGTATCGCTGGAGCCATGGCACGGAAGCGGCGCTAGCAAGCCGCTGTACTACGGTCCAGTCAGCGGGATTGAGTGAACCACCAACCGGGGCGGGCTCTCCCGCCCCACCACCAAGGGAGCTAGCACCATGCGTAACGTAAGCTTGAAGGTAGAGGGCGATGAACTGGTCATCCGGATCAACCTCAAGGACAAGGGGACGCCGTCCGCGTCCGGCAAGTCCACCGTGATAGCGACCACTCAGGGGAACATCTCGGTTCCCGGCACCGAGGACAAGCGGAGCCGTGTCCTGTGCAAGCTGGGGCTGAACCTCTACCGGTAGTTCACTCACCACCGGGGCGGGCCTAGGCCCGCCTCACCACTCAGGAGGCTGTATGGCTGCTAGCACCAAGAAGACTCCAAAGGCACAGGCGCCGGGGATGCGGAAGAAAGCGGTCAAAGTGCAGGGAAAGTACTTGCCGTCAGTCATGTTGCGGGTTGACCTGGACTTCGCCAACTATGTCCGGGCCGAAGCTCGTAAGGCGGCTCTGAGTGCCACGGCGGTTACACGAATGCTCTATGAGGCATTCCTGAACGACAAGGGGGCCGCGTGATAGCACAAGGGCGGTTGCGGGATGGCCTGATGATCCTCCGGGCTATCCTGCGGACGGCGGCGGAACCACCGGGAGGCTCGGCAGTCGTGGTGTCGGTTGAGGAGTTGCGAGCAGTGGACCGGCTGGTGACTGAGGCGCTAGAGGACATCGAGAAACAGGACGGCGCCGTCCGCCGCGACCTGTGGTAGGACAGAAGACCCGGCCAATGGCCGGGTCTTCTGTTTGTTCGCAAGGGCGAGGTCGGCTAGCTAGGCTCCCCAAGATGGCAATGATTGCACACCCCACCTAACTAGCCTTCCCCGCTCCGGGCGATGTCATCGTCGCAGGTCAGTCGATGTCGTCGTCTTCTTCACCGTATAGGTTGTCCAACTCCCCCTCGACTTCCTGTCTGCTTTTGCCATAGACGTAGGGTGTGGCGTCGAGATAGCCGGGCGCCGACAGCCGGCCCCACCACGTCTTCTTCGGCAGGTAATGCACGGCTTCGACCCTGCCATAGAGTTCTCCAACTGTTACTCGCTGCCTGCTGCCGACCATTGCTCGCAACTCGTCAACGTCCGGCGCGTTGAAGTCCGGGCTGGCAAAGTCACCGTCGTCCGTCTCGATCACCCACCCGTCATTCTGGAAGACCTGACGTTCCATATGCGGGTTGCGAGCACGGGGATTGCGTGAGGTGCGAGTCCCCCGGTGTCGTTCATCGACAACATTCTCCTCTGCTCCCGCTGCCTTACGGAACCGTGTGGCATCGAAGCGCGGGTTGTCCTCCTCAAAGAAGCGGACAAAGGCCCATGCAATAGCCATGCGACCGGCATCGTGCCCAACGGTGCGGATGATGCCAGCAGCCCGCTCGTAATCCTTGCGGCTCATCATGCTAGCACCCTCCTAGTTGGCAACGTCCGCTGCGGTGCGGTTGGCTTCCCGCCACACCGACCCGGACCACTCGAACTCGATAGTTCGGTTGAAACCGTTGGCCGGCTGGACCCACGCTGCGCCGATCCGAAAACCACCAGCGCCTCCCGTGAAGGTTGCCGCGCCGAGGACGCCGAAGGTGTTCACGATCTGGACCTGAATGCGCTGGACGACTGTCGCAGTGGGCGGATTGGTCGGAACCGAGAAGGCGAAGGCGACACCGTCTGTGGGAGTCACGACGAACAGGTTCCCGAGCGCCACGTTGACTGCCATGACAGCGGCGTAGGTCAGCGTCACCAGACCGCCGCCACGCAGTGGCCCGCCGGATGCTTGGATGCTAGCAGCCCGGATGGCGATGAAGTCGATCTCGGGTCCGGCGACTCCGTTGCCGGGGTTGGTGCGGAAGGCCCGCACGATCTGTCGCAGATTCATGTCGTCCTCTCTTGCTAGCAAAGGTTGTCCGCGTCCTGCTGCGGTGGCTACTACTCCTCAGTCGTCCTCGTCCTCGAAATCGTCCTCGTCCGCGAAGTCCTCGTCGTCGTCGTCGTACAACTCGTCATCCTCCGGGTCCTCATAGTCCTCATCGTCCAGATCATCGAAGTCATCATCCGGTATGTCCCGCCGGTCCTGCTCGCGTGCCATGGGTCACTTCCTTCCGAAGATGAGCCATGCTAGCAATGCTGCAAGCAGGACTCCCCCTGCTCCTGTACTGACCTTGACTCCGGTTGAAAGCCGGAGGCGGCTGGGTAGGGAGGGAGCCGGAGGAGCCGCCGGAGTTGCCGGAGTCGCCGGAGTTGGCGGCGGCTGCTTTGACTGGAAGTAGGCGTAATTTGCTAGCACAGAGTTGACGTAGGACTGATTGCCGAACTCCCCGACCTTGAAGGTGCTCCACCGGATGCAATTCCCCTGCTTGTCCCGCAGGACGCAGCAGCGTCCGGGCTTGGTGGCCCGCACGCCGAAGGCGCAGGAGGGATTGTATCCGCCGTTGTAGCGGCTGATGGCCGAGGGCAGGTCTGGCGCCAGTGCTAGCACATGGGCGATGTGGCGGGCACCGTACTCGATGTTGGTAGCGGGATCGTACAGGCCGTCCGTGGTGCCCCGGTAGCCACGGTCCTTGGCAGTTTTGGACAGGATTTGCGTCAGGCCGTAGCTTGCGTCGTTGATCTTCGGCTCGAAGCGGACGGCGGTCGGGGTAAACTTCGACTCCTGCCCGATGAATGCCTTGAGCAGGAGCGGGTCGATCCCGTTCCGCATCGCGGAAGTGTTCACCAGCGCATCGAAGTCGTTTTCACGCGCCCACATGGCGTACCCACTTGTTGCTCGCAATGTCGAACTTCCAGCCACCTTCCGGGGACACGTCCACACCGTCCAGTTCCGCCATGCGTGCGAGCACGGCCTCCCGACACGCCGCCGCCGCTGCGTTGTAGGCCGCAGCGGCGTTATTCAGGGGCTCAATGACGCTTCTCCAAATCAGCGCCGTCTTGTCCGACAGGGGCTTGGCTTCCGGCTTCGATTCCAGTCGGAGCGCCCGTGGACGCTTGCTCATGTGCTAGCAACCCTCAGAATGGGGAGATTCTCTTGATTGCCGTATTGATGATCGCCGTCACCGTGTCCATCGGGATGTCGATGGAGCCCGTATGATACACCTTCAACAGCTTCTCCGGCGTGGCTCCCGGCTTGGTCTGGACAAAGCGGGTACCGGGAGTCAGCCGGAGCTTGCCTTGTCTCCAAAGGTAATAGCTACCGGCACCCAGCGCCAGCCAGAGCAGCAGCTTGCGGTTCATGGCTAGAATGCCACCATGGGCAGCGCCTTGGTGACTGCCTTGACTGCCGCCAATGCCTGCTGCCGCTGCCACCGCTGGTACATCAGGTAGGCAATGCCCCCGAGGACGAGATACATCGCCATGCCCATCGGGGGATTCCGCCGCCGCCGCTTGCGAGCCATGCTAGCATCCTCCTAGTTGAGAACGCGGAGTAGCGCGAAGCCTGCCCCGCCGGAATTGGCCGCGCCCTTGCTCACACGGGCCAGCGCGGCATTGGTCACGTCGAAGACGGACAGGTAGGTATCACCCGCCGTCACGCTCTCACCGACCTGGGCTCCAATCACTTGAGTATGCAGCGTGTTGCCAGCAGCCTGTACCTGCCCGACTCGCAGGCTGATGTTCCCGACTGCTGCATTGCCGGTGCCACGGGGTGCATCGAGGTTCATGTCTCCCATGGCGATGTTGTTGGTCGTGATGCCATTGGTGCCCCGGATCGTGATGCCCGCTGCGACAGCGGCAGTGCTGGTGTTGCCACGCCCGATGACGCAAGTGGTGATCGGTGTCCCCGGCCCGCCGAACTGTGCGGTATTCGCAGCAAAGGTGGACAGGTCCATGCCCACGAGGATGTTATCCGCATGGGTGACAGTGATAGCAGCCCCGAAGCTGCCGCCGAGGACAATGGTGCCGCCCGTCCCTCCCACAGTGTTAGGCGTCGTGCCGCCCGCCACGATCCAGATTTGCTTGTCTGCCCGTGCCGTGACAGTACCGCCCGCCAAGATAACCACCCTGAAAGCGTTTGCTGTCGCTCCGGTCCCAATGACACAGGCCCCGGTCGCATTGGCGATAGTCCCGTTCCCAATGGCAATGGCAGAAGTGGAGGCGGCAGCAGTGGCGCCAACCGCAGTCGAGTTGACCCCAGTGGCTGCCGCTCCATCTCCGAGAGAAGTGGCGCTCTGCGCTGTCGCCTGCGCATTCTGTCCGACAGCAACAGCGTTGTTTCCAGTGGCATCTGCGCTGAGGCCGATGGCCAGACTTCCAGCAGCCGTCGCGGTTGCTAGCTGCCCAATCGCGATACATCCCGATGAAGAAGCCACAGTCCCGCGTCCAACTGCGACTGCTCCACTCGCCACGGTTCCAATAGCCCGCCCGAGAATGACACTATCGGCAGACCCGGCCTTCTCGCTGATGATTCCACCCTGCGTCCGCAATGTCTCGGCTGCTGCCGCCTGCGGGTCTGTGGCGCCGACGATGATCGCCTGCGAGGGCAATTCGACCTGCCGCAGGATGCTATCAGAGATAACATCCGGCGAAATGCCCACCACCTTCGGAATGGCTCCGATGGTGAAGGGCGCTACCTCCGTGATCCCGGCGGCAACGATGATAGTGCGAGCAACATCGGGCATGGCCCGCTCCTAGGAAGCCCTAGTCCCAGAGGGACCCGCAACGGGGGCATACCCCGTAGCGGCTAACCCGTCCGAGCATGGCTCCCACTGGGTCCTGTGAGCATGACGGGCAGACGGCCAACCGAGCTTGTCCGGTTAGCCGTACCCATAGACGGAACAGAAAGGCCCGCATTAGTAGATGTCCCCGTACAGCTTGGTGGCTTCTGCCACCGAGTAGTACCAGCCGCCGAACTGTACGCCCACAGTCCACGGACCAGTGGCGGTGCGGTTCACGATTGCCACGTCCACAACCGAACCGCTTGCTAGCCGGACGATACCGCCGAAATCAATGCTCAGATTGGCCGCTGTCCGGGGAAACGTGGTGAAGGTCCAGCCCTGTACCGGGCCTCCGTTGATCCGCAGAATCCAGTCCACGTCGATGGCAGGAACCGCAGTCGGCGCATTCACGAAAATCGTCATGACGCGAACGACGCCCCGCATGCCCTCAGGAACAACGAACGCCTGCGAGAAGATCGCCTGTCCTAGGCCGGCAGGCAGCACAGCCACCTTGCCCACGGCCCCAGCCTGAGTGTTCGGCGTGGTGAAGACATTGAGGCCGAAGAAGTCATTGCCCGAGGCCAGTGGATAGAGCCATGGAGGAAAGACGACACGCGTCAGGACGGACTTGCTATCAGGGTCAGGCGGCGGGGGCGCCGCCACGGACGGCACCCTCGCAGTCTGACGGATAGCGTTCATGTCCGCCGGGAAGAACTGAAACTTCTTGAGACGCATTGCTAGCACTCCTCCCTACTCGGGTTACCCTTGGAACGGGAAGACCTTCATGCCGTGCAGGTACAGGCGAACGTTGAAGGCGTTCACCAGATCGAGGTTCTGGAGCGTGAGAGTGATGGTCGAGTTGGCCGGGATCACCTTGGTCATATCCCAGTACTTCGGCTCCTGCCCGGTGCCGAAGTAGGACTCGATGTGAATGAACTGGTCCGACAGGTTCCGTCCGCTGCCGGAATCGGTGATATTGACGAGGATCGGCGCCTGGGCAATGAACGTGGTGTTGTCCGTCAGGGTCACGACACGCGTCGAAGACACCACGAGGAAGTCCGCATCCCCGTTGATACCGATGCCGAGTCCGAGTGTCGCGCCGGCTGCTAGCACTCCAGCAGCGGTGAAGTCCCGGGCGTAGGTGAAGTAGTCCTTGGTCCGGTTCCACATTGCCTTGGGCAGTAGCCCAAGAAACGGATTCGGATACGGGAGGATATGGGTGACGGGAGCGCCCGGACGTGTCCGCCCCATGACCCGCGCATTGCCCTGTGCCATTGTCGTCTGTCCTTCCTATGGTGGAGCCGGTGGCCCTGTGAAGGAGCAACCACCGGCCCAGTGAGTGCCGCTTGCGGGACTATGCCGCCCTGCTAGCAGACGACGGTGTCCAGCCCTGCCTTACACGACGCGCCGCGACAGGATGCCGAACAGCGAAAGCCGGATCGGCACCGTGGCGAGCGTGGTGGCCTGCGCCGCCGACCACGCCACCGAAATGCGGAAGCTGGTCTTGGGCGGGATGATGAGCGAGCCCTTGTAGTTCCAGCCGGGGCTCAGGGTGTTGTTGGCGTACTGAATACCCACCGCCAGCGTGCCCGCGTCGATGGCGCCGACCGGGCCTCCGGTGCCGTGCAGCGTGGTGAGGCTGTACGGGCCGTAGTTCTTGTCGCTGATGGTCAGCGTCCATGTGGGACGCCCGACCTTGAGCAGCAGGCTCAGGTCGTTGAGTTCACCGAGAACGCCCGCCGCCTGACTGGTGTTCTGCGTCAGGAAATCGCAGGTGATGTCGTAGATCGACAGCCACTGCGGGTCCGAAAGCTGGCCCCCGGTTTCGAGGTTGGTGAGCGTCCGATCCGCATTCGGGGCTGCGAAGAAGACGAGGTTGGTGGTCGCACCCGTGAGGTAGTTCTGCGTGTCGTAGAACTGGTGCCAGATCGCTTCGGGGGATGCGCCCGAAGGAGGAGTGGACATCCGCCGAAGCTGCGCCCGACTGGCGGTCTTGAAGCGAGTGCCGAAGGACATTGGGAAACTCTCCCATTCTGCTAGCAGGTCCGCTATGCGCTGCGGGGTGGTGTTGCTAGCGACTCACACCCCGGCCTGTTGGCCTCATGGCCCCTTCTAGTTGTACATCTCCCCGACTTCGTACTCGCCCATCTCCTCCTCACCGACTTCGTACTCCCCGATGGGCAGTTCACCCATGGGCAGTTCCTCGCCGGTCAGGTACTCGCCCATCTCCATCTCGTCGCCCAGCGCCGGGCCGATGACCGGGAGCATCTTGATGTACGGCTCGGCTACGCCGACCATGCCTCCGACCAGCAGCATGTGGCCGACGTTCTGGCCGAAGAACTTCCGGCCTGCCCACGAGACACCGAGGGTGCTCGCAACCTGCACGAGCGTTCCCATGATGCCGTCCTGTGGCAGCGGTACGAAGTTGGCGACGATCCGGCTGCCTGCCTTGCCTCCGAGCACCAGCGCCGCATCACGGAAGCCGGTGAAAATCTGCCCCGCGAAGCCCGTACCGAAGCCGGGGTTGTTGCGCCGACGACGGTAACGGCGGGGGTTGGTTCGCACCACCCGGCGTTGCTTCCGCCCGTAGCTGTAGCGCCGCTTCGTGGTGGGCCGCTTCCGCCACGACACCGTCCGCTTGCCGCCCGGCGGCGGGTTGCTCGCACGCCGACGCTTCCGTCCGCCACCCCGGAGAGCCCGGCGGGCCTTCGCCAGATTCCGCAGTGAGGCACGCCGCTGCGCGGCGGTCTGTCGCTTCGCCATCTTGCGCCTTCCTTTCCGTCCGCGCTTGTGCGCGCCTTGCTTGGGAGAATTGGGATTGATGAAGTACCACATGCTAGAACTCCTTTGCTAGCATGGCTCCGTCTGTGTGACGGAGCGTAATGGCGCGTCCCCCGTCTCGCACCAATGCCTGCACACCGGTCGTCTCGGCCAGCCCGTCCAGCGTTACCGAACTGCCACGATGCTTAATCGCAGGTTCCACCCCGCCGAAAGCATGGACGTAGTCCTTGCCGTCCTCGGCATGGCGGTAGAGAATCGCCTGCACGTCGTCCGTAATGATCGGCGCATGCGGCGGGTTGTAGGTAATAAGCATGGGATTGCGGTGATACCCTGCTGCTACCTGCCCCCTGAGTCTTGTTAGCCGCCCGATAACGGATTGCACCATGAGACGATGCGACTTCGAGAGGTTGGGTTCCCGCACCAAGGACGACAGCACATCCAGCGCGTAGTGCAACTCCCCGCTTTCGCTCCGAGGCTCGATCAGCTTGCCGCCGGGGCCGAGCATGGTATGACTGCTAGCATGTAGCGAGCGCATCAGACCTTCCCCTTGAGCAGCAACAGGAGCAGTCCGCCCGCAACAAGTGCGCCCCCGACTCCAACCCCTTGGAGCCATGAGAGAGGATTGGGCGTGGCGAACGGGTGCGCCTTGATGTAGTCGAGTTCGTCCTGAGAATGCCCGGCCTGGGTGTATGCCTTGCCGAATGCCACCATTTGCTTGCGAGCAGCTTCTTCGGCTGCCTTGTTGCCCGCTACCTTGGCCTGATAAGCGGCAATCGCGGCCTGATGCAACTGCTTGAACAGGATGGTGTCTGTGCTATCAATCGCCCCGAGCCCCATCAGCACCGGTCTTGGCCGGTACAGAGGCGGACGATAGTTAGCAAAGGGACGCACCGGTTGCGGCTTCGGCCGGAAGGCAAACACGCCACCCGGTGCCGCACCAGCCCGACAGGGACAGTAGGGCATGGTTACCGCCGCTTGCGAAGAAGGAACCAGAAGGCTACGCCGCCGAGAACAACATAGGGCAGGATACCCCCTGTTGCGAGCAAGCCCGGACTCAGGACTCCGGCCCGAGTCTGCTGAGAGGCTGCCGCCGCTGCCGCCGCAGCTTGCGCCGCCTTACGCTTGCGAGCAAGTGACGGATGCAGCAATTCCTTGACACTGGCGGCAACCCCGGTTGCCTGCGTCAAGGTGCTGCGTATCTGCTCGACTACCGGGAAAGCGGCGTCGAGCGGATCGTCCGCCCCGAGTTCCATGGGAAGGTAGGGCATGGGCTCACCGCCGTTTGCTGGACAGCATCATCACCAGCCCGATAACAACCGCCCCGCCCACAAGGACGGCAGGACTGAGGCCACCCATCATACCCGCTTCGGCCATGGGAGCTTCCTGTCCTCCCGCTGCATCGGTGATCCCTCCAGCACTCTGGCCCGGCCCAAAGCCACCGCCGCCGCCATTGAAGCTGCCGGGCGCCTGCTGGGTCGGCAGGATGTCCTGCGCGACCATGGTGCCACCGGGCGCATTCGGAGGAGACGGAAAAGCGCCTGCGGCCTGCGACACCACGCCGCCGATGGACACCTTCTTCCCCTTCTTCTTTTTCTTCTTGAGGACCTTGAATCCCTTCTTGAGGAGCGTGCCACCAACAACGCCGCCGACTGCGTAGGGTGCTAGCTTGCCGCCGATCTTCACCGTCTTCTTGGCGACTCTGCCGATCCCCTTCCCGACACGGGAGAAGAAGCCCTTCTTGCCGAACAGTCCTTCAATCCCGTCCCCGTACCCATAGGGATCATAGCTGAAACCACCACCCGACAGCGATGGATCGTAGACGTAGGGCTCGTCATTCACCCCCGACATCCCGCCGTCCGGTCGGACGTATGCCATCTTACACCTCCACGGTCCATCGTCTGCTAGCAACTACAGGAAGGTTCTGCGAAGCTCTGGTCACGTCCTGCTCGACCCACCGACTGCCGGGGCGGGGCGCAGCAAGCTCGGTCCAGATATGTCGGAAGGGAGCGTGCGGGGAGGAGAATCCGACGAGCACAAATCTGGCTCTCAGGCCGACCGCCTTGCCCAGTGCAGCAGCAAGGACTGCGGCGTCGTCACAATCTACATAGGCCATGCCGTTCTTGTCAACCTGCGAGATCGTAAGTACAGGCCCGTGAAGGAGTTCCGCCCCTCTCGGATCACGCAGGAATCGGACGTGGTCGTTGAGCCATTCCCTGATAGCAAGTGCTTGCCCTTCGCCGCTGTATCCATCCTCGGCCTGTACGATCTGGACTGCCGTATTGCGGACAATGGGGTGCCATGCCTCCCGACGTGCAAGTAAGCGGCCCTTCCACACCGTAAAGATGGTGGTCAGGTCGCCCAGTGGCGGGACCCACACAGCGGCAACGCGCATGGCCCAAGCTACGGAGCCATGCGCGTTCTGTCAAGTTGGCCGGCCAGTGAACTACTACTTGCTAGCAGTCACATCCCATGTCCGTTCCTCAGTCAGAACCGCAGTCACTTCTACGGACATCAGAGAGATGCGCATGGACTCGCCGGGGGAAAAGTCTCCCTTCACCGAATCCGCCGCCGCCCGGAAGTTGCTCGCTTCGACCGTTCGCATCATATAGTACTCGCCGGTCCCGGCCTTGCGCCGCTCGATCAGGTAGCGGTTGGTCACAGGTCCGCTGCCTTGTGAACCGGCCAGTGCCCCATCTTGGTCGCATGCTCGAAGGCCGCTACCGACAAGCCCTCGTCACCACCTCGCGCCGTATTCAACTGGCCCCAGAAGCGAACCACCTCAGCAGCGAGCATGTCCTGTCCCCGGATCAGGAAAACCGGCTCATCCGCTGGAATCTCGCGAGCCGTGCTATCACTGTGCTGGCCCAACTGCTCGGCCAGCATGGCTTCGGCCTTGCTGTACCGTTCTGCCGCTTCCAGATTCCCGGCGACAGTGGCCGCGTCCGCTGCCTGCGTCAGACCGAGGCGGGCTGCAAGCACTGCGGCCATGATCGGCGCTTCCAGCAGGTCCACAACCCGTCCGTTGTAGTCACTCCGTGCGTGCTTCATGGGACTCCTCCAAGGGTAAAGGTTGGCTTGCTATCACGATGTTCCCTGCCTGCGGGTGCGTCACCGTATCGGGCAGCGGTGGCGGCACCTCCTCTCCTTCTCCCGGCTCCAGTCCTTCTTCGGGGAAGAAGTACAGATAGGCCGCATCGAGGAAGTCTGCGACCCATTGCTGGTACGGCGCCAGTTCCGGCAAGGTTGCGAGCACGAGTTGCAGAGCATCGTCCTGTTGCACGAACTCGCGCACCATGCCGCTGTAGGACGCCGGAATCTGCAATTCCAGCATCGCCAGCGCACAGATTTGCGGGTCCTTGCCGTCCCGTGCCATGGCAAAGAGGTTCTTGCGCCGCGCCTGTAGCAACTGCTGCCATGGGGCCATGCCCGTCTCCGTCGTTGAGACTGCTGCCTCCGGCGCCGGTCCTGTGCTAGCAGGAAGACGCGGACGCGTTGTTGGCGCCGAAGTCGGGGCGCTGCCTGCCCGTCGCCGGGCCATTTCCGCTTCCATCAGGTTGAGCACCCTTGGAAGGTTCTCCTTGGTCACCTCCGTCAGCAGGTCGGGCTCCTCCTTATCGCCTGCTAGCTCCTTCATGGACAACTTGAGCCCTACCAGACCCTCCATCATCTCGATATTGCGCTGCATCGCTTCGACCGGGTCCTGCTTCTCCGGCGGCGTTGGCAGGATGGAGTCCTTGACAAGTTGCGCCATCCGTTCCATCAGGACAAAGGGATCGGGCGGCAAGGGCGGTGGTGGCGGCGCTGCCGGGCGCAGGCTGATGAGCAGTTCCTTGAGCAGGGGCAACCCAACTGCTATCAACTTCTCCAAGTCCCATGATGGTGTCTGACGCTGGTTCATCTGCCGGATGGAGTCAATCTGCGACTGCGTCAGTTCCCGGCTCATCTTGAGGAAGTCCACCATGGACGCAATGTTCACGTCATTCATGGTGACCTTGTCCGGTATTGCGAGCACCGTGGACCCTGGCACAGGACTGGGCGGGCTCGCAGGAGCTTTGCCGTAGGACGGGAAACCCTTGAAGTACTTGCGCTCGCCGTCGATGATGAGCGTGCGCTGCCGTCCCCATTGGAAGCCGCCCACTTCCGCCGGGACTTTCTCCTGAATCAGGTACTTCCCACCACCCCCATACTCTGCTAGCATCTCCTCGGTTGCCTGCATCGGCTCCAGCCGCCCAAGAGTGTTGTACTGCTTGGTGTCCGGGTCCATCCGCTTGACGAGAACATAGGCATTCTCTGCCATGGCGTCGAATAGCGTAGCCGATCCGACAAGCGGGCTGTCCTCCGGGCTCTCCCCCGGGCTCTCCGGGCGGGTACCCGCTCGCCTAGCCTTCGACACGGGGTACCTCCTCTCCAGCCGGGAAGCTACCGAACTCGCGCCGTGCATGGCGCAATTCGTCATCGGTGGGCGCCGGCTGCGGACCAGACGGTGTCGCCACCATTTGCCTCGGGAACATCTCGCTTGCCGGCAGAAGGTTCACTCCGAGGCCGACACCTTCCGTCATGGCAAAGGCGGTGATAGCAACATCCGTGCTAGCAAGACTCAGTCGCTCCAATCCGGCTTGCACCTGTTGCAGGGTGACATCCGCTATCCGCATCTTGAGGACGCGGTAAGCGTCGTCTTCCAGCGTATCGTCCACCTCAAAGTGGACGATGATTCCCAGCGAACTCATGTGCTAGCTCCTTCCAGTTTGTGTTCAGCCAGCTTGTGCAGGGCTTGCATGGCAAAGGCAAGCGATCGGGTGCAGGGCCATGCGTCCTTCCGGTCATATTGGTCGTGCTGGTGGCCGTTCATCTCGCACAGTACCGCCGCCAGATAGTATGCCGCATGGTCGAGATAGCTAGGCAGCGTCTTCCGGTGCGGACGGCCTCCCGCGAACGGTGGCGAGACAGGACCACCATAGCGAGAGGGGGCTGCTTGGCGCAAGATGGCCTCCGGGGCAGGTGGCGAATAGGGCTCCTCCCCCGGCGCAGGCCAGTACACTGCCTCGACCTTGGGCTTGACCTTGCCGAAGACACGAGCCTTGCGAGCAGGCTCCGGCTCCAGCAGCTTTGCCATGTTCACCTTGCCGCGATTGCGAGCAACCTTCTTGCGCTTCAAGGTCATATCATCTTTTCCGATACCATGGTGATAGTCACCCCGCGACCCGGAGGCAGCGTGAAATTTCCACACCCAACCTCAATCTCCTGTACCAACTCCCGCAATGAGACGATGAAATCAGTCTTGCGAGCATAAGTCAGCAGAACATCTTCTCCATTGTGCTGCACCGTCACCGTGATACGTTGACGCATTTGCTAGCCACCTTTCCGCTCGATTTGTTCCCGCAACCGCATCGCTACGTCCCGCAAGGCTTCCTCGATCTCCGGGCTCCATGGGACCACTTCACCCGGCTTGAGCCATGCCCGCAAGACATTGAAGACCAGCTTGGCATCCGGCGTCCGCAGGGACAGGTTGATCCCCGCCATGCTAGCACGTCCGGTTCATGTGGGCGATATGGCCTTCCTGCTGCGACTCTGCAAGCACCCGCGCCTGCTCCCGCACCTTCTGCCAACCCTCCTTCCCTTCCACCGTATTGAGAGCAACAAGCTGCAACTTGGCGGCATCGTTCCGTTCTTTGGTAAAGAAGGACGACTGCCACGTCCCTCCGGGGAATCGCAGGTCGGCAATGATGCACTCGACCCGCCATGCTCGCAAGGCATCTGAATAGAATGGCGCCCCGATGAATGGCGTAGCCATCGCCACCCGGTCTTCATGAGCGCCACGCTTGACAGCGGCCTCCTGCTCTGCTCGCACCTCAGAATGGAGTGCGCATGCTTTGTTGCCAGAACGCGCAGGCCCAGTGGTGCGTCCAGCCACTCGGGATTTCGTGCGGCGTGCAGCCATACTCACACCTCCACAGCTTGACGTTAGCCTCCGGCTTCCAGATCACCGCCTGATCGCACCACGCCGAATGGTACCAGCGGCCCCCGATCCACCGCCCCGGACAGTTCACCGCGCACGACTGGACGCTGTCATACCCGCCCGGCGGCTTCACTGCTCCGAAGGTGCGCGCCTTTGCCGGCGGCGGGCTGCTAGCAGGAGTTGGGGTGCTCCTGCTAGCCGCTTGCGGCTTCACACCACCGAAGACGCGCTTCTTACCGCTTGCCACCCTTGCCGCGCTTCGGTGTCAGCGCCTCCTCCCAGTCGTCCGCCGGGATCGGCACCACCTTGTGGTGGTCGTTCCCCCGGAACTTGCGGATGACCACTTCGACCGGCACCCGCTTGCCCGGCCACTTGGACACACTCTCCCCGAGGTTCTGGACGACGGCGCCCACATCCGTCTTGCTGGTGAGGAACATCACCTTGTCGCCCGTCTCCTCGAAGTACAGCTTGACCGCCTTCTTCGCCGTACCGTCCTGCTCGAACTCGGTGCGCTCGACCCGTGCCACGGTCAGGATAGCCGCATCGCCTTCCAGATCATCGGGCTCGATCTTAGGCTCTTTGGAACCGAAGTCATCGAGGTTGACACGGTCGTCCTGCTGGGCCTTGCTCGCATCCTTCGCCATACAACCCTCCTTGGGGTAAGGGAACCTACTTTTGCAGCCGTGGTCCGGGCTGCCCGGAAGCGGTGGTCAGGTCCACCACCTCAATGTGGCTCTCGCGGATAAAGCCCGCGATGATCGCGGTGAAGCTCATGTTGCCCGACACCCACAACATCATCGCCTGCTCGTCATCCTGAATCTCGGGCGGGATAGCCCCGATAACCGTGAACTGAAAGCCCTTAGTGCCGGTGATGATTCTACCCATTGCTCGCAACTCCTTTCGTCGTCAGTCGAGTAACCCACTGCACCACTGCCACATTCCAATGCTTCTTCGCCTTCCGCAGTGCTCCGGCACCATGCTGCCGGATCAACGTCTCAGCCTGCTCCTGATGCTTCCGGTCCACCCGTTCGGCCCGCTTCTGCTGTCGCTGCCGATTCCGCAAGGCCCGGCGATGATTGACCGGCATACCCTCATTCCTTTCATTCGTACAGGACATTCCACCAGTGCCGGTACCTCCGTGGCACCTTACTCAGGTTTCTTGCTCGCACGACGTTGCACGCCTCCCGCGCCGGGTCGCTTCCCAGCAGGGCTTGCAGCGCCACGACTTCCATGGCGGACCTTGGCCTGGGCTCGGTTGCGAGCACAAGATGCCACCCCTTCCCACTGCGACTGCGCTTCTGCATCAGCCACTCGATGCCGTATCCCGCCCTCCTTAACAGCTTGAGCATGGTGCCGATGGCGGGAACGGCCATGCCTGCGTCGATGTCCAGCTTGAGGAGCGTCAAATCCTTCCGCCAGCACAAGCGGATTCTCGTAGAAGATCGGACCCCCGCCATACTTCGCCTCCATCCCTGTCTCGACCATGCGGCGCACCCCGGTCATCAGGTTTGCCGTCGCCACAAGGCATGCCTCGACCCGGTCAAGTGCTATCAACAATGCCTTGTCCTTGTCATCCGCCTCGGCGCCCCAGTCCTGCGTAGCGAACGTGTCCTTGCCCCACGGACGGCGCGTGCGCCGCGCCCGTTCCCGCTCGTTCTCGGCATGATCCAGCAGCCGTTGCCGGGCCTCTCGGGCATTGCGCCGGATGTCGTTCCACTCCTCCGGGGCTCGGGAGCCCAGCATTGCCATGGCCCCCATCGCCGCCGCAAACTCGCGCAGCAGTCGCTTGAAGCGGGCTTGCATCTTGCTATCACCCATCATAGCCTCCGTATGCGCTTGCGGCGCCATTGATCGTTGATCCACTCGGCTACCAGTCCACGCACCACTGCCGCCACCGCATCCGCCGAAGCACCCACGTCCCATACCCGGCAGTGCAGGGAGAGCGGGCGATAGTTCCGCATGTGCACGTCCACACCGCCGCCGTCGTACAGGCTTACCACAATTTGCGTCTGTGTCTCATGGGCATTCTCCACCTCACACCGTCCTCTCGACTCGCACGTCCGACTTGGCGATAGCGCCGAGGAATGCTCGCAAGTCCTCAAGCTGCTCCCCGTCAATCCTGCCCGCATTAGCGCCCATCCGCCCACCACGCCCCTTGGCCCAGTCCATGTATTCGATACGGATAGTCGGCGGCACAATCCGGGTCCGCAATGCTCGCTTAAGTTGGCGCACGATCTCACTCGCTGGCATCCGCACCAGCGGCGTCACCCGGAACTTCATCATCAGCGCCCGCCGGTCACCGATCTTGCGTGGCATCACTTCCTCCTTCCTCCGGCCTCGGGTACAGCAGGTGGCGGAGAAGCACGCTGGCGGCCCGTGCATCATCGCTGATGGAGCCATAGCCGCCCATCGCCAAGGTATCCAGCCGCCCCAGCAGGGCCGTCACTTCCGGTTCCAAGTTCACGACTCGCATTGCTAGCTACCTCCTGTCCTCGTAGGCCAGATCGGCGGTGACTTCCACTTCTTCTCCTGCCTCAACCCACTCATCATCCGGGCCGAACAACTCGTAGTCCTCCTCCGGCTCCTCATCCTCCATGAACAGCCCGGCTTCCTCGGTGAACAGGTCCTCCACCTCCGGGACCCGGTCCAGATCGTCCCGCATGTAGCTGTACATATGCCGTGCGTCCTGCAAGTCCAGATCGTAGACATCCCGTGCTAGCGCGATGAAGTCGTTATAGGCTTGCCAACTCATGGGTCCACCTGCGAGCAGGACAGCAGCCGGATCGGCTCGACCCGCTCCCAGCCGTCCGGAATGAAGGCATCCATATACCACTTACGGTTCCACTCCAAGTTGCTCGCAAGCTGCTGGTTCCATTCTAACGCATCCCCGAGAATCTTGGACCCGGAGAAATTCTGGCAATCCACCGTCACCACAGCCATCCGAGTCTGCTCCAGCATTGCCATATCGGCATCGAAGGACAACTGGGGCACGGCCGCCACCCCTAGCAGAAACAGCAGCACAAGCATTACCAGTACGCCAAACGCACCCCATGGTTCGGCATTATCTTCTGACTCGTTTGCCCGCCAGAGACAGACAACGAGGACAAGTGATAGCAGAGCGAAGATCACGGTACCACCTCCCGTTCCCGATTCCTCTTGATAGCAATTGTACCCTGCGGCGTCACCAGCTCCAACTCAACGTCGTGGTTTTTCAACTTGCTATGCCCAAGCACCAGAGAGATACGCTCCAGAATTGCCAGTGGCGTGCTATCACACTGCCAGTAGCGTTGACAGTGATAGCAGAACGCACTCAGGGAGTACGGTGACACTTCCGTTGAGTACTCCGGCTTCTCTGGAACGCCACGCCCAATAAGACGCAAGATCATTGCTCGCAACGACATCACCCCTCCTAGTTGGGGTTGGGCTCAGTCCCCGGTTGTGGGCGAAGCTCCATCGCCTCTTGCAGGTCTTTCATGAACGCCATCAGCCCCGATGGAACGATGTCAAACTCCGCATCGACCGGGAAGTCTCCCGTCAGGGTGCGAAACGACTTGGCAAGGCACTGCAACTCGGCCTGCTGCTCGATCCGCGTGTGAGGACGCTCATGGGTATCCTTATGGAAAATCAGAACACCCACCTCGTGCTCGGGGCAGTAGATGATGCCAAGACCAGTCGCCTGGCACTGTGCTAGCATATCGACCATGTCTTCGGCATTCTCACCAGTCAAGCGAATCAGCCCATACAAAAGCGCCTCCGGCTGCTCGGTGCTCATTTCTTCCTCCGTGAAGTGCCGTTCAGGAATAGAGAATAGCGGAACTCACTGTAGGTCGGCAGCGGCGGAATGAGCTTGACCTTGCCGGTGCCGTCCAGCGACAGGGACTCGAAGTAATGCTGGAACAGCTTGAGGACTTCGACATCCTGTGCTAGCACTTGATGCCGCCCGCTCAACAGAGCTACGGCTGGCAGCAGTGAGACAATGTGCCCAGCCAGTCGCTCTCGGGCATTGGGATTCCACGACTCAACCCAGTCCTGTAGTTGCGTTCCGAACTTCTCACCGCCGCGCACCACCACGGGACGCAACGGCAAGTGACAGCGGAACGGGCGCAGATCGGTGCGGATACCCCGGAAGATGTTGGTCATCACGCGATTCCGCTCCTCAGCGGATCGCTTGACGCCCAATATGGTGAAGCGGGAGAGGAAGCCCGTTGATAGCAACTCCTTGTAATGCAGGTTAAAGACATCGGTCGGCATGGCTGCAAGCACGCCGACCTGCATTCCCGTGAAATCGAGGCGGCGCTTACCCATCGGCCCCGCCAGTTCCTTCCCCGCATCCCGCGTCATCAGCGACGTAAGGAGCCCGGTGACTGCTCGCACCGTATCGTCCCGGTGGCCGAAGATGCGGCCAAACTCCGGCATGATGATATGACGAAGCGGATAAGGCCGGGTATCGTCGCTCATAGCCTCGCGGAGTCCATCCACGGTGATGTCCCCGACGATGACGCCGCTTGGTTCTTCGGAGAAGCGACGAAGCTGCTCCGATTTGCCAGTCCCCGGATCACCCACCAGCAGCAAGCTCTCTGCGCTGGCATTCTGGACAAGCCCGGTTGCGACGTACAGGGAAAGGAACATGCTATCACTCGCCCAAGGTGTCAGAGGCATGAGTCTCGACACCTCCCATCTGCCGCGCCCTGATAGCATCCTCATCCCCGGCCATTGCCTTTTGCAGGATGATCCGCTCGGCTTTGATCCGGCTCAGGGCCTCCACGGTGAAGTCCCACGACTGCGTAGGACGGACGTGACTGCGCCGCAGGTTTTCGAGGGACCGCTCTGCCGACATCAGCAACGACAGTTCACGCTCCCTCTTGCTGCGGTCCTTTTTCGCCATGGTCACCTTCCTTTCGATTGATTGATAGCAAGCTGAGTAGTGGGTAGGTTGCCTGAACCGGGTCGTGTTTATCACTAAGCCTCACCCGAGCCGAATCGGAGGCATCGTTCCAAGGCCCCTTGCCCACTGCCCTAAATTACCACCCCCCGCG
>Ga0210377_10001716_pt1 | contig 19692 bp, 20 predicted proteins | sample PLM4_65_b1redo_FD_155480 | JGI IMG/M metagenome (GOLD analysis project Ga0210377, IMG submission 155480) | Groundwater sediment microbial communities from an aquifer in East River, Colorado, USA - PLM4_65_b1 redo | ecosystem: Environmental > Terrestrial > Soil > Riparian zone | place: USA: East...
TTCGGGAATATCATTCCCAGTTCCTCCCATGGTGAATCCGCCTGCGGGTACACCCACCAGGTTTGTTCCATCGACGTAAGTATGCACATCACCAACCTGCAACGATGGCGCTGGCGTAGGTTCGAGTGCGGGAGTCACTACGACCGGCGGCTCGGTCGCCTCTGCGGGCTGAGTGGCAGATTCTTCTGTCGCTGTAGCAGCAGGCGCACATGCCGCAAGGGCCAAGACAAATAGAATGAACAGAGTGAATTTTGTTTTCATATGATTCCCTTCCACAGATCTATCCATTATTGAAATCCTTGAAGCGAATTTAGCGTTCAATCCGATGGATGATGTCTTAGCTTCAGGATTAGCTCCATCTCAATTGTCGTTCTACAATCAATTGAATTATAAGAACTTTCGGGGCGTTATGCTTAATGAGTTTATCAAAAACACGAAAAGCCATCCGGCGAGCAACAACATAGAGTTGGTGACCAGTCGGAGGAAAAACACCCAAACTCGGGTGGCTGACAATTACCTCCGCCTCCTCCCGACGCGGCACAGGATTTAAAGCCCACTTCCGCCGAAACGGTCACCAATTCCTGCACCGGGCTGGGCAGGCAGGCATTCTGACCGGCAGCGTAGTAGGTCCCTACCGGGCAAACTGCAAGTTTGAGGGAAGTATCTGATCCGATTGTTGCCGTACAGCATTGTTTGGAATCATCGTAATTTGAGCCTGCGGGACATGCTCCCTGTACCCCATCCGCAACACAAGCGCCATTTTGAAGCGAATAACCTGCTGGACAAGTTGATTCTCCGGATGTAATCACCTGACAACCTGCCTGGGCTGAGACAGTGCTTGGCGGCTGACAAGAAACTGTGACAGGATCATCGGTAGGTATACAACCTTGTGTGTCCAGCTTTGCATCTGCTGCGCCAGTGACGGTCACATTGGTATAGGGAAAGTTTTTGGCGCAAAGTTCCACCTGCACCAGATCAAGCGTTGGACAGGTGGATGTCACACCTTCCGCTCCGTAAAGGAATGGCGATTCACAATATGGGGCTAAATAGGCTGGCTCATCGATAACGCAACGAAAACCCAGGTTTGAACGATGAGTTTGTGGATCCTCAGAGTTTCGATTTGAAACCGAAATATCTTCCGGGTTGGAATCATAGCCACTGGAACGCACGACTCGAGATGATCCATTTTGAGGACCAGACGGGTTCTCACCGGGAGAATTTTGATAATAGTTGGCAGCGTACCAATCGGACACCCATTCAAAAGCATTTCCCAGCATATCCAGGGCGCCGTAATAACTCGCTCCATTCACAAAGTTGACAACACTGGATGTTCCATTCGCGCAGTTATTGAAGTTGAGCACGTCACAAGTCGGTTCTGCCTCACCCCAGGGATAGTTTCCTCCCTGCGGATCGCGCGCCGCTTTTTCCCATTCCGCTTCCGTGGGCAAACGTCCATGCACGAACTCGCAATACGTGGTTGCCTGCTCATACGTAACACCAGTAACAGGATCGTTCGCTCTATTAATATCCGTGTAACCGGGGTTATCGTTCAGATCAGGCAACGTACATTGAGCCTGACTTATACACCATGCATATTGTTGGTTGGTCACTTTGGTGGAGTAGATCCAATAATCACGCAGGGAAACCTGATGTTCCGGGTTATCGGTTCCATTCCCGCCCATGGTGAAATCACCTCCCGGCACCGCAACAAGATTCCCGCCATCAATATAGGGATACACCATGCCAACCTCCAAAGAGGGTCCTTCTGTTGGAATCTCTGCGGCTGTCGTTGCAGTCGCAATAGACGGCTGGGTGGCGGATTGTTGTTGAGACGGTATATCAGTTTCCGTTGCTGTTGTTGTTGGCGCACACGCTGTAATGACCAACATCAATAAAAGAAAGAGAATGGGTCTCGTTTTCATATGACTCTCTTCATTGGTCGGTTACTCAGAACGATTCAAATGTCACTCAATGATCACTTATCGGAATCAAACATCCCCGTCGCGAGAGATGCGTACGGGGATGGTATCCAATCATGATTATGGGATGACAAGCACCTGTCCCACAGAGATCGCATTGATGTTCGTGATATTGTTGGCGGTGGCGATCTTCGCGACGGTCGATCCGAATTTGACAGCGATCGCCGACAAATTGTCACCGGATTTTATCGTGTACGTTCGCGGCTGGGCGGATGCGCCTCCTGACGTGGACCCGGAACTGGCTGCGCTTTCAGCAGGGATTGCCACCGCAGCGGGGATCGATACTTGATCGCCCGATTTGAGCAGTTGCGGATTGGCGCTCACCAGTTCACGGACAGTGATGCCATATTTGATCGCCACACTTTCAAAGGTATCACCGGCGACAACCTTGTGTTTCCTGGGTCCTTCAGACGATGGTGTGGCAACGACAGGTTTTGCACCTGCAAATTTATACAAATCCTCCAAAGTGCCGTTGAACAGATCCATATCCACATCGGCGTTGATACCGTTAACTACGCCTCTTTTACTGTATTGCCAGATCGTCCAATTAAACCAGCCGCGCGGCAGTGAGGGTGCCATACCCGGGGTATATTGATTGGGATATTGCGCGATCCAAAGCGGATATTCTTTCGCCCACATAGGGGGTCCGCCGCCCGCTTCAGATAAGTAGTCCTGAAGGAAGTAGTAACCCGAATATATAATAGGTTTTTTGCCAAAAGCCGATTCAACACGATCGAGCCATATTTTTACTGCCGGGACGATCTTTTCCCTCTTCTGACCATCGTTTGTTTCGAGATCGAGCACGGGAGGCAATTCACCGTTGTCGTTGAAGGATTTGACGTAATTTATAAAATAATCCGCCTGCTTCCTGGCGTCCACATTGCACCGATAAAAATGATAAGCTCCCCGCAAAAGCCCGGCGGACTTTGCACCAAACCAGTTGTCATCAAATGTAGAATCCTGGTATGTATCTGCCTCGGAAGCTTTGACAAAAACGAAACGCTGGCCGGTTGCGCGGACCTTGGGCCAGTCGATGCCCGCATTCCAATATGAAACATCAATCCCTGGAACCGTTGCCATAGATTTCTCCTCTGGTGAATATTGGTCTATATCTGAATTAGATTAGCACAAATCGACAGTAAACGCAACTAAATTAATTATTCGTAATTAATCTATCTCTACCCTTGCACCAACCTTTATGGTATAAAAATGTTGTCCCTGCTGTGTGCGTGATGTTGCACCTTCCGTTTTGAGCCAACACTTATTGAACGGGTCTCTAACTCCAAAAGAAATAACGCGATAGGCCTGAGCCAAGGCCGCGTTTCTGGGTCGGGACCCACCTGCGAAAGCAGGTTCAAAACTCCGCAACACACGGCATTGGCGGGGCATTGAAATCAAAGACCCTAAAGGTTTTTAAAACCTTTAGGGTCTATTATTTTCCTAGGGAGCCTGATGGATCGCGACCGCGGCACGCAAACCTGATTCAAAAGCTCCCTGGATCCATGCGTGATAAAGGGATGCATGTTCTCCCGCAAAATGGATGCGTCCTTCGGGTTTGACGATCTCTTCATGTAACAAGGATTGTTGACCGGGATCGAATAATGCAAAAGCACCGCCGGCAAACTCATCATCGTGCCACATCCACGATGTACCCACTTCAAATTCCCTCGTGACCTGTGGATGGATCTCCGCCACATCATCGAGAGCCTGCATAATACGGTCATCAGGCTTGAGCGAGCCCCAACGCTGCGCATCTTCGGACCAGGTGTAACTGGCAAGGATGATGCCACGTCCGGTCTCGCGTCCGTGGTCGGGGTAAAACAAATTGCGGATCGGCAGGTCGGTCATCGTGCCACCGCCAAAGATGCCGTCATCCTCCTCCCAAAAGCGACGTTTGCATTGGAACAGGATCTTCGCCGACGCATCGTAATGCAATTGACGGATGGCGCGTTGCTTGGTGCGTGTGAATGGCTTGATCACTTCCACATGGCGCAGCACCGGGAATGGAACAGCGATAATGGCATAATCACCGGTCTCAGAGAATTTGCCAGCCAGGGTATGGTAATGGATCGTCACTTATCAAGGCGATTGGTCCATCGCGATCATCTTCGCACCGAAGCGGACGTTATCCTTCAGTTCAGTGAGGAAGGCATACGGAAGGCGATCCGTGCCGCCCTGGATCTCGATCATGTTTGTGTAATAGTTCCCAGAGTCTTCACGGAACAATTCCAGGAAGGATGAATTCATCACCGATTCTTGATTGGCAAGCAGACCGAACATTTCGATCATGCCTTCAGACCAGCCGTTCAACTCGAGGAACTCACGCGTGGAGTATTGATCATATTCCAAAACGATCTCTTCCCAGCCATCCTCTCCATCCCGCTGGATCATTTCGATCAATGGCTGGATGGCTTTCATGTACATCGCGCTGGCAGTCTTTCCTTTTTCGTTCATGGCGACATCAAATCCCAGCAGGGACGGGTCTTTCGCAGCCTCCTGCGCGCGGACTCTTTTCCCGCCCATGTAATAATAGGCATTGGGGTTGTCCATGGTGAAGTCATTGGTCTTCAGCCCGAACTTCTCAATATATTCCATCGTCAAGGTATGCGCGCGTGGAATGCGCATCGCGCCAACCTCGGCATACAATCCGTCAGTGAAGGGATCGCGCAGGGTGTAGACGCGTCCGCCCACGCGTTGTTGAGCCTCGAGAATGACCGGGTTATGACCGGCGCGTTTTAACTCGTATCCAGCCGCAAGTCCCGCGAGACCCGCTCCCACGATGATGACTTTCCTGGCTTTGCCATAGCCGACCTTTTTCAGAATCCCCTGTTTGACAATGTCAATATAATCTTGAATGGAATTTTCTGACTTCACGAGAACCTCCAAGTCTAAAGATGACTTATCTTATCCAATACCAGCCTAAAAAACAATCGCCATTTGTATGCTTGACGAAGCCCGGTCATCCGTGTACAATCGCCGCCGTTAACATAACTGAATAATGGAGAACTAGCGGCTGGGTCCTTTGGTTTCGATACCTCAGGATCACGAGGTGGAGGTTCTGTCTCGCGAGAGATGTGCTAAGGACTTCCCCTCTCCTACAAGGAGAGGGGTGAGGTCTGAAAATCGGATTGATCAGCGGATACCTCTGAAGTTTGTCACAAACTTCCTTCTCCCTTCCAAAGAAAGCGCAAGGAGTGACAGGTTTAAAAAAAACGCTGTTGCCCGCCCCAAAACCGGACAGTAATGTGTGGGACAAAGGGAGCGCAGGTGATACAGACACCGCGAAACGGATGTGTCTGTCTTTTTGTGGAAGGGCTGTCTTTTTAATGTGAACAGGCATGCCCATGCATGTCTGTTTTGTTTAATGCGACCCTCATCCCCAACCCTTCTCTCTGGGAAGGAGAAGGGAGTCAAAAGGTGAGCAAGAATCGGGTCGCCAGGAACGAGTGATGTTCATAGAATACAATCAAAAGGAGACACTATGAACACGAACATAAAACAACTTTCTGAAGATTACCTGCGCATCGAGCAGGCGATCCTGTACCTTGAAAACCATTACAAAGATCAGCCTAACCTGGAGGAGATCGCGGCGAATATCGGGTTAAGCGAATATCACTTTCAGCGTTTATTCACACGCTGGGCAGGTGTCAGCCCGAAACGTTTTCTGCAATTCCTTACCAAGGAAGGCGCAAAGGAGTTGCTCAACAAGTCCGAGAATTTATTGGATACCACGCATCAAGTCGGACTTTCGAGCCTGGGACGCCTCCACGATCTATTTGTAACGACGGAAGCGGTCTCGCCCGGTGAATATAAATCGCGCGGCGAAGGTGTGACCATCCGCTACGGACTGCACGCTTCACCCTTCGGGAAATGTCTGGTTGCCGTTACCGAGCGCGGGATCTGCCACCTCGGGTTTGTGCAGAGGGAGACGAGCGAAGGCAGCGCGATCGATAACCTCGTTGCCGATTGGAAGAACGCACGCATGATCGAAGACCACAAATCCACTGCGCCATTGATCGAGCCGATCTTCGACGCAAACGCTCGTGGCAAGTTGACCATCCACCTGCGTGGCACGAACTTCCAGTTGAAGGTGTGGGAGGCGTTGTTGCAAATCCCATCGGGCACGGTGACCACGTACGAAGGACTGGCAGAACGAATCGGGCAACCCACCGCATTGAGAGCCGTAGGCACTGCGGTTGGACATAACCCGATTGCGGTCTTAATTCCCTGTCACCGTGTGATCAATAAAGTCGGCAGGTTTGGGAATTACCGATATGGCGCGCCGCGTAAGATGGCGTTATTGGCAAAGGAATTCGTCCTGAGCGGAGTGTAGCGCAGACGAAGGACAGGGCGCAAGAGTGGTTATCTACCCTCACCCCTGACCCCTCTCCCTAAGGGAGAGGGGAATTTATGGAGAAGAATGAAAACAAAACTTTGGACAGCGTTATTAGCTTTATATATCGTTTGGGGATCCACTTATCTGGCAATTCGATTCGCGGTGGAGACCATTCCGCCGTTCATGCACGCATCGTTGCGCTTCTTGGTATCAGGAGCGATCCTGTTCATCTGGCGGCGCATGGCGGGCGACCCCATACCCACGAAAGCGAATTGGAAATCCACCGCCATCGTCGGGACGTTCCTACTGCTCGGCGGAAATGGACTGGTCGCCTTTGCTGAGCAAAGCGTACCTTCAGGCATTGCGGCGCTGGTCATCACCACTTCACCGTTCTGGCTGGTGTTATTCGAGTCCTTGCGAGCAGGCGGGACAAAGCCCAACTGGCAGTCCATTTTCGGTCTGTTGATCGGATTCGGTGGCGTGTTCCTATTGATCGGTCCAGGGGATATTACAGGCGCAGAGCACAAGTTCGACACATTCGGTGTTATTCTTCTGCTGATCGCGCCGGTGCTTTGGTCGCTGGGATCGATCTATGCGCGCGGTGCCGATATGCCCAAGTCCACGTTGATGTCCACGGGGATGCAGATGCTGGCAGGTGCGGTCTCGTTGTTCGTTGTCAGCGTGGTGACCGGCGAATTAAACGGATTCAGCTTCGGGGATGTCTCGATGCGTTCGTGGTGGGGTCTCATCTATCTCATCACATTCGGTTCGCTGATCGGGTTCGTATCCTATGGCTGGCTGTTGCACAACGCGCCTGTGTCGTTGATGTCCACGTATGCGTATGTGAATCCCGTGGTGGCGGTGTTCCTGGGATGGCTGCTCGCCAATGAGGAATTGAACGCGCGCATCGCGGTTGCTTCCGCCATCATTATCGGAGCCGTGATCATGATCAATTATGCACGTCGGGTCTCGACAAAGAAAGAACAAGAACTGGCTGTCCCCGAAGAGATTGAGTGAGAGTCCAGGTTCTGAAATAATCAATTGGTAAATTATAAGGAGAAAACATGGATAACAAGGATCTGATCAAACGTGTGAAGGAGGATAATGTCAAATTTATCTCCCTGCAATTTTCGGATGTAACTGGCGCGGTCAAGAGCGTGGATATGCCGGTTCGTCACCTGGAGGATGCGCTGAAGGATGGCGCCTGGTTCGACGGTTCGTCGGTGGAAGGTTTTGCGCGCATTCAGGAAAGCGACATGCGCCTGATCCTCGACCCCGATACCTATGCGGTCCTGCCGTGGTCTGCGGTTGAGTCGAAGCGTGCGCGTGTGTTCTGCGATATCCACATGCCGAATGGCGATCCCTTCGAAGGCGATCCGCGCGGTACGTTGAAACGTATGTTGAAGAAGATCGATGAAAAAGGCTGGACGTTTAACATCGGACCCGAGCCTGAATTCTTCCTCTTCAAGGGCGAGAACGGACATGGCGTACATCCGGTCCCGCACGATACAGGCGGCTACTTCGATTTCTCCTCCTTCGATGAAGCGGTAGTTGTCCGCACCGCCTTGATGGACGCGCTCGATGCAATGGGACTCGATGTGGAAGTCGGTCATCACGAGGTGGCGCTGGGTCAGCATGAAATCGATTTCCGTTTTGCAGATGCGCTCAAGACCGCCGACAATGTGCTGACCTTGAAGTACACCGTCAAGGCGATCGCCGCCCAACATGGACTGACCGCTTCTTTCATGCCCAAGCCTGTCTTCGGCATTAATGGCTCCGGCATGCACTGTCACCAGAGTCTCTTCGACAAGAAGACGGGTGAGAATCTGTTCTTCGATAAGAACGATCCCGCCCACCTCTCGAAACTCGCCTACTCGTTCATTGCCGGGCAGTTGAATCACGCCCGCGCATTGGCGGCTGTCGTCGCACCAACCGTGAACTCGTACAAGCGTTTGGTCCCTGGTTACGAAGCACCGGTCTACATCGGCTGGGCGCAACAGAACCGCTCGGCATTGATCCGCATCCCGCGCTACACCGAAGGACGCGACAAAGCTGTGCGCGCCGAACTGCGCTTCCCCGACCCGTCGGCGAATCCGTATCTGGCGTTCACCGTCATCCTCGCCGCCGCGCTCGATGGCATCGAAAAGGGACTCGAAGCACCGAAGCCGCTCAACAATATCAACCTGTATCATCTCGATAAGGAAGAGCGCGCCAAACTGGGAGTGAAAGAATTACCCGGTTCGCTCGCTGAAGCCCTGGGCGAACTCGAAAAGGATGAATTACTCAAGTCTGCTTTGGGCGAGGTGACCTACGAGGCCTTCCTGCGTGCAAAGTGGGAAGAATGGGACGAGTTCCGCCTGCGCGTTTCAGATTACGAGATCGAACGGTATTTGGAGACTGCATAGGTTTGGTAAGTTGTAATTGGTAATTGAAGAGGGGAGAATTAGAGATTAGAGACTGCATGAGACCTTCGTGGGAGAAATCCTTCGGAGGTTTTGTTTTATAATGACTTCATGAAATAGGGAACCGTATGAAGAAAATAAGTTTTTTCTATTTGATAGTGGCTTTGATCATTTCTGCGTGCGCAAGTCAGAAGAACGCTTCGACTTCGCTATCTCTTGCTACAGTCAACGAAAATGATGTGGAAGTCTCCGTTCATCTAGAAAGCAATGCAGACGGAGAATATTTCATCTCCGCAACCTTCACGCCACCCGATGGGTACCATATGTACAGCAAGGATATTCCCATCACCGGCGTGGACGGACTCGGTCGCCCCACTTTGCTCGAATTGACATCGGAAAGTAATATGAAACCATTAGGTCGGTTGATCGAAAGCGTCAGCGCAGAAGTTCCGAATTTCGAACCGAAGGAATTGCTTGTCTATCCGCCCGGCGCAGTGACATTACGTTTGCCTGTCGAACTTCCATCAGGGAACGATTGGGTGGACGACTTCGTTAAAATCACATTCATGGCATGCAGTGATCGTGGCTGTAAGGCCCCGGTGACCGGGAAACTTGTACCAGTCCACATTCCGGGCGTAGACCTTTTCGCTGGTGAATAGTTAAGGAAGGCAATCATGAACAAGAAAGTATTGATCGTACTCCTGCCAGTGGTTTTGCTGGCTTGTAATTTCCTATTCCCACAGCAGGAACCGCCCGCTCAACAAGCGGTGCCAACGATCAGGTATGGGGAAGCCAATAACCCGGAAACCCTTCAGGAAGCGGAATCGAATGGTTTTACCATTGTTCGCATCCATCCCGGAGATATCGATGTACAAGTCATGCTCGCAACAGAGGCGCAAAAAGCCATATCAACGGGACTCATCCCCGTGGTCGAGTTCGACGCAACCTGGTGTCCGCCCTGCCAGGCAATCGATGAAGCGATCGAATCGCGAAACAAGCTGATGATGGACGCCTATCAAGGCACATACATCATCAAACTGGATGTGGATGAATGGGGCTGGGGTGTCGGAGATTTTAAGGTGGAAGCCATTCCCATTTACTTTAAAGTGGACGCGGATGGAAAACAGACTGGTGAAGTTATTGATGGCGGTGCGTGGGGCGATAACATCCCCGAAAATATGGCTCCGCCCATGGATAAGTTCTTTCACGGCGGATGATGGTCTTTTTTCGTAAGTCATGACCTCCGATGGATAATCCCTCGGAGGTTTTGTTTTGATTTTCTGTATAATGAAACCAATCCGGAGGATGAGAAATGACCAAAGATATCTTCATCTCCTATTCCCGCCGTGACACGGAATTTGTCACGCGACTTGCATCCGATCTGGATGCACAGGTGGCGGGGGTATGGTTCGACCAGTCCACGATCCAATTGGGGCAAAAGTGGCACGATGAGATCATGGATGGGATCCGCGAATGCAAAGCTTTTATCCTCGTCCTGTCCCCCGATGCGGCTGAATCAAAATATGTGCGCGAAGAAGTGAACAAAGCTCTGGAACTCGGGAAAACGATCTTCCCGGTCATTTACCGTGCCGCCAAATGGACCGGCGAATTTGAGTCACTCGTAAAAGAAGTTCAGACTCTCGACCTGCGCTCCGGCAGTTACACGGACAGCTTCCACAAATTGGTGGATGGTCTCATTGAAGCAGGAGCGATCAAGGCAACCGGAGAACGTCCCTTCCTGCGACAGTCAACAAAGGTTGGAATGGATGTTGTCCTCAGCAAAGTCCCTGGCTGGGCATTTGCCTGGGGTTTGGGATGGGTTGTCTTTTGGATCATGGGGTTCATCTTGCTCCTTATTATGAATGCCATGCAAGGCAGCACGGATGACAACGCTTTGCTGACACTGATCACATTACTTCTGAGCGGTGGCATCGGAGGCTTCGCGGGCGGACTGATCGCAGGTCTGTTCAGCATGCTGGCATTGCGACCGAACGCGCCCAGCATTTCCTGGAAGCACATGTCGCCCACGATCCGAATCTGGGGCATCAGCGGTCCGCTTGGAATTATCGTCTCTGGTTTGATCGCGTACTTAAGCTCACTGGGTTTTCAAGGCACACAGGCTAATTGTGATAACCTCGGACTCGGAGACTGCTTTGGAGCCATTATAGGAACTGTGATTGCCGACATTTTTGTGTTGGCCATTATGCTTGTTCTGATATTCTTCTTGTTTGTATTCATTGCCTGGTTCCTGACCGGGATGTTCGCGGGCTGGCAGGCAGTCCGTCACATCCGCAGGCTGGAGCCGGGTATCACGAATAAGCAGAGCCGCGGCGTAACCATCAGTTGGGGCTGCGGAGCCATCGTAGCGGCAGTAGTGATGATCGTAGTGTTAGGTCTGATATCGAGCGTGTTAGGGTTGTGAATGTCAGGACAGATTTATGATTCCAATAAAACTTCCGAAGCCATTTTCGACTTCGGAAGTTTTTCATTTGTGCTTCACCGTTCCCGTTGCGACTTCCATGATCTCATCTTTCGTCTCATAGACCCGCACCAGTTTCCCATCCTGCATTTGCAGGATGCGGTCCACATGCTGACACATACGCAGGTCGTGTGTGACCATGATGCCAGCGCGGTTGTTTTCGTGAACCAGCCTGGCGAATGTCTCCACGACCTGGAAAGCGCGTTCGGTGTCGAGGGAGGCGGTCGGTTCGTCTGCCAGCACTACGGCGGGATTATGGATCAGCGCCCGCGCAATCGCCACGCGCTGTTGCTGTCCGCCGGAGAGTTGGGCGGGTAGGTTATGCGGGCGGTCGCTGAGTCCAAGGCGGGCGAGAATCTCTGCTGAGCGCATACGTCCCGCCTTGTTCGCTTGTCCATTGAGTCGCAGCATGAATTCCACGTTTTCCTGCGCGGTTAAAAAGGGAATCAGGTTATTCGATTGGAACGTGAACCCGATCTTCTCGCGGCGCAATTTGACCCGGCGATTCTCGTTCATTTGGGCAAGATCCTGTCCATCGATCAGCACCTGTCCGCTGGTGGGCGACAGCAACGCCGCCAGAATGGACAGCATAGTGGTCTTACCCGATCCACTGGGTCCCACCAGCGCCACAAACTCACCGGACTTCACTTGAAAAGAAACATGATCCACAGCATTGATGGTCGTCCCATCCAGCGCAAAGGTTTTCACCAAATCTCTTACTTCGAGAGCAACTTCGTTCATAAATATTCTTTCCTTACGGTGGTCGAGACCACAACAATTGTTCTTTGATACAGCGCGCTTCGTCTACGCTAACGCTCCGCTCAGCGCGAGCACCGTTTACCCTAACCGCAGCGCTTTGAGCGGCTCGATACGAACCGCATAAATGATCGAGACCAAACCGCCAAACGGACCGATCAACAGCAGCAGGATGACCGCCGCCAAAGAACGGACACCATTGAAGACAAATGGGATGGTGGGCGGAAGTCCCAGCGAGAAGAGAAACGTCAACCCGCCTCCGATCGCGACGCCGATGGCTGTCACCACGATAATTTGAATGACCGACGCCCAACCCACGACTCCGTTCGACGAGCCAATGGCTTTCAACACACCGATCTGCGGAACCTTCTGTAAGACCTGAATTTGGAAGAAACCACCGATGACCATCACTCCGATCAACAAAGTGAAGAAACCCTGAGTCTGGACTGTCCCTTGCTGGGCGGAGTAACCAGGGATGTTATTGATGGTTGTGGCTATATCCGTGACTTCGATGTTAGTGACATTCGCCAACAGACGTGCCATTACTAATTCAATCTGATTCAGGTCCTTCAATTTCACCGCGATGATATTCGGGTACGGCGTATCGCTTGTCAGTTCAGAGAGAGATTGCGGACGGATCTTCTCCCACGTGGCAGGCGGAACAAACATGGTCGGTTGGAAGAAATAGGATTGTCCATCCACCATGCCAACCACTTTGAGCTTGAAGAACTGATCGTCTGTTCCCTGTGTGGAGCGGATCTCGATCTCGTCACCAACTTTGATGCTGGAACGTAACGCGACGTTCTTGTCGATCACCACTTCGCGCGCTTCACCGCCGCGGAACTCACGTCCTTCGATGATCTTCGGCATCCCCGGGCGACCCGGCTCCGCTCCGAGCAGGGACACTTTCAACGGCTCTTCGAGGGAAACGATCTCAGTGGTGGAGGTGTAGATCGGACCGGCATCAGCCACCCCGTCCACGCGTCGAACCGCACGCGCCGTATTTGTATCCAACCGGCTGGCGGAAATGCTGTAGTCCGACTTTTCAAGGAAGACGATCAATTGCGCGTCCAGGTTGGAAACGTATTGACGGTTACCGTTGGCGAGTCCCTCACCGAGCGCGGCGATGAACAATACCAACAGAGTGATCAAAGCGATCACCAGACTTACAAGCAGGAAGCGACCACGATTGCGGATGACTTCCTTGAGGGCAAGATAGAAAGCGAGAAAAACGTTTTTCATAGATGACTTTATTATGTCACTCTGAGCGTTAGCGAAGAGTCTCTAATGAGTCGGTAGAGATCCTTCGCTCCGCTCAGGATGACAATCCTTAGGGTGCTACCGGTCCGTTGAAAGTTGTATTCCAATCCAAACCCATCACGCCGTGCAAAAGCAAATCCACATCGGGATGGTCGGCAATATCATCGTAGTAGTATGGCAGGCGAATACGCCCATCGGGAGCGATAACAAAAGTTCCCGCCATTTGCAAAGCATCCTGTCCATTCGGAGGCAGGTCGGTGTTCCAGCCGCGTTCTTTTTTCAAACGACGGTTCGAACGCCAGACATTAAGCGAGAAGAATGACTGCCAGATATTCGCGCGTTCGAGACCATAAGCCTGATAGGATTTGCGTTCCATGTCCGCGAGACAGGTCACGCCAGGCGCACGCTCCATACAAAAGATTTTGGCTTCCTCAGGCGTGCCTTGTGTGACGATCACTAATCCGAGATTCTTCGCCTTGAAATCAGGCGAGACCGTCACAAGCTGGTCGACCATTTCCTTGCACTGCGGGCAACCGAAATGGCGCGTAAATGCCAGGATCAGCACCTGCTTATTCCAAAAAGAGGAAAGCCTGATGGGAGTGCCATCTGTGTTCAGTAATTCCAGGTCGGGGGCAGGGTCATTGAATTTGAGATGAGCAAGGTTTGTCATGAGTTGAAAAATCACCTTTTTGCAGTACGATATCCATGCGAAAAGAACAGTCTGTTTGAAAACAGACAGTTCCAGTGTACCACAATGCACAGATTTTGTACAGTTAATTTCTAGTATTTGCAAGCATGTATGGTACCAGCAGAACCACCCTACTCACTAAACAATTGCTAAAACGATCCTGTCTTCTTGACCAGTCGTTGTACTTCAGCACGCAGAGCAGCCGGGCGAATCGTGTTCATTTTTATTTTCTTCGCCTCGAGAAATTTCGCAAAACGGACCAACCCCTTCGCCAGCGCTTGCGCGAAATCGGCATCCTTCACGGGCGCATCTTCTTCATGCCAGAAGCCTCTGATCTCCAGGGTCATCGTGGTGCGGTCCAGTTTCGGGTCGAGCCGCGCCACCAGGTCGTCACCATACAGAATCGGTAATACATAATATCCCCAGCGGCGCAGATGCGCGGGCGTATACACTTCCCACTTGTATTCAAAATCAAACACCTTTTTCGCCCGCCCACGTGCGCTGACGATATCCAGCGGCGCGAGGAATGTGACTTCTTCCAACGTGCTCGTTTCTTTGGGATTCCATCCTTTGGGAGTTTTCCCTTTCGCGAGCGACTCCAACACCAGGACATCTTCCGCTAAAGCAAGGAACGTATCGCGTCCACCCTCGACTTGGACCTGCGCAAACATCTCAGACTCGATCCACCCTTCGAGTAACCCTGCCGTCTCCGCTTTCGTATAGTTCTTCATCAGAGAATATTGCAACTCCCCTCGCATGGTTGCCTCTCGTTTCAACCCGGCAAACGATACCGCCTTGCGCGCAAAGAATTCCTCCGCCTCTTTCTCGGTGGCAACATAATCAAATTCCTTCGGCGCAATATTCTCCCGGAAATCATAGACTCGATCGAAGCCGACGCGGTGGTGCATCATCAATTCCCCTGAAAGCCACATATCGAACAACGCCAGCGACGTATCCTTGCGCCCGCGATAATTCCACGCACCGACACGATTCCCATCCAGATCGCGATTCCCCAACGGACCACGCTTCCGCAATTCCGCACGCACCTGCTCGAATAATTCTTCATGCTTCAACACGAAGCCTTCGATGCGCTTTTCATGACTCCGCTTTTCCATATGCACGCGCCAATATGGCAAATCAGACATGGGATACATCGCCAGCCAGCCGCCATAATCGAAAAATTCGCGATCCTTGTATGCGACTTGGTATAAGTGATCGGGCTTGTAATCCAACACACGACTGTGCAATACAAGATCCTGACTTCGTGCGATCACAACTAATGGATCAAGTTGAACAGCTTCGCAATTGCGTATAGCGTGTGCGACGCCTTTCTTCCCCTTCCAGCGCCGACCGGGCCACAATCCCTGTTTGCCTAAAATAAAACGACGTGCGGTTTGTTTCGAAATGGTAATGGGAGTCATAAATCTATGCGGTCACCTCTCGTTGTTGGGATGGAGATCACCAAAAAATGCACCTCGGCATTCGATTGATTTATAAATTGGTGTTTTATCTGCGGCGGGATTTCGAGTCCCTCACCTTTCGTCAATTTCACCTGGCGGTCTTCGAAGACCATCGTCCCTTCGCCTTCGAGAATATAAAAGAACTGCCGGGCGACGTTGTGATAATGCATTACTTCCGCGCCGCCTGCCGGGACGCGTTCCTGGATTACATTCATATCTCCTCGCTTGAGCAAATGCCAGCCATCGCAGACTTCTCCCCATACATAATGTTCTGCATTTTCAACGGAAATCACCATACGATACCTATAACGATTTCATACTGTATGATTATGATTCAGTATGAAGTCAAAACCAAACGGGAATTTTTCTATTTTAGCACAAATATTCTAAGAAAGAAATGCAATCCGTCCCAGAAAAGGTATCAAAAGGTAGGCTAAACCATCTATCATCACAGAGATCTCGGAGCACACTGAGAAAACAAAAGAAAACTCTGTGTTCTAAGTGTGCTAGTGATGAAATCTTGAAAGAAGCTCAGACAAAATCTCCCCCATTGCGCACAAACTATATCGTTGACAAACCAATTTTACGAAGCAGAGACAGCATTCACCTTCTCGATCATCCTGCAAAAGGAACAAAAATCATCTGTGGAAGTGGGCTGTCCGCATCTGGGACAGGCGTGCAAATGTGCACGCTCGATATCTTGCTCGATGAACAAATTCCCGCTTTTGCGCGCTTCCAGAAAACGCAGATAAAACGTCAGTTTGGCGCCGGGACGCGTCGTCTCGAGTTGGTTGAGCAACTCCTTGTAATAAATGGACTGCGACCCCTCTGCGAACGGACATTCTTCATAAATATATTCGATCCCGCGTAACAGGCAATACGCCGTCATCTCGCGTTCATAGAAACGGCATAAAGGCTTGACCTTGCGCGCCAGTCCATCGGAGGACGGCAGAACCGGTCCCTGACGCAAGAGGTATTCGCTCGACCAGTTCAACGTGTTCCCAAATAGTACGGCAGCCTCGTCGTCGAGGTTGTGGCCTGTCGCAAGCACATCATACCCAAGATCCCGCGCGACGCGGTTCATCTCGTGTCGTTTCGCCAATCCGCACACCGCGCACGGTTTGCCATATCCACGAAGGGACTTGTCCGCCAGCACCGGGATCGGTTGCCCATATTCCTTTTCGATATCCACAACGTGAAGTTTCAGATTGTTTTCATCCGCAAATTTCTGAGCCAGGCGTTGCGACTCGTGTGAGTAATTAATACCTTCCCCTGAAGGGGATCTTCGACCATCGATGCCAAGCCCGAGATATAGACCATCGGCTTGGTAACCAAGCTGGACAAGGATATCCCAGAGCCCCAGCGAATCCTTGCCGCCAGATACCGCCACAAGGACTTTCTCGTGGTGCGTGAACATCTCATATTTTTTGATAAAGCGCCCGGTCTGTTCGGGAATCCATTCGAGATAATGTTCCTTGCACAACGCCAGTTTGTGCTGGCGCATATGGACCGAGGCTTTCACTCCACATTTTTTACATTTCATAATATTCTCGCTTTGGAGTCCAACGTCTGGAGACGTTGGATGCAATGTCAGGAGACATTGCACTCCGATACCATTAGCCTCCTGAAATCACCGCGACCAGTTTGACCACATCGCCGTCTTTCAGGATCTCATCGTCCAGGATCATCTCGCCCTCACGCGTCGCTATCACCGACTCGGGGACAACGTTGATCTTCTTGAGTGCGTCCAGCAACATCATCCCAGGCTTCACCTCATATTCTTTGTTTCGCAAGATCAATTTTACGGACATCGTCCGATTTTATCACGGGGCAATTCACGCCTTGACACCCTTCCTCCCATGCCTTAGCATATCCCCATGCGAATCGGAATGATGGCGGATGCTTACAAGCCGTATGTCAGCGGCATCACGAATTACATTGATATCAACAAGCGCACCCTCGAAAGCGCGGGACACGAAGTCTATGTTTTCACCTTTGGGGATATGGATTATCAGGACAACGAACTCCGCGTCATTCGAAACCCGGGCCTGCCCCTCGCGGATACAGGCTTTTATCTCTCCCTGAGGTACAAGACTGCCTCCAAAAAACTGCTCCAAACGATGGATGTGGTCCACGTCCACCACCCCTTCCTCAGCGGACGACTCGCCCTGCGCTACTGCCGACCCAAACAGATCCCCGTCATCTTTACCAACCACACACGCTATGACCTATATGCGCAAGCGCGCCTGCCTCTCATGCCTGTGGAGGTGAGTCAAAGCATGCTCCAGGCTTACATGCCTGATTTTTGCAGCTCGGTTGATCTCGTCATTTCCCCTTCCCCCGGCATGGAAAAAGTCCTGCGGCAATATGGCGTTGAGGGACACATCGATGTTGTGCCGAATGGTGTGGACTTGCAGCGTTTCCATATCGCCAAACCTCTTGCAAGATCAGAGTTTGCTTTCTCAGAGGAAGATATTCTGCTGGTCTATGCCGGCAGGATCGCGCCGGAAAAAAACCTTGAGTTCCTGCTCCAGTCTTTTGCCGGAGTATCAAAAATTATCCCAAATGTTTATTTGTTCATTGTTGGCGGCGGGCAAAAGGAACATGAAGAGGCGCTAAAGTTAATTCCAGGCGAATTAGGGATTCGAGACCGGGTTCGATTTACGGGGATGATCCCTTATGACAAATTACCTTCGTATCTCGCGATGTGCGATGTTTTCGTAACTTCATCGGTGACGGAAGTTCATCCGCTTTCGGTGATCGAAGCCATGGCAACGGGACTCCCCATCATGGGGATCGACTCACCCGGAGTCGGCGATTCGGTCACGGACGGGGAGTCTGGTCTGCTTTCGACGGAAGATATCGCCTCTTACACAGCCAAGCTCACCTACCTCTGCTTGAACCGGGATTTGCAGAAGAAAATGGGCGCGGCAGCGCGCGCGGCATCCGAACAATATTCCATCGAGCGCACAACGAAGATCATGCTCCAGCATTACAACCGCCTCACGCAAAACACCAAACCCCTCAAGCAAAGCCTCGACGAACGCCTGATGTCCATTTTGGAAGAATTCCTGAAATGAAGCATAACCAACGCATCGGCAAATGGGGTGAAGACACTGCCGTTGAATATCTCGCCGAACGCGGATATGAGATCGTTGCCCGCAATGCGCGGACTCCGTATGGCGAGATCGATATCGTCGCCCGGCAGGGTGATGTCACCATCTTTGTCGAGGTCAAAACGCGGACATCTAACAAAATGGGACTACCTGAAGAATCCATCACCGCCCGCAAACGCGAGCACATGCTCGCCGCGGCAGATCATTATGCCGCGGAACATGAGATCGACCACTGGCAGATCGATGTCATCGCCATTGAAGGTAAGCCGGGTATTACGCCCAAGATCACATACTTTGAGAATGCGATATGACCCCATCCAAGAATTCACCTTCCCCTTATTCAAATCACGACTTATTAGAGGCTTGCACCCAAACGGGATGCCCCGTTTGCCGCGTTGGCGCATATTCGGTCAAGCGTTACTTGAAGTCGATTTTCTACGAGTATGTCAACGACATCGATACGCGCGGCCGCCTAAACAAAAGATTGGGTGTCTGCGAGGAACATGTTCAATTGCTGTTGAATACCAGGATCGCCGATACTCTAGGCGCATCCATTATTTATGAAAATATCGTCAAGGTGATATTGCGGGAATTTCTCAACTCATCTTCGCCAATAACATCGAATCCCAAAGAAGCTGCTCGATTGATCAGCCGGTTTATGAATACAGCCGAAAGCAATGGAACCTGCGTAGCATGTGAACAACGAAATGCAATTATTACCCACATATTGAATGAAATGAGCGAAGCGCTTGACGATGAAAATTTGCAGGCTGCACTACAAGGTTCGGATGGTTTGTGCTTCCCTCATCTAGCCCAGTTGTTAGAACGCCTTGAAAAACCAGACAACGTGACTTTTTTGATGCAACTCACCCGGGAGAAAATGACTACTCGCCAAGGCGAGATGGCTGAAGTAATTCGCAAGAATGATTATCGAACCGATACAGAAAAGATCACCCACGAGGAAGCAATAGCCTGGAAAAAAGCCATGTGCATGGTTTCAGGGGTGAGCATCAGTCCTACCGGGGATAAACACGAGTGACAAAGCCGTCATTGGTCTTAATCGTTGGACCCACCGCTGTTGGCAAAACGGAGATCGCCATTCAACTCGCAGAGCGCCTCAATGGTGAGATCGTCTCTGCGGATTCGCGTCTCTTTTATCGCGGCATGGATATTGGCACCGCCAAACCCACGCGCAAAGAGCAGGCGCGTGTGCCGC
>Ga0210377_10001717_pt1 | contig 19688 bp, 19 predicted proteins | sample PLM4_65_b1redo_FD_155480 | JGI IMG/M metagenome (GOLD analysis project Ga0210377, IMG submission 155480) | Groundwater sediment microbial communities from an aquifer in East River, Colorado, USA - PLM4_65_b1 redo | ecosystem: Environmental > Terrestrial > Soil > Riparian zone | place: USA: East...
GAGCGTGGTGGCGATGGTCAGCCCCGCCCAGAATCCGTTAGCCGCCACCGAGCCATCGCCGCCAAAGGTCACGGCGATGCTGTCGCCAACGCTCCCATCCTGCAACTGCTCTTTGCGATACATCAGGGCTTGCGCCCAGCCAGCGGCGGGCGTGTAACCCGAACCCACGTCGCCGGACATCGGCAGCACGAGCGCCCTGCCGCGCCGGGTGAGGTTGAAGGTCACGCCTACGTCGCGCCCATCGCTGATCCCGCCTGCGCGGGCCATCTGCGAGCCAAAGGCTTCTTCCGGCATGAGGCCCGATCCCAACATGAAGGGCCGCGAGCGATAGTAGACCGTCGCCGCGTCGTGGGGGCGATCAAGCAGTTGGCTGATCAGGACTTGGCCGAGTTCATGCCCGCGCGCCGAAAACTGGTAGGTGACGTGGCCCGCCGGGGCAAGTTCCTGCTCTTCAAGTTCGTCCATCAGGCGCGAGGTCAGGCACAGGCGGGCGATCTCGCGCCAGTCAAAATGCGGATCAAGGGTCATAGGTTGGCGTGTTCCTCTGGCAGTGGCTCAAAGCAAGATCAACCCGGATAGAATAGCGCTAATCCAGCAGATTCGGAATAGCGCCCACGCTGATTTCAATTCCTCGCGCGCGGGCCTGATGCGCGCTAAAATTGGCGGCTTGGCGTTGGAATCAAGGGAGGGGCAAGTGAAGCCACGACAAATCGTGTTGGTGAAAAGCAGCTACGAAGCCCTGCGCGGCAAGCATGAGCATTTTGCCGATTTGTTTTATGATCGATTGTTTGAGCTTGACCCGGACACGCGCCTGCTGTTTCCGCCCGACATGGCCGGCCAGAAGGCAATCTTGCTCAAAACAATGGACGCGGTGGTGGATTGTCTGGGTGACACCGACTGGCTGCTGCCAGTGGTCGCGCAGTTGGGACAACGCCATTATGGTTATGGCGTCCAGGCGTGGCATTATTCCAGCGCGGGCGCGGCGTGGTACTGGGCGCTTGATAAGTCGCTAGGCGACTCGTTTGACGATGACACCAAGTTAGCGTGGACAGCCGCCTTTTGCGCGCTTGCCAAGATCATGCTCGATGGCGGGACGCCGCCGGATGCGCCGCCACAGGCGTAGCTTAAGCGCAACCGGCACGTTTCAGCCTCAAGGATGCAGACAGAATGACCGATCACGGCTCTCTGGCTTTCCAGACCTTCGGGCCAGCCAATGCGCCGACCATTGTGTTCTTGCACGGCGGGGGCGTCGGCGGTTGGATGTGGCAAAGCGTCATTGAGCGCCTGCCGGAATACCGCTGCCTCGCTCCCGATCTGCCTGAGCATGGCGGCAGCCACGAAATTTCGCCGTTCAGCATGGAGCTTGCCGCTCAGAAAGTCGCCGAACTAATTCGTGAGCAAACCAATGGCGGCGCGGCCCATGTGGTGGGGCTGTCTGAGGGCGCGCAGGTGGCAGTCGCCCTGCTGGCGACCGCGCCCGAAACCGTAGAAAAAGCGATTGTTTCAAGCGCATTGCTGCGCCCTGTTCCGGGCATGGGCTGGGCCAGTTCCAGCACGGCGCTGGCCTGGTCTCACCGTCTCGGCGTGCGACCCTTTACGAATAGCGACTGGTGGATTCGGCTCAACATGAAATACGCGGCTGGCGTGCCGGACAGGTTTTACGCGAACTTCAAGCACGACTTTCAGAACATCACCGAGTCGGAGTTCGTGAACCTCGTGGTCGCCAATCAGCGTTTTCGCCTGCCGTCCGGCCTTGAGAACGCCACCGCCCCGACCCTTGTAGTCGCAGGGCGTAAAGAATATCCTGCCATGAAGCAGTCCGTCCGCGATCTGGTGGCTGTCTTGCCGCGCGCGACGGGCGGGCTGCTCAATCTGGGCAAAGGTTCTTCGATGGGCAAGGAGCACAACTGGGCCATGACCGCCCCGGAACTGTTCGCCCAAACCGCGCGAGCGTGGATCGAAGACAAACCCCTTCCGCCAGAATTTGAGCCTTTGTGAGAAGAACGGGATTTTGAAATCAATTGGCGGGGATGGATGGGAGTCGAACCCACCGGGGCTTGCTCCGCAACCCCCCAACGGTTTTGAAGACCGCGCAGCCCACCGGGGCCAAACCATCCCCGCGCAAGCTAGAGCATAGCCTGTGCGCCAATCACCGTCAAAGAATCCTTCGTCACGCCGCGTCAAACGCCCACCGTGTCGCCGAATTCGGATAATCCGTCTCCGTCCATGCCAGCGCAAGGATCGGCCTCACCATCAAAAAGAGTTCATCGGGTTTGAGCGCCGGGCGAAACCCCGGATACTTCGCGCCGTAAGCCGCGGCCATGCGCTCCAAAGTGGCCCGATCCGTCGCCTCGACCGCCCGCCCCTCGATCATCACGGCTTCGTCGCCGCTTTCAAGATGCGCGCTCACAGCGGGGTTGGCCTTCAAGTTGCGCGCCTTGACCGACGACGGCGACGAGCCAAAATACAGCGCGCCTTCCAGCCACACGCCCCACACCGGGGCGGCATGGGGTCGCCCGTCGGGGCGGGTGGAGCATACCCAGTAATTGCGCGATTTGACCAGCCTTTCTTCGGCCCATGTCCATTCCAGCATGCCGGTCAGTTTGGTAGAGATGCCATAATCTTTGATGCCGGGCCGTGATCGCTGCGGTTTGCCAGCCATGGGTCAAATCCCTTCTGGAATCATCCTGCGCGAAAGTGGAAGCCCATTTTAACCCGTTGGCGTGTCGCCCTCAAATCGATTGCGCCAGCGCGGATTGTATTGTAGAGTCAACGGCATTAGTCGGGTCATTCTGACGGGGGATGCATGTCACAAATTTCGGGCGACACAGGGCTGGCCGAAGTTCAACGCAAGTTGGATGCGCTCAACCGACTCGTCGATGTCACGCTGGTGATGAATTCCACGCTCCAGCTTCAACCCCTGCTGGCCGCCATTATGACCGCCGCCACCGAAATCACCGACTCGGAAGCCGCGTCCATCCTGCTCGTGGATCGCCATACCCACGAGCTTCGGTTCGCCGCTTCGACTGGCTCCGACACCGAACATCTGATGGGCATCATCGTCCCGATGGATGGCAGCATCGCCGGGGCGATTATCCGCGAGGGCAAGGCCACCATTATCGACGATGTCAGCCACGATCCGCGCCACTTTCGGCAGGTCGATCAGAAGATAGACTTCCAGACCGAATCCATCCTCGGCGTTCCGATGCGCATCAAGGACAAACTGGTGGGCGTGATTGAAGTCCTCAATAAACAGCAGGGCCGTTTTGATGACGATGATCTGCTCCACATCACCGTGCTGGCCTCGCAAGCCGCCGTCGCCATCGAGAACGCGCAGTTGGTCTCGGCCCTGCGCAAGGCCAACGACGAGCTTTCCAAGCTGGACAAGCTCAAGACCGATTTCATTGCCATCGCCTCGCACGAACTGAGGACGCCGCTGTCCGTTATCTTAGGCTATGCCACTTTCTTGCACGAGGAAGCTGAAGGCGAAGCCAGCGAACACGCTCAGATGGTGCTGCAAAGCGCCATGCACCTTCGCAACCTGATCGAAGACATGACCAACCTGCGCTACGTGCAAACCAGCGACGGCGAAATCGTGGTGACGGACTGCGCGCTGGACGAAATCCTGACGCAGGCTTGCGCCGACGTGCAGTCGGTGTCCAACGCCAAGGAACAGAAATTCGTCGTCACGTTGCCCCCTCGCCCGGTGTTGGTGCGCGCCGACAAACTCAAAGCGGAACTGGCTGTCACCAATGTTCTCAACAACGCGGTCAAGTTCACGCCCTATCATGGCGAGATTACGGTGTCGATTGAGGAGCGCGGCGCGGAAATCTGGGTGCGAGTTTCCGACACGGGCGATGGACTCGCCGACGATCAACTGGAGCGCATCTTTGACCAGTTCTATCAGGTGGAAGATCATCTGACCCGGCGCACGGGGGGGATGGGGCTGGGGTTGTCTATCGCGCGCGGCGTGATCCAGCAACAGGGCGGCAGGCTGTGGGCCGAAAGCCCCGGCCCCAATCAGGGCAGCACGTTCACCTTCGCTTTCACGAAATCAGACGCTTAGACCATGACCGCCATCAAGCCGCCATCCATTGTCCGCCTATCCGCCCAGCAGGTTGCCGACCGTCTTGCCCAGCCCAGAGAATCGCTTATTCTGCTCGACGTTCGCGCGTTGCAGGAATGGGACGAGGATGGCCGAATCGAAGGCGCGACCTTAATCCCGATTGAGGAGATCGAAACCCGCGCCGAGGCCGAGCTTCCGCGTGACGCCGAGATCATCGCCTATTGTCACCTCGGCGTTCGCAGCCTCGCCGTCGCCAATTGGCTGGCCCGCCTCGGATTCAACAACGTCTCCGATCTGGAAGGTGGCATCGACGCGTGGACGCGGGCTGGCCTGCCCGTGGAATTCGGCTAACCCTCAGCTTGAACAGTTCGCGCGCATATCGAGAGTGAGGCTAAAGATTCGAGGCCGCTTGAACGCGGGGCGTTCGTAAACCCCTCATGATTCTCGTAGGGGCAAGGCAGCGCCTTGCCCCTTCTCCTCTACGCAGCCCTGCGCGCTGTTTCTAGGCAGCCATCGCGCCCAACAGCGGCAGAATCACATGCACCACGATGTCCCCCGAGAAGTGGCTGATCATGGCGGCCTCCAGCCCCCAGCGCTGGTACAGCCATCCGGCGATGACCCCGAACAGCCCGTTGAGAACGACCGCCCGCGTGATCACCATTGCGGTCAGCGGAATCCCCATCCCCGCCGTCGCGGGCAGATGCCCCAGCCCGAACAGGATCGCCGCTAGAATGTTGGCGATCCACACGACTGCCGCCGTCGGGCGGTTATCGTCCGTCCGGCTAATCAAGCGCCCCAGCCATGCCAGCAGAGTCATTACCAGCAGTCGCAGTTGAACTTCCTCGGCGATGCCGCCATAAAACGAAGCCAGAAGCCCCTGCCATGCGGGCGGGTTGCTGGATGCAGGAATATGAACGCCAAACGCCTTGAGCGTGTCGGCCATCGGCCCGGCGAAGACGACCACGTCCAGCGCAATGATCAGCCCGCCGCCAATCACGCCCAGTCCCACTGCAATCAGCGCGATGCGTGGCAGCGTTTCCCATATCGGCTGTTTGTTCAACCAACCTTCGATGAAGGGCAAACCCAATCCGATGCGGGCCGCGAGGAACAACCCCAGCCCGACAGCGATAGCCATAATGACCGCGTTCTGCGCCATTTGGAGCGCCAGCAGCAGCGGCAAGGGCATAGGGAGGTTGGCCGTCGCCAGCGCCGCCGATTGCAGCGTGAGCGTGTACGGAACTACCGCCACCACGCCGATCATGGTCGCCGCCCACACGATGAAGAACAGCTTCCATTGAAACTTGCGGCCAACGTCGAGGCGTAGGGCTTCGGGAAGAAAGGTAGACATGGCGATTATCCTTTTGTGATAGGGCCAGCTTCATGATCAACGACAGCCAACGACCGGATTGAAATCGGCGGGGAACAGCCAATCGATCACCACGCGATGTTCCCGTGCGTTCCGTTGCAAAACGGCGGCGTCCCGGTGTGCTTGCACTGGCACAACGACACCCGCCTGCGCTCGCTGATGGTGAAGACCAGCGGCTCGAACTCCGAGCCGCGATGCGACTCGTCGCAGAACGGCTGGCTCTCCGAGCGCCCGCAACTGCACCAGCGATAGGTTCCCGGTTGAAGCTCTAACGTCACCGGGCGGCGAAAGGGGATGAAAGGTTTAGCCATAATGCTGAAGGCGCGCCTTTGTTTTAATGTCAGGACTTACGCAAAATTACGCCGGATCGTGAGGGACAAGGGGCTTGAAGCCCCTTGTCTGTGTGAGAAACCGCGTAAGTCCTGAATGTGTCAAATGTCAGTTTTGCAGCCTGAGACACTGGGTTATACTTATATGGTATCCCGCACGCCACGAATTAGCATCAACGGAGGCTACTCTCATGGACGTTATCGCCAAGACCCGCACAATTGATGAAATTCTAAGTTGGTACGCTGGCTCCAATCCCGGCGTTCTGGCTAACCTTTATCGCCTGCTGATGCACGGTCGGCTGGGCGGCACAGGCAAGCTGGTCATTCTCCCGGTCGATCAGGGCTTTGAGCACGGGCCGGGCCGCAGCTTCGCCCCCAACCCCGCTGGCTACGATCCCCACTACCATTTTGAGCTGGCTATCAAGTCCGGCTGCAACGCCTACGCCGCGCCCCTCGGTTTCTTGGAGGCTGGGGCCGCCGATTTCGCCGGGCAGATTCCCCTGATCCTCAAGTTGAACAACCATGACGTGCTTCAGGACGAAAAAGACCCGCTCGGCGCGCTGACCGGGTCGGTCAAAGACGCCCTGCGACTGGGCTGCGTCGGCATTGGCTACACGATTTATCCCGGAACGCTGGATCGGCGGCTACAATATGAGCAGATTCGGGAGATCGGCGAGGAGGCCAAAGCCAACGGCCTCCTGGTGGTGATGTGGTCCTATCCGCGTGGCAGCAGCCTGCAAAAGCAGGACGAGACCGCCATTGACGTGACGGCCTACGCCGCGCATATCGCCGCCGAGCTTGGCGCGCACATCATCAAGGTCAAGCCGCCCACCGCCCACATCGGGCAGGAGGCCGCCCGCAAGGTCTACGAAAAGCACGCCGTTCCGGTGGGGACAATGGCCGAGCGCATCGCGCATGTTGTCCAGAGTTGCTTCAATGGCCGTCGCGTGGTGATCTTCTCCGGTGGCGAGGCCAAGGACGAAGCCGCGATCTTTGACGATTTGCGCGGCATCCGTGACGGCGGCGGCTTCGGCTCGATCATCGGGCGCAACTCGTTCCAGCGCCCGTGGGACGACGCGCTGGCCTTTCTAGACAAGGTGATGAGCGTCTACGAAGGCAAGCTTTAGGCCGCGTTGAATCTTGTAGGGGCGAGGCGACGCCTTGCCCCTTTTTGCGTTCACCCCCACCGCTTGACCGGCAGCAGCGCCAGCCACTCCTCAATGATCGCTCGCGTTTCGTCAGGGGCGGTGTGCGGGAATAAATGCGCGTGGCCCTCGACGCGCCGCGCCGCCGCTTCGGGAAACAGCCGCCGAAAGATTTTCGCCGAAGCGTTGGTGAAGGTGTCGGTGCGCGCCCCCTGTATCGCCAGCGTGGGCAGCAGGCCGCGCAGTTTCTTGACCTCGCGCGTCCAGTGGAGATGCACGGTCTGGTAATACTGCGACTCCCAGCGCGGCGACCATGCCAGTTCCACGCCATCACCGTCCGGGCGCGGGCGGGTCATGCTTTCCGCGTACAGTCGCAGCGTTCGTTCCGGCCAATTCCTGAACAACCGCCGCGCCTTCCAGTGATCATAAGCCTCATCGATATTCCCAAAGACGCTGCGTCGCCGCAGCGCGCCCTGCGCTAATGGAAACCGCCGCCCCTGTCCGATGATCCGCAGGAAGTGGATCATGTTGGCGACATGCGGCGGCAGGAACGTAGGGTCGAGCAAGATCAGCGCGCGGAAACGTGACGGCTCTTTGAGCGCCGCGAACACCGAGGCCACGCCTCCCATCGAATGCCCGATGCCGATCACGTCGGTCAGGTTGTGTGCTTTCAACCCTTCCAACAGATCGTCGCTCATATGCTCCCAGTTTTTGACGCTCTCCGGTGCCGGCGGATCGGGCCACAACGCGCGCGGCAAGACGCTCACCGCGTTAAAGCGCCCTAGCAGCGGCTCCAGCAGCGGCAGGTAAGTCTGCGGCGGGAATCCATTAGCCACCGACAAATGAAGCGTCGGGCCGCTGCCGCCAAACTCATAAACCGGGATTTGAAGTGTCACCTGCGACCTTGTGATGCGGAATCGTTACAGGTCTCACTGTACGCAGATCGCCCGGAATGGCAAACGTGTGTGGTTTGTTCTTTGACCGATTGCGCCTAAAATGGCTCTCGTAGGGGGCATTGGGTTTTCCACCGTTTTAAGGGGAGCGTGCGCGATGTCAGAACTGGTCGGACGCAGCATCGGGCCTTATCACATTTTGTCGGAATTAAAAACCCCTCCCAGAGGAGCGACCGGGGTCGCAGTGGATGGGAGGGGTTAGCGAGGCAGTCACCTGCCGTCAACGATCAGCCATATGCCATGAGCCTTTTGCCGTTCCATGCTCCTTGCCCCATGCGGAACCCCTGAAAAGGGGCCATGCGCTACGCATGTTCCAGCGCGACCATATTCTCCTTGATGACCATCGCCAGCCGCTTGACGCCTTCTTCAATCTGCGCTTCGGTGGCGTTCGAGAAATTGATTCGCATCGTGTTTTCGCCGCCGCCGTTCGCGTAGAACGCCGCGCCGGGCACGAACGCCACCTTATGCTTGACGGCGTGTTTGAGCAGTTCCGCCGTGTCAAATCCTTCCGGCAGTCTCACCCACAGGAACAGCCCGCCTTCTGGCCGCGTCCATGTCACCCCGTCCGGCATCAGTTCTTCAAACAGGCTGATCATCAGGTCGCGCCGCGCGCGGTACGCTTCGCGGATGACTTTGACATGCTCATCCAAAAAGCCGCCGCGCGCCGTCTCATAGGCCACCATCTGCCCGAACGTGCTGGTATGCAAGTCAGCGCCCTGCTTGGCCTGCACCATCCGGTGAACCACCTCTTCCGGCCCCACCATCCACGCCACCCGGAACCCGGGAGCCAGCGTCTTGGAGAATGTGCTGAGATACAGCACGTTCCCCGTGATCAGGCAGGCATCCTCGTCGCATTTGCCGCGTGTCTCGGCGTCAAGTGCGATCAGCGGCTCGATGTGTTCGCCTTCAAACCGGAGTTGGCCGTAAGGGTCGTCTTCGATGATCGGCATCCGATATTTCTCGGCCAGTTGGACCATCGCCACCCGCCGTTCATACGACAGCGTGATCCCCGATGGGTTCTGGAAGTTCGGCAGCGCGTAGATGAACTTCGCGCCGTCGGCTTTCAACGCCCGTTCCAGCCCGCTGATCCGCATCCCGTCGTCATCCATGGGGACAGTGGCATACTCCGCGCCATACACGTTCCACGCTTGCAGCGCCCCCAGATAAGTTGGCGCTTCGGCCACCACTTTGTCGCCGGGGTCGATCATCACCTTGCCAATCAGGTCAAGGGCCTGCTGGGAGCCTGACGTGATCAACACATTGTTGATATTGCAGTGTATCCCGTAGCGCTGCATGTGCCGCATGATCATCTCGCGCAGCGGCGGGTAGCCTTCGGTCACGGCATATTGCAGTGCTTCGCGCCCGTGCTCTTGCAGCACGCGGCGCGTCGCCTCTTGAACGGCGTCGATGGGGAAGATTTCTGGGGCGGGCAGCCCGCCCGCGAAGGAGATGACATCCGGTTGCTGCGTCGTTTTCAGGATTTCCCGGATGATCGAGGACTGCATGTTCTGGACCCGCGCAGAATATCGCTCTGTCCAAATGTCGGTCATTCGTCCCTCATGGTAATTGATTCGGTCGTTAAATTGAGAATGCCACATCTCGGCGTGACTGCGTAGTGTCATTTGGCCCGCTGGGGGATGATCACCTTCCTGCGTCAGCCCGGCCCGCTAACGCCGAGCGTGATATAAACTGCCCCTGTTCAAGATGATCAGGGGCAGTTTATGAGATTTACTGAGCAGAACATTGAATCCTAAACTTTCGCTACCTCACCCCCGTCTCGCTGCGCTCGACACCCCCTCTCCGTAGCTACGGAGAGGGGGACGGGGGGTGAGGTTTGAACGCCACACAAGAAGTTTAGTTTGTTATGTTCTTATCAGTAACTTGATAGTGGCAACACTTACGGCGCGGCGAACAACCCGCACGACCCTTCCTGCTTGGAGGTGAATGTCACCGTCCCGACGGTTGCCTTAACGTCACTGATGTTCTCCGCGATCCATGCAGCCTTGTCGTTGAGGCACATCACATTGTAAACTATTCCGGCTACGCAGCCGGGATAGTCATTCAAATCCACGACCTTGAAACCATGCCCATTGACATCAAACACGCCGCACGGGGCGGCTCCGTCCGCCGTTTTGATGCTGGACACGTTCTCGGCGTCAATGCCGGTCAGCGGCGTCACGGCGGGGTCGTATGCGGGCTGTGCCTCGCAAGCGGCCAGCGTCAACGCCAACAGGGCTGCCAGCGCAGCCACACCAACCATTCGATTCACGTTCATAGTTTCCCCTTGTTATGACGTGGCTCGCGCCCCGGACTGCCCCAGTTCAAGGTATTCCCCAAGCGCGGCCAGCGAGTCTTTAATGGTGACTGGGGTCACGGTTGATTGTAACACGCTTTCCGGGTCTTTGAGACCATGCCCGGTCACTACGCATACGATCCGCTGGCCCTGCGCGCTTATCTCTCCCTGTGCGATTCGTTTCTTCAGCCCGGCCACCCCGGCGGCGGAAGCTGGCTCGACGAACACGCCTTCCAGCGTCGAGAGTATCCGCCATGCGCCCAGAATCTCGGCGTCTTCAACCGCCAGAATATGCCCGCCCGATTCATCCAGCGCGGCCAACGCCTCTTGCCAGCGCGCCGGGTTGCCAATGCGGATCGCCGTCGCCACGGTTTCGGGCTTGGCGACGATCTCCCCGCGCACAATCGGGGCCGCGCCTGCCGCCTGCGCCCCCAGCAGTTTCGGGGCCGATTGAGCCTTCCCGATCCGCAGATATTGCTTGAATCCCATCCAATAGGCCGTGATGTTGCCCGCGTTCCCGACCGGCAGGCACAGCCAATCGGGAGCGTCGCCCAGCGTGTCCACAATCTCAAACGCGGCGGTCTTCTGGCCTTCCAGCCGGTAGGGGTTGACCGAGTTGACCAGCGTGATCGGCAGCCGTTCGGCGGCCTCCCGAACCAGCGCCAGCCCGTCGTCAAAGTTGCCGCTGATGTTGACCACTTCCGCGCCGTAGGCCAGCGCCCCGGCCAGTTTCCCCCGCGCGATTTTTCCTTCGGGGACGATCACCACGCAGCGCAGCCCGGCCCGCGCCGCGTAGGCCGCCGCCGAAGCCGCCGTGTTGCCTGTGCTGGCGCAGATCACGACCTGCGCCCCGGTGTGGACAGCCTGCGTCATGGCGGCGGTCATCCCGCGATCCTTGAACGAGCCGGTCGGGTTAAGCCCCTCATATTTCAGCCACAACTCAAAGCCGCCGCCCAGCGCGTCTGCGAGGCGTGGCGCAGGGATCAGCGGCGTGTTGCCTTCCAACAACGTGATCGGGCGCGCGTCCGCCGGGAGGTCTATCAGATCGCGGTAGCGCGTCACCACGCCCGGCCAGCCCTGCGACTTGTTCATAAGATCAGCCTCCTGCTTGCCCTCCAAAAAGCGAGGCGACCCATTCCGGTCGCCCGCCTGTGATTGCTTTCACCCCTATCGCGCCGGGTTTTTCATCTGCCTTGGCTCACTACTGAACCCCCGCTAATGGCTATGCCCCAACCGCCTTTCGTCTTTGCCCTTTCGCCTTTCACTTCTGCATTCTGACTTCTCACTTCTAACTTTGGCCTTGCCGCCTACCACCGAATCTTGATCGCCGTCCCCGGCAACTGGCCCTCAGTGTCGGTGCGCGTGTTGAAGGCGTAATAGTCAGGATACGGCGTTGTCCACCGGAACAGCCACTTCACGTCCGGCGGGAACATGTTGACGCAGCCGTTGCTGTGGCGTCGGCCATAGTCGTTATGCCAGTAAGTGCTGTGCAGCGCGGCGAAGCGCTGGGTGAAGAACATCACGCTGGAAATCCCGGCCAGATTGTAGCCGCCGCCTGTCTGTCCTCCGACCATCCGCGTGCCGTGCCGCTTGTCGTAAATAGGATAGGTTCCGAACGGCGTCGGCGTGGACGGCATCCCGCTGGCGATCAGCGTCTCATACACCTGCTGATCGCCTTCGTAGGCGAACAGCCGTTGGTCGCGGATGCTGATGTCGATCCGCTTGGCTCCCGGATCGACCTCCGGCGTGATCGGCGCGTATTCTTCGGGCGGCATGATCCGCATGTGCGCCGCTTTGACATAGTACACGCTGCCGTAAATCTCGGTGATCTGGTAGTAGTCGCCCACCGTCGCCGTCACCCGATGCGCCTGCCCGTAAAACAGCCGTTCGCGCACGGAGGCGTCGTCGGCTGGCTCGAACATCGAATACGCGATAGGAATCGAAATCTCCGCCCACGCGCCGCCTTCGCCAACCGTCTGGACAGGGTTTTCGCCGAAGTAACTGACAGGCTGAACCCATGACGAATAGACGTAGCCCTGATCGGTCTGGATGTAGGTGTTGTTGGAAGGATACAACCCGTAGCCGTTGGCCTCGACGCCCAGCACGGTCACAAGGTCTTGGAACTGATACAGCGCCGTCATTTTAGAGCGCCAGTCGGGTTCTTCATACGCGGCATGATTCTGGATCAGAATCCGGCCCATCGGCGATCCGTCCCAGTGGGCCAACGCCTGCCCCCACGCCATCTCTTGCAGCTTGCCCAGCGATGGCATCAGGCTGGCCGTTCCCGCCATGCCTATCGATTGCAAAAATGCGCGCCGTGATAAATGTGTCATCGTTAAACCTCATTCGTTCCGTTAAGTAGATCATGGTTCATGATTAGACATCGGTCTGTTCCCTCTCCCATTGGGAGAGGGATGTCGAGGCGCAGCCTCGACTGGCTGGCCCCTGCCAAGGGGGTGAGGTAATGTCGCGCCGATAGTTAAATCTTGAACCAGTAGTTACTTAATCCAAGTTGCCTTTATTCTACCCTGCTCAACCGCGTCAGGCCACCCGGCCACGCGCCGCGTCGAGCGGCAGCGAGAACACAAATTTGGAGCCGATGCCGTTGTCGCCGTCTTCCACCCAGATTCGCCCATCGTGCGCCACAATCGCCGCGTGGCAAAAAGCCAGCCCCAGCCCAAACCCCCGCTGCGATTGTTGTCCGGCTTCGGTCTGGACAAATCGCAGAAATACCTGATCGCGGTTTTCAGGCGGTATCCCCGGCCCGGTGTCGTTGACCATAATGGTCATCCAACCGTCAGCGGCTTGCGCGCTCACCGTGATACGCCCGTTCATGGGCGTGAATTTGAGCCCATTGTCGATCAAATTGGTCAGCGTCCGGTCGATCCACAACCGGTCCGCTTCAAGCGGCGGCATATCAGGCGGCATCGGCCTGATCGCCAGCCGGATCGCCTTGTGCGAGGCTATCGGCTGGGCGCGCTCCACAATCTCGCGGATCATGTCGCTGGCATTGAACGCCGCGAAGTCCAGTTGCGTGTCAACATCCTTGAGTCTTTCCGTGTCCAGCAGCGCCGACACCAGCCGCAGCATGCGCTCAACCGCGCCGTTCGCCAGATCGATCATCTGCGCGGTTTCGCTGGCCGAGTTGTAGCCCGGCGAGGACGGTATCATTTCGAGCGCGTTGAGCATGATGCCCAGCGGGTTTTGTAGATCGTGCATAATAAAGTTGGTCATTTCCTGCCGCAGCCGGATCACTTCAGACAACCCGCGCAGGGTTGCCGCCGCGTCAATCCGGCCCTGATCGGCCACCAGCAGGTGGTTGATCAGGTTGTCCATGACTAGTTGCCTGAAATCGAGGTCGCTATTGAACTTCAGCCAGAACACGTCGCGGGGAATAACGTATAGTTGCGTGTTCTCGACGGCTTGCACGGTGGCGGTGCGCGCCGTCCCTTGCAGCAGACTGACTTCGCCTAACAACCTGCCCGCTTCGCGGTAGCCCAGCGCGAGGGCCTCGCCGCCGTCTTTGTCTTCCTTCAGGATCGCCACGCGGCCCGACTTGACCACGTACAGCGAATCGCCGGGGTCGCCCTCGCGAAAGATCGTGTCGCCGGGCTGGCACTCTCGCAGGCTGCCGTAATTAGGCCACTTGATCTCGTCGGACATCCGAAGGCTCCCCTGTGTCCAACCTGACGATCTAGCGCGGCTTGACCGCCTTGATCGAGAACATCAACGGCACAAAGCCATCGTGATTCTTCAGCCTGTGCCAGCCATCGTCGCTGCGCTCCATCAGGTTGGTGAGCATCCCTTCGATGCAGTAGGGGAATTCGTGCAGGAACTCGATATCCAGCCCCGCCCCGGATAGCTCAGTGACAATCTCGCCCAGCGTGTGCGTCCATTCGTAATGCTCGCGCTGGTTGACGTGCGCCTGCGGCTCGGCGTAGGTTCCGTCGCCTTCCCAGCGAACCGGCTCTCCCGCCTGAAAATACGGATCGCGGACGCGCAGCTCCGGCGTCGGGCTGTCCGAGTCAAACACCGCCGCGAATGGGTGCAGCTCCACCATGTAAAAGAACCCGCCGGGCCGCAGATATTTAGCGATCAACCCGGCCCACCGTTTGATGTCGCGCAGCCACGGAATCGCCCCATACGAGGTGAACACAATATCAAACGTGCGGTTCACATGATACGGCATGTCGTATACGTCGGAGCAAACAAAATCCGCCGGGATGTTCGCTTCGGCGCTCACCCGGCTGGCGATGCTGATCGCGGCTGGCGAATAATCCACGCCGGTCACGTTCGCCCCCAGCCGCGCCCATGACAGCGTGTCCAGCCCGATGTGGCACTGCATATGCAGCAGCGATCTGCCGGACACCACCCCGACTTCTTCAATCTCGATGGCGTGCAGCGACGATTTGCCCTGAATAAAGCCCGGCACATCGTACACGGCGGAGCGCTCGTGGATCATCGCCCACTCGTTCCACAACGCCACATTCGCCTGTTTAATCTCGTCAGCCGACGGAGCCATAAAACGCCTTCCCGCGTTTCAGCCGGACATTGGGCTGCGCTGATGGTGTGTTGCCGCGCTCATTATCGTCTGATTACGGATTTGTCGCCAGCACGACCGCCTGATCGTCCTCTATGGCGATCTGGCGTATCATCAAGGTCGTCCCCGACTCGTCGATGAAGGTCAATTCGCGCAGGGCGCGGTTCGCCAGCCCTTCCAGCGTCGCCCCGGCCTGATCGTCCATAAATGAACCCGGCAATGTCGTGACGACATTCCCCTGATATTCAATCCCGACAAAGTTCAACTGCGTCGCCGTGTCGTCCAGATTGTACAGCAGCCCAACCGGCTGCCACTGCCCGCCGACCTGCGCGTCAGCCAGCAAAGTCAACCCGCCCCGCCGCAGGTCAACCCGCGGATCGCGCAGCCCTTCAAACGCCTGATTCATTTCGTCGCCGGGCGGCAGGAACCAGTAGCGCAAATACTGGTTGAACCCCGCCTCGTCAAATTCAATCCGGTAAGCCAGCCGCCCGTCGTCTGTTTTCCCGCGCGCCAGTTCGCGGGCGAAGGTCTCCTCCGCCGAGAAAAAGCGCGGCCCATCCAAAAACCAGATCGTGATCGTCGTCCCATCCAGCGCCTCGTAACCGTCCGGCAGCAGCGTCGGGACAGGCTCATAGCGCGACCCGCTGGCATACGCGCTCCGCGCGTCCTCGACCCGCAGCCCCAACGCCGCCAATGCCAGCCCGCCGAGCAAGCACGCCAGCAGTGGTATCAGCCCCACCCATGCCATAACCCTGAACACGCGACCTTTTTTGTTCATTGATACCCTCTCCCAATTAGTTTATCTAGCAATTATCCGGCTCAATATCAAATATCAAGTCAGTCTTTTGCTTCTGCCTTTACTTCTGCATTCTGAATTTTCACTTCTCACTTTTCCTCTCCCCGTCACTCCCGCTTGCTTTTCAACAAACTCGCCGTCATCCCGCGCCTGCAATTTATTGCCAGAGTCCTGAGTTTATTAATTGCTCCCGAACCTCAATCTGGCGATCATCATTCATCTGTAACAATTGAACAGTCGCCCGTCCAATTGCTGTTTTGCCATGCAAGATGACGCCATCCAGATCAAAATGCGCTGCCCACAAATCACTGCGAGGGTTAAACAGGCGCACGAATTCACCCGTCAATGGGTCACGTGAACCAATGTCAGTTCCCTTGCGGCTATTGCAGAAAACGCATGACCAAGCGAGGTTATCAAGAGCCGACGACCCGCCATGTTTGACTGAAATAACATGCTCCACATGGTAGGCTTGAAAGCTCGTGCGTTCTGGCCTGTGACAATACTCGCATTGCCTATCCGCGCGCCCTCGAATCTGATCTCGAATCGCTTTGCCAACTTTGCTCATTTACGGCTAAGTTCCGCCAGCGCTCTCGCTTTAAGAACTGACACGATGAGATCAACTTGCGCTATTTGCTCTAATTCACGAGCCTCTTCAAGCGTGAGGGCATCTTCGTCTTGCTTGTCAAGCAACTCGATGGTGCGCGCTTGGGCGGCATCGGACGGTTTGAACGCCAGAATCTCCTCCGGTGTCGCTCTTTCCATCATAAAGGCCACTAAATCATCATAGACAGTATTGAGCATTGCCGACCTCCTACGACTCCGACACCTCTATTCTATCCGAATTTTCTGCAAGGCGTCGGCGCTATTGATCATCCCCCCGTCTCTCCCGCTTGCTCTTGAGCAAACTCGCCGCCGTCCCCGCGCCTGACGCTCCCTTTGGCGCTTGTGGTCGGGGCGCGACCCGCGGGGTGGGCGTCGGCGCGCCGATTGCCTGATCGCCCGCCTCAACCGTCGGCGTAGCTTGCGTCGCCTGCGGCGCGGCTGATCGCCCTGCCCTCGGCCCGCGATCCTTCACCGCCAGCAGCGTCCCCACCCGCGACGCGCCTACCGGGGCGGGTTGCGCGGCCCGGCCAATCCCCAGCCACGCTGCCATCTTCGCAACGTCCGTCCGCGTCAAGATCAGCCGCCGCACGGCGATATCGAATGGCAGCAGCAGCGTCGCCGCCAGCAGCAGCCACGGCCACACCGGCAGCGAAGCGTTCTCCACTTTCAGGTTGTGCGCGAAGATGCTCTGCGGGTTGTCGACCAGCCCGCCGCCCGTCAGCCCGGCGATAAATTTCAAATAGTCCGGGTCGCCCTTGAAGGATCGGTACTCCGGCGAATACGCCAGCGCCCAGCCCGTCGTTTGCGCTAACGCCGCTTGTCCGCTGCCCGACGCGTTGGGGTCGACTCCCGCCACCCGCACAAAGTACGCCCCTTCGCCTTCGGGCTTGAACTCGCCCTCGTACCGCCCCGGCGCGACCTGATGCAGCGTCACCGGGATCGTCGTCAGGTCGGGCGCGACCACGCTGGCGGTCATGTCGATCCCGTTCAGGTACGCCCCGCTGTCAGTCTGCGCGTCCACCGTGACCCGCGCCGTGTCGCCTTCCTGCCTGACAGTGGCCTGCACGTTCTGGTTCGCCCCTTCGGTGATCGTCCACCGGACCGCCTGCGACCAGAACTGCGCGTACTCCGGCCAGCCGATCCAGTTATTCGCCCACCGCCCGGTCGCGTCGGAAGTCCAGGCCACCGATCTCCCCAGCCCGTACTGCCACGCCGCCAGCAGCGGATCGTTCTGGTTGGTGGCGAGGATTTGCGTCGCGGTCGCCTTGATGCTTGTTCCCACGTAGCCCAGCAGCGACGGCGTGGCCTCGATCCCGGTCATGATCGGGTTGGATGCGGTCAGTGTGGGGGTGAACTCCCCTTCGATAATATAGGCGCGGGTGGCGATCACCGTTTCCTCGGTGAAAATCTCCGGGATGGTGTCCACGTTATAGGCGTAATGGAAGCGCCCATCGGCGATCTTGGGCAGTTCCTCGATCCACGGCGCGTAGCCCGTCCCGATAGCGATCACCGAAAACGTGATGCCGTTTTCGTCGTACATCTTCTGCACAAGCTCAGGCACGCCCGTCTCGGACGCCCCGCCATCGGTCAACAGCACGACATGTTTCAACTGGCTGGTGTCCAGCGGCAGGACTTTGCTCACCGCCAATACCCCCGCGTAAATGTCCGTCCCGCCGTCGGCGCGGATAGTCGCCACCCGCCGCGCGATCTCGTTCTTGTCCACAATCGGGCCGAGATTGACCACCCAGCTCGCGTTCTCGTCAAACGCCACCACCCCCACCCGATCCACCGGGCCAAGCAGGTTGATCGACCGGATGATCGCTTCCTTCGCCAGTTCGACTTTCTGAAAGCCGCCCACGCTCACATCCGACATCGACCCCGATTTGTCGATCACGTAGACTACTGTGAATTGCGGCAGCCGTTCCTGATCCTTAAGCTGCATATCGACCGGCAGCGTTTCTTCCAGCGGAGTCTGGAAATACCCGCCCACCGCGTAGGCGTGCGGCCCGCCGACTGCCACCAGCCCGCCGCCCAGATCGCGCACGTAGGTTTGCAGCGCCCGCGTCTTGTTCGGGCCGAGGCTCACCGCCGAAACGTCCACCAGCATGATCGATTGGTAGCTCGCCAGCGTGGCGAGGTCTTCCGGCAGCGCCCCGCCGGAGGTCATATCAACTTGCAGCCCTTGTTGCAGCAGGGCGTTCGCCAGATTCTGCGACTCGGCGGGGTCGTCAGCGACCACCAAGACACGCGGCGGTCCGACCACCTGCGTGAACGCCGAAAGCTGGTTGTTCTGGTAAAAAGTGTCATTCGCCGCCGGGACAATCTGCGCCTCGAACGATGATAGTCCCGGCTGGTTGGCGGTCAACGCAAAGGTATACCGATTCACCCCGGGGTTCAGCGCCACCGATTGCTCCACCACCACCGTCCCCCCGCCGATAATCCGCAAAATTGCGTCGGTCGGCGCGGTCGCTTCGATGGTCACATCGAGGTTGAAGGTCTGCCCCTCATTGAGCCGGGTCGGGGCGTCCACTGCCGTGACCAGCACTTCCGACCCTTGAATCGTCGTGTATGGCACGGACACAATCTGCACGCCAGAGGCCGCCGCCAGCCGCGCCGCCGCTTCCGCGTCGCCGACGTTGGGCAGCCCATCGGATAGGATCACCATCCGCCGCGCCGAGCCGGGCGGGAACAGGGCCATCCCCAGCCGGATCGCCCCCGCCAGATTGGTGTTGAGGGTGATCACCTTCGACTGGATCGGCCCGACCTCCTTGCTGCCCGACATCGGGCGCTCCACCAGCGCGTCCGACCCGAACACGATGATCGCCGCCGAGTCGTCCGGCTGCATCGTGGCGATGGTGTCGGCGGCGTACTTTCGCGCGGTTTCCACCCCCTGCGGCGACATCGAATCCGAGCCGTCGATCAGGAACACCACCGCCAGCCGGTTCGACGCCTGCGTGATCTGCAGCCCCGCCAGCGCCAGCGTCAGCAGGATCACGATCAGCGCCCGCAGCGCGAACGCCGCCCACGCCCGCCCCCGCGCCCACGCGCCGCGCGGCCTGCCCAGCCATAAGAAGTACGGCAGAGCCAGCAAAATAACCAGGGCAATTGGATAAGAAAAGCTCATCAATCCGCTCTATCTAAACCCGAACCGTCTCGTAGGGGCGAGATACATCTCGCCCCCTCTGCCACCCAACTTCCTCGATACGGCAAAAATCATCTTTCCATCAGGAATATATCGCGCCCCGCCGCGCCGCGCAGAGCCTCAAGTAGTTGATCCGCTATCGGTGGCAGCAGCCTGACCGATGGCAAATCTTCGAGCTTCACCCACTTCACCCCCACCTGATACCTCCCGCTGGTCGGGTTAGGCAAACTCGGCTCGCTGCCGTCTTTGAGATCGCATCGAAACACAAACATGATGGTGTGCGTCCGTTTGGTGGTGTCGCCCAGTTTGGCCGACATCGATTCCCACACTAGTAGTTAGTCATTGTGAATATGAAGTATAAGGGTAAACTTGGGGCATTTGCAAAATGGAGATCGCAATGCCCAAGAAACTGTACATCGTTGATCTGACAGACGAAGAACGGGAAACCCTGATTG
>Ga0210377_10001718_pt1 | contig 19676 bp, 42 predicted proteins | sample PLM4_65_b1redo_FD_155480 | JGI IMG/M metagenome (GOLD analysis project Ga0210377, IMG submission 155480) | Groundwater sediment microbial communities from an aquifer in East River, Colorado, USA - PLM4_65_b1 redo | ecosystem: Environmental > Terrestrial > Soil > Riparian zone | place: USA: East...
GCCGGATGTAGGTGTTGTAGACCTGTCGACTCGTGATGGTGAGTTCGGGATGCGGCTCGATCGGGTCAGAGTTATCGTCCTTCGGAGCTTTGGGATCGACCGCGCGGGCGTTGCCGGGGGAGAGCGTGCTGAGGAGACCTTTAATGGCATCTTCGTTATCGCAGTTCGCGCTGAACCTGACGTAGATGTCGAGGTTGAACTGGACACTGTCTTTCGTCATCGCGTTGAGAGGTTCCTTGATGGTGCGCTGCCCGCAATCGACCATGCGAACTTCGGGGTAGATTGACGTGAAGTAGGTGCCGGGTCCGAGGATGGGACCCTCGAATCCCTTTCCGCCCGAGTAGAAAGCCAGCCAACCCGTCTTGTCGAACATTCGACCTTTGTGCGCCTGCGGCACGTCTTGGCTCGAACATCCGACTGCGAGCGCTGCGAAAGCGAGGATACCTAGTCTTCTCATTTGATCGACTCCTAACGTATGATCTGCCAACCATATCCCGTCCAATGTCGGACAAGATAGTATTCGTTTTCTTCGATAGATCCATCGCCGTGGACGTAGATAATCCCCCATTCGAACGTTCCCACGACAAGCAGCCTCACTTTGTGGGCGGTCATATGATCGTTCTCTATAATGTCCCCGACTTCTACCTGAAAATCTACTGGGACGTCTGCGTGCGACCTGTACACACTCATGAAGATCTGTACGGACCGTTCTTAGGAAGAACTTTCCTAACGTCAAGGACGTCAAGCGCGCTCAGGCACAGCCTTTTAATCCCGGGTCGAAGATGGCTTCCGTAGACGTTGTCTCTCAGCTCGCTCGTATCGAGCGTGCCCCATACGAGCTTCATTGCTTCGAGGGGTTCGCGCTCCTCATCCATGATGTACTCTTCGAGAGTCTTCTCTAGGTACGCGATGTGCACCATCCTGATAGCACGATTCACTTCGTCCTCCAAATATTCGAGGTCATCAGGTATGTTCGTCAGTGTTCAGTCGATATCGTCGTCGTACGATCTTGGACTAGGACGCGGTTTCTTCATGATGAAACAGTATCCTCTGATTGTCTTTATCTTGCACCAGTCGTACGTTGCTACGCACCCTGCGATAGCCAATAATGCGAGGATGACCTGCGTGCCGAGGATCGGCCTCCGGATGAGCAGGAAATCGAAGTCGTATATCACGGACACTCGATGCGATTTGAGACCTTCTCCTCCGACGTAATGGATGAAGACGTCGTAGTGTTCCGAAGAACTTTGAAAGCTTTGTTCTTTGCCTGCGATGACGCGAGGGGTGCGAAATTTCTTCGTGTACCCGGTAACTACCCGTTTTTCGATTTGAAGTAATAGATCGGGCTGTTTCCGTGCCTCGTATTTGTAGATGAGCTTGCTGATCCAGCAGAGGTATTCTTTTCTGACAAGATCGAATTCGATGATCTGCCCGTTCTTGGGTCGAACCCAGCTCCAAATCTTGTCAGCGTCGAATTTCATCTATCGAACTTTCTGGCAGTTCTGAATGGACAAAGGGTTCGGGAGTACTCCCGAACCCTTCCTTCCCATTTTGGATGATCTAGACGAATCCCCATGAGATCCACGTCTTCGTGGATTCGTCGTAGTACGCGGTCTCTCCTGAGAAATCGACGTGGAACTTGTACTTGCCCTTTTGATCGGAACCGACTCCCTGGAGGAATTCGGGATCGCTCGGCAACGATACCATATACTCGGAGTCGATGTCTTCGACGAGGTTCTTCTCCGACTGTTCATCTGTGCACTCGGACTGCTCTTTCCAGTACTTCACAAGAGCCACGAATGCCTCGGGATCGAGCTTTCTGAATCCGGCGGGGCTCATGCGAGAGTGATGCCGCTCGGCGTATTGGTAGAACGGTGAGGACAGTTTCTTCACCAATTCGAGTCCGTCCGGAGACTTGAGAAAGCCGATGATGCCTTCACGAGCTACGGCCGCCGTGTAGTCGGGCCCGAGCGACAACATCGCTCGGGCCTCGGCATCGTCAACCTCTGGGTCTCCTCGACAATCTTCCCAACGAAATTCTGCCAGTATCGTCCTGATGAGACCTGCTCCCATGACCCTCAAGGACTCGATCCCTGTGACACGGATGTCTTCCGGCATCGTCGACTTTTCGACGTATTTCTTGGTGGCAGGAACGCTCTCCATGATGCCATCGAGGTACGAATCTCGAATGGTGAACTGCACGTAGATTTCGGGACCTTCTTCTCGGTCCGCGTCAGCATTCTCGATGGTCGCTCGAAGTTCGGGGGAGCAGAATTCGTACGTGCCCGCTCCCTTGAAGCCGGCGTCGACCAGAGCTTCCTGCAGCTTTTGAAAGAACGGAGCAAAGTACTCCATCGTCGGATACGGAGGATTGGGAACTGCGACCTTGCCGGTTTCGTCGGGGTCTTCGGAGTCGAGACCCTCCTCACCGAGATAGTGTTGGAAAGCGGCGATCGCTGGGAACTTGCTGTAGGAATTCACGACATCCTCCGCAGGATCTCTGTCTTGATGAGCGCATAGCGCTCTGTCGCCAGGCTGAGATCTGCCAGGTCCGTCTTGCCTTCGATCGTTCCCATCGTCGTCCCGAGCCTTGCGCCCTTCTGACGAATGGAGTTGATGCTTTCTTCGAAAACTTGCATCAGATCACCTATACTCAACTTCTTCAAATCTTCCATCGCGATGACCTCCTCAGATCAATTTGATGATGTTTGGTTGCCCTACCAGCTGCATGGACCGTGGGTGTCGCTTATGAAGAACCAACGAATCCGATCGAAGATAACCTTCAGACACTTCATGTGCTCTCTTTGATTCTCGTGGGGAAGTCCGCTTTCACGATACCATAAACCCCAACTTGGTTTATTGTACCATGGGTTGCATCACAGTTCATCAAACAGAAAATGCATCTTCTTGATGGAGTCTCTCAAGGGAAGAACGATTCTCCACAGCATGATGATGTGAATTTTTCTGCTCCATGAGAGACGAGCTACGGTGATAGCACGAATGACTGCGCTGTTGTAGGGAGAGAACATCGAATCTCCTCAAGGATAAGATCGGATCTGTTGAAACAGATGCTGCACACGTTCCCACGAAGAAACACGAGGAACGACCATGTGTCTTCGAAGAGTTCTCTATCAGAGAGCTTTGCGTACGAGAACTCTTCGAAGACCAGCATGATCTCTCCCTTCTCTAGGGTGAGAGAGGGTTCATCTAGAAGAGAGCAATCGCACTTCAATGATCGGTGACAGGCCACCGTATGACGTTGTACGTCATGCAATTTCTTCCTGAAGGAGTAGATCATAGCAGCTCCGAGTCGTTAGTCCAGGAAGCCCTGTCGACGAAACGTATGCTATGTCCGAACTTGTCTAACCAGATAGCATGGCCTCGTTCGTCCGGATCTGAAATGAGGAGGTAAATTGCGTTACCGGTAGAGCACGGTACCCTAATCACATCTCCCTTCTTCCAAGTTCCCTGCAACTTTCCCATGTTCGACATGTAGCCGTCTTTCAAGATGCTTTCTTCGCTTCGACCACTTCTCTTTCCTTCACGATCAGGTAGAGGCTTCCCAGCTTTTCCTCGAGGAAACGAAGATGGAGCTTGGTCCGCATCAGGTCATCCTTCAGCTCGAGCATCTCGAGGGCTTCGATGAGATCTTCCTTCGACTCTGCTCTGATGACGGGTGGAGCGGACAGGTCGAACCCGTAGCACTGCTCCCTGGTTTCGTCCCACAAGGAGACGTAGCCACCCTCCTCATCGTAGTTGACGACAGTACCCAGGTGGAGCTCGGTCTTGCCGTTGAGAGTTCTTTCGAAGACGACCCTTCCTTTCATCTTAACAATGAACCGTCCCTCGAAGATAGCCGGAGGAAGAATGTCCATGTCGACCTTGACCTTCCTCTTGCGAGAGGTGAAGACCTTCTTCTTTTCCTTTGCTTTTCGCATCATGGGAACACTCTCATCGTTTCTTCGGTGAAGATAGTCTCTTGGGCTCTGGGGTGACGCCATCCATCAGAAATGGAGAAGACATCTCGGTCTTCATTTGTTCGCAGGAAATTCTTGCGGCATCTCCCGCACCGCAGTAGCAATGATTAACGCAGCACACGTTGCAGTATCCGCTACTGCACGGACATCTCCATGCTCGGCAGACTTTACTTCTGCATACGGGTACGGGCGTCCACCAGAATCCGATGAAGAGGAAGACGAGAAGACGGATCATTTTTCTGTTTCGACCTCAGGATCATTTCGACGAAAAAGGTACGTTGCGATCCTGTTTCCGAGAATCGTACCGATGAAGATGCTCCAGGGATGCGCCGGCGGCATGAAAAAATAGACGAGCGCGTACGCGACGAGAGCTGAACTCACCATCGATACGACGTCAAAAATGTTGACCTTGAGAAGAATCTTAAGTGTTCGGTTCATTGTGCCTCTGCCGGTGCCATCTGTTGAATGATGAATTCCCACACGAGAAAAGTCGGAGACCCTCTCACACACCACGACTTCGCAGCCTTGGCGAAGCGCCAGATCGAGTCTTTATCGTATCCCTTGGACGTGAGACCCTCAACCTCCATTTTCGCAAGCTCGATGATTTCGGGAGCGTACACTTTCTTTTCTTCGACGATCTTTGCTTTCATTTGAATCGCAAGCTACATGCTACCCATTTAAATTCTATCACATGGTCGATGCAGAGGTTCATCCTACGAGGATTCTACCTCCCGAGGCGCTTGCGCTCCGCCTTCTTCTTTTCGCTGTGCTTCTTGAGCATGCTGTAGATGAACGTACCGACCGAATATAGAATGACGACAGTTTGCATTTCAATCTCCAATCACAACATCACGTAACCTAATTTGAGCCAGTCTTTTCTTTGAAGCTCTTGAATGGATGTTCGATGAACGTTCGTTTGATTCAGGATCCGGCGCCAAACCCAACAAATTCCATTCTCTTCGATTCGAAGAATCAAATATACCGCGAGCATTTTTTTACTATCCTCGTCGTACCAGGCGAATAGATCGCCTACTTCAATGTCAGACAAGGATGTAGTTCAAGTGGAACCAACTGCTCCGCAAGTAATAAGCTTCCTCAGTTGCTCTCGAAAGATGTCCTAGCGACGTCATGAAGTAAACAGCTTTTTCGTCGACTGCCAATACCAGGAAGGAGATGAATGTACTGCGTCGGAGCACGAAAACGTCTCCGGGTTGCGTCCGATCTGTCATAGTCTATCTTCGATCTTCTGATATCCTCGTTTGAGCCAACCAGAATGCCACCTATACGTTTGGTCGAAGCATGTCATGTAGGTAACGTTGTTTGCCAACACACGAACGATCAGAAAGTAGCAAGAGAGATGAGCACCCAAGCTGGGAGAGTGGAAGTAGTAAATGTCTCCCTCTCGGACCATCCTGTCCTTGATATTGCTTCCGATCTCAAAGTGATCCCACCACGGCATATTCCACCCACCTTATTATTGTACCACACGATTCACGTACGTTCATCGAATGGAATCGCTCCAAAAAAGAGCGAGCAACTCACTGCTCGCATTTCTACACGTCAGATGCACTATTTTTCCTACATTTCCTTGCGAATGTACTACGCGCGCGCCTGTGTGCGCGCAAGGCGTGAGCTACAAAAGTAGCTCTTAGAGAGAATCCTCATCTAAGTTCCGAGAGCCTCATGGCGGGTCACGTGGTGATTGGATCTTAGGAAGAATGCATCCTGTTCCAGGGCGTCCTGATGAATTGACGCAATTTTCTCGGGATCGATAGGTTTTTGCAGAAAGAGATCGAGCATCAATGAGAAGTACTTCTCATTGATGCTCAAGGGCCCTACCCAAGAGTTCTATTCAGACCTATTTCATCCTCTTGGCGAGAGAGGAGAGCTCACGATTCAGACGTTTCTGACAACAGAAACACCCGGAGCCATCGAGTCCCGGACGTAGACAGTTCATCGAAACTGTCGCTCGACGAGTGAAGGAACTTCTGATTCCTTCCCATAGGAACATGAGAGTCTCTCTGAACGTTAGCTTTCCGAGCCACATCAGGCAGCTTTCTTGCTCAAAAAGTTGATCGCTTTTTGGCACCCTTCAGAGAGTGTGCGCGCTTCGACGAGAATCTGGATCCAACCATCATGATGACGAAGCATACCGTACAGGGAAGAACCCTGGCCGTACATCCGAAACATGAGAGCTTCTCGACCCTTGTTGAGAATCTCGAGAGCCTCTTCGAGAGTGCGAGCTTCGCAACTACCGTTTCGTCCGGTGCATCGGATCGCAGAAATGGGGGTGATGCCCCTCTCGAGGTCGACTTTGACGATCATGGATCGACCGTGACCGTGTAGAAGTCCTTCGTTAGATCTCCCCACGAAGCTGCGAGGAATGTCATCGTACCCAATCGAAATTTCATCGAACCTATTCTCCTTCTTTCCATGAACAGTGAGACTCTCCTGAATCCGGACACTTCCAGTTCTTTCCCGTCCACTCGCTGTAGTGCCAACCTTGGGCGGGCCACCATGTCCTGGCATAGAGACGCCCATCGTGTTCCCAGTATTCCTGTTCTCTGTCCATTTCTGCGACTTCGAAAGGATCCATCGAACGAATCTGGTGCTCTCGAGCAACAGGGAACTTGGAACGAACTGCAATGAGATCGATCTTCTGTGCCATGGGAACATGGGAGGGATTCCAACCCTTCAGATGCGCTTGCCACGGATGGCGTGCACCATGTCCAGAACTTGCTTCAACCTTCAACTTGAAGGAACGACGCTTAGGACGTCTGCAGAGGTTCTAATTCTATTGTTAAAAAGAGACTTACGGACCGTCTCGAATTCGCATTTGCCTCTTCGGTTGATACCGGTGAATAGAAAGGGCTTCGTTGCCCGACAGAACGAGCTGATATTACGAGGGTTTTTCTTACCCAGTAACCACTCTCAGTGCAAATTCGGACCGAGAATGTTCAGCTCGTTCTGTCGGGAAACCCGAGGGAATCTAATCCCTCGGGATCCCTCACTCGTTCACTCGTTCACGCCGCCTTCGTGGCAGTCTTCTTCGCCGCCGCTGCAGCCTGCTTCGCAGCCTCGCGGCCGTCGCGGTTCTGCTTGAGCCTCTCACCGGTGGCGGCGATCGTGTCCATCGACGCCGAACCATCCTCGTTCGTCGGGATGAACTCCCAATGCGGCAGGCCGATTCCCTTTGCAGGGACGTCTCCGTAGGTCGAACCGTCCGACATGACGACGCCGGTGACCTTGCGCGGGGGAAGGTTCTTGCGAACCTCGGCGTGCTGGGTCGCGACCTCGTCGCCGAGGCTCAGCTCGAGGTCGCCGTCGGGAGCGGTGAGAACCACCGCCGGGGGATACCCACCGTCCTCGACGGACTGGGTCGCGCTGAGGATGTATGCCGTTTGGTCAGGCGCGAAAGCTCCGCTGCGCTCACGTTCCTGGCAGTGGAACTTCGACGACGTGGGGAGACAGAAAATGCCGACGAGCGACTTGGTGGTGCGATTCTTGCGGATCATGATTGAAACTCCTGATAGATGTGAGATGGTGGGTTTGGAGGAAGTATTTCCTTTTTACCACCTAAGACCATTATAACATTTGACTGAAATTGATTCATCCTTCCGAGATACTATGTGTCCGATGCGCTCAGGATGGGAACCCAGCACGCATCGACATGGAGGGGATTCTCAGTCACGAGAACTCCTTCGACCAAAAAAATGTATTGTTGGCTGCAACTGGTGATTCCCATGAAGAGAGCGATAGCTGGTTTTTGCACGATGTAATAGCACGGGGTTTGCTCATCGAATCGAAAAAATTTGTGTTCCCACTTTGAGCAAGGGTTCACTTTGAACACTGATCCGATCGAATGATCGATCATAGTCGTTTCCACGTGTTCAAATGCCTGCACACTTCAGTGACGAACACTCCATCTACGAGCAGCAAATACAGAGTGCCCTCTAGAGCGTCGCCAGGCAAGATACCCATGACGAGGGCGATGACCGGCGTCGTGGTGTGGTAATCTCCGCCGTCGACCCGAAAAAATCCGTGGCCGCTGATAAACGGAGCTCCCTTGAAGATATCCTCTTTTATCACCACGTCGCCGAGCACGAGCATCAGCCGTTGTTCTTGAACGTCGGAAATGCCTGGTCGAACGCTTCCTGCGCCTTCTGGAGCTCTGCCATGCACGCTCCGTACTCGACCCAGTTCTTGGCCTTGAGAGCCTTCTTCGTCGCAATGGAGAGAGTCTCCGCAAGCCGCATAAACATCACGAGTGGACCTTCCATCGGCGAACGCTTGACGACATTCACCGTGACAGTGATCGGCTTCTGCTTGGTTGTCGACTTCTTCGTAACCTTCTTCTTCGTTTTCATGATCGTCTCCTTCTCATTCCGAATACGATCATCGCTACCATCAGGATGATCGACGTGATGTTAGTTCTTGCGTGCACCATTCGGCATCCACCGGCATCGATACGACGATCTGGATGTGGAACGGGTCCACTCTCCTCCAGGTTAAACGTCGTTCCCGCGAAGAGGAACGCATCCTTGAAGAGCGAATCGAAACCTGCAGTGGTCGTGTAAACATGCCCGAAGTTGTCTGAACATTCTCCGCCGCGCGAGACGACGCCGATGATCGCTCCTGTAGCTTCGCTGATGGCGGGACCACCGCTATCACCCTGGCACGATCCTACGTCCACCTCGAATTCGTGCTCTCCGAGGATGAAACCCGTAGAGGTTTTCGTTCGACCTTGTGTTAGGACGCTAACGTTGCCTCGGCGGAATCGACTTCCGATGGGTACATTCTTATCGTTTTTCCCATACCCAACTGACAGAACCTTTTCTCCCATAGCAGCAGGAGACTTAAGGCGGACAGCCAACACATCGATATTAGTTATCGGAGTTTCGAGCACGATGATTGCGATGTCGTGATCGCACAAGTTTTTTCCGTTCGTGGTGAATATCGCAATAGCTCGTGAACGAGGTGGATCGGAAAAGTGGGGAGTCGCACCGGAATAGACTCCTATGCTCGTCGGGTCCATGTTTCCCTCCACGTGGTCTCCGTTCAAGCTGTCGCTGTTTTGGTTACAGGCGATTTGGTACGTGATAACTTTCGAAATGCAGTGTCTCGCTGTGAGAACGACGTTGGAAGCGATGAGTGTACCTGTACAAAGGCCGAACGTATCACCGTTGATCGTTCGAATAGCGACCACACTCTCGTTGGAACTCGCGTCGTTATCTTCCATTCCTCCGAAGATGGCGGGTTTCGAAGTGTTTGATCCGATTTGGATGATTTCATTCTCTGAAGATTCGATCGTGCATCCCGATAGAATCAGAGAGATAATCGGGATGCACGATCGAATCATTTCGTTACCGGGATGTTTTTGGTTCGCTTTACCGGTTGTTTCGGAATGACGATGATTGTCTCTTGGACAAGCTCAATCCGCTCCTCATCGAGCAATTCGATGTACGCTGGCTCGTGGTGCAACATCAGCTGTTCCGGCTGGCGTGTGGGAACGACGGCGGGGTCAACCTTCCGCATCTCCTGGCGGTCAGCTCTCGAATTGACGCAGGCCTCGATGGTAAGGACGCTGAGGAGAACACAAAATGGAATTGCTCTGGTCAAGATGACTCCGGTTCTTTAGATACGAGATAGAGATAGAATTTGTGGATGGGAGAAATTTCCCATTTGAACGAGAGTTCAGTTCGGTTGTGCCCATTTAGGGCGTTTGGCGATCCAGACTCTCGAATGAGAATTCCAGAAGAGAGTTTTTTCCGGCTCATTCTTGAACATCAAGATGTTCGCTCTCACGTCGACTGCCAAGTGAACAGAATCGTCGGGAGAAAAAAACGACTTCTTCTTCCTTTCGAGAGCTTCAATTGCACCAGGATAGAGCGTCTTCGCTCCCTCGACGGATATTTGTCCTATGAGCATCGTCGTAGGACCCTCATCCTACTAAACCGGATCGTTACCTGCCTTCTTTTTCTCGGCTTCAGCCTTCGCGATGAGCTTTGCCATCTGCTTCATCCGACGAGCTTCTTCCTTCGAAGTGTTCACACCCTTACGAATGCTTCCTCCGGCGGAGAAGTTGGGAGAGACGTACGGGGTGTAGTGATTGTGTTTCGCTCGCCCGGCAGTTTCGGGCCTCGGCTCCGAACGTGGTTCGGGCATCTCGGGCATCAGGTCCGTAGAGGCTCCCATTGCAAGGGCCATCGAAGCGAGCATCATCAGCGGCATTCGTCGATTCATGAATCCTCCTCGGGCGTTTCGTTGGAGGTTGAAAACCTCCATTTAGTAAATTTTACCATAGGACGGACATTCATTCATCCCATGAGAAATTCTCTGCATCGATCAGAACTTCGGAGTTAGCGAGGCCGAACGAATTTCGCACACTTTCTTTGTCTTGACGAAGATGATCTTGTTATCTCGTTCGTTCTTCTCATCGAATATGAGAACGGCCCTCTCAGAATTTGCCGTTTCCCAGCAGTTCTTTGTGACGACTAAGCCGGTGTAGTCTCGACTGCCAACACGGGCTTTTATCGAGTACACGTTCGACTCCACACGGGTCACCTCTCCGATGTAGACCTGCGGTCCGATGAGAAGGAAGATGATGAGGAACTTCACTTGTTCACCGGTTTGATCTGTCCTGAAGAGACGTTGCATTCGTACGAACACACGGGTTTCATGTTCGTGATGACGTCACACAACGCAGAATACTCGGACTGAACGAACTCTTTCTTGCAGCCGGTGCACAAGACCTTTCGTGTGCGATGTCCGAGTTTGCCGCTCCATCCGTCCTTGTCTACTTGAACTTCTTTCCGTCCCACACCCATGATAGCTTCATCCCCTTCTTGAGATAATGTGGTTGATCAGCGGAGACGTAGAACTTTCCATCATCTTCGTCGAAGTTGTACACCCAGCTTGCGAATCCCTCATCATCCTTGAACGTCTTCGGTGGAAAGACAAGCACCTTCTTATTCAGAAGGTACAGACCCTTCATGACACCGGGCAGGAAGTCCTCGACATCGTAGTTGCCGAGTAAGTCTTCGTTGATGAGCTCGATCAAGTTCGACGGGGCAACAAGAGGGTACGTCTTCTTCATGCTACTTCGAACTTCTCCATAGCTTCACCGAAATGACCTCGAACTTATCGTTGTCCTTCTCGATGAATTCGATCTTCTGTACGAGTTCTGTCCACGATTCTGCATGGAGAAAGTGTTTCGCCTTGGGGCCCTTATTGATTTCGACTTCGATTTCGAACTTCATTGGAGGATCTTCCTGGTGCGGACGACCTCTTTCGTTTGTTTCACGTCCCCGACCTCCACTCCTAATTGAATTATACCATAGGACAGAAACCGGTTCATCACATCGATATCAAGTGATCTTTACTAGTTTCGATACGTTGAAACGCATGAGCTCTGCGCCTCGCTCGCATACGACGATCTCATCGTTCACAACAAGATAGATGATATTGAGAAACTTCTCACGTAGAGCATTCAGGGCAACGGCTTGTTCTTTTGTGAGTCGATTCTCTGAATCCATGAGACCCTCAAATTCGAGTTGCGAACACCACATACGACGATCGACAAGAAGCACCGCGATCATCGATGACGTTGATAGAGCTAAGTCCCCGACCCCTTGAACCGTCCTCTTCCCATGTCATCCATCCTCGGTAGCTCTTCGTTAGGACAGAAGTTCTGCATGTCAGATCGATGAAGACCGTGCATCCGTTCATGATCATCGCCGGACCGACAGTGCAGACTTCTAAGGAATGGACGTCGTCTGTGGATACTTCACCGTTCGGACCGATCGTGAGCATTTCATCCTTGACGAAGGAGCTGCACTTCGGTTCCGACCTATTTTCCACGTCGGCGACCTCGGTACGGTGGAAGAAGTACTGAGAGTTGCGGGTCACACAAGAGATGGCTCTACCTGCTTCACCCGGTCCCATGGGTGGAGGAACATATCTCGGAGAGGGCGTCGATGGACCGGCGACCGTGCATGCGAACAATCCGAAGAGAGGAAGCAGGAGAAATTTCTTCATTCTGCATTCTAATCCATCGAACGTTCTTTTACATCACTTGAAACGCATGCATCGTCCGCCGACCAGAGCGCTCTTCGCTTCAGGGCGTTGAACTCTCAGAATCGTTTCTCCCGGCATGTACTGCACGTTAAGATCGGAACGGGAGCTGCCATAGCCGATACCTCGACCTTTCAGTGCGAAGAGTCCGTTGGAAAGATCCAGGGTGGTTTCGCTGAGGTTGCCAGCGAGATCCATCCAGACCTCCGCTCCAACGGAGACACGATCTGCAACCACCCTTCCGGGTGCTGCGATCTGCCAGGACTTGTCGCTGTTCGAAGCTCCGAGATTTGGGTAGTGGTAGTTGTGCTGGTTGAGAAAGCTCCCAATAGTGGGTAGCACGTCTCCCGCATCGAATGTCGCATTGATCACGTTGACATCGGCGCATCGACCTCCCGACTGGACAGTTCCGTCAAGGATATCTCCGAGAAGAGCTCCATGGTTGTCGTACTGCGAGCCACACCCGGAGACCGAGTTCGGACGGTTCGGGCTTGCTGTCACGAAGTCTACCACCTCGGAGGTCGCGAGCTGTCCACCATCCCAGTGGCAGAAGGCTGCGAGCATGGCGTTGGTGACGCAGTTCATCGACTTGACATCGAGAAATTCCTGCGCAGGGATGACCTTACCACTCGAGTCCAGAGCGTCAGCTCTCGGGACCTCGCCGTTCTTTGTTTGGACGTTCGCAGGGTAGTAGTACGTTGGGAATCCGTACGCGGTGGTATAGGTGCCACAGTTGTTGCCGTGGAGGTCGGCGAAGACCTGCCCACCGAACTGATGGTTGAGCCCGACGCTGACGTTTTGATCGTTCGTCGGAGGAAGGATGACACCCGGACCCGCTTGCTCTTGGGTCTGCCCATCGTGCCGAGGATCTCCTAGAAGGAGCCGGGGGATCGTGATGCTCCCACCCTCGTAGTCAGAGGGCAGGTAGTTGTTCCAGTTGGAGTTCCAGTACGTCGGCTTGTTGAAGTTGATCCATGACTTGATGTCGGGCTTGTTAGACATCTGCTGGGTGATGTCAGCGATGAAGGCTCTGATTCGTCCTGCAGTCACCTCGTACTTGTCGAGGTATGTTATCTTACCGGGATGGTTCGGGTCATTGTAGCCTGGCACCGGGAGGCTCCGGCAACAGCTTTCGTGGGCTGTTCCGGACTCACCGACCTCACCTCTTCCACAGGTGTCTCCGCCGAGGTGATTGAGGCAGCTCTTCTGGTCTGCGGGAAGACAGATGCCCTGGTATCCGCACGCGTGGGTCGCGCAGTCGGAGCGCTGGACGCAACTCTGACCGATTGGACACTGCACGAAGGCGAGACCCCCACAGTCGACGCCGGTCTCACCCGCATTCTTGATCCCATCCGAGTGGGTCTCTCCCGGAGGGAACGCGTCTGACATGGGAGCATCCGAACCTGCATCCGGGATCGATCCATCCTCACCGGGAAGAGGGTCTGCATCTTCGTTCGGGATCGGAGTGTCGGGTTTCGGTGTCGTGTCGACGGAGACGTTGCATGCGAGCAAACCACTCGCTGCGAGCAGGAAAAAAATCGTCCGCTTCTTCACAGTGACCTCGATTCAGATTAGTTGACCACGCAGGGAAGAGTGGGACCGAAGACAACGAATGCACCACCAACCGAAGGAGCTGCATGCATGTTGACTTGATTCGTTCCCTTGTTGATTTCGAAGAGAAACGCTCCGTTACCTGCAACGGGATTGGGAGGAAGGACTTGAACAGGGGCAAACGCTCCATTGGGAGCTCCGACCGGAAATACGGCCGAACCTTGTCCGAGTTGGCCATTCATATTGTTGATATCAGCTGTTGCCGTACCAGCTCCCAAAGCCGTAACAACTAGATGATAGTTGTATGTGATTCCTGCTTGCGAAGCAGTGCACGTAAACGACACGGGAGCAGGAATGCAGACGTTGTTTGTACAACTCCACCCTTTTCCGAGCCATCCATCGGAGCAAGCTGTGGGTCCAGCAACGTCGCAATTAGGAACTCTAAGCGACCCACAATTATCGGTAAGACCCGGTGCAGCGAGCACCCCACAGTTCTTCCCTGTTCTTGCGCAAAAAGTTGCGTCTGCTTCTGGAACACAAACCGGTGCGGCACACACGTTCTCCGGTGAGCATGTTGCGGGAAGAATGCAAACTCCGCAATCAGGAATTGTTCTGGGTTTTCCGCAGTTGTCAAACAGAACTGACACTGAACCACACTGCTTGCCGAGCTTGCTGCACAGAACTACGTTGGTGTCGGGAACACAGTCGACAGGAGCATCTTTGCAGGTGTTGATGCTGCAGATTTCCTTGTTCCCGCAGACACCGCACACCTGCACGCTTCGAAGCTCTCCGCAGTTGTCGGTGGCAGAGAACTGCCCGCACTGCTTTCCGTTGCGTCCGCAGAAAGATGCGTTGTCTTCGGGGACGCAGCTGGGGGGCTGGAACACGTCGGGCTGGTCGGAATCCGATCCGACGTCCGGAACGCTCGCATCGACGTTAGGGGTGGGCTTCGGAGCAGGCGGAGGAATGTCTCCTTGCACCTGTTGCGGGTTCGCTCCCGAACAGGCGACGATCACCAGCGTGCCGAGAACCGTGAGAGGAAGAAGACGCGCGAGCGACAGTTTCATTGTTTACCCCAGCAAACGTTGACGTATTTCGTTGAAAGCAGCGATGAGAGAAATGATCATTCGTCGATTTTGACGAATCGGGACGACGTTCGGATAGGGATGTGGGTCCAATAGGTCTTTCCATCTTGCCGCAGAAAGAACGTCTGAAGTGCGACGGTTTCTGACATGTTTCCGCGCGGATCGTCCTTTCTTTCGTGCAAGAGAATGATGACTTCACCCTTATCCATCCATACGAGATCTCCTGCATTCTGACCCACTACAGTGACGGGTCCACCCATGAACCTGTAGACGTTCGACATGTCAGTACCGCAGGATGATGACGAACAACCACCAGAAGAACCAGAAGATGCACGGGATCGCAGAGACGATGATTCCCCACGAAGCTGCCGTGTCGTTTCTGTTGCGTCGAAGAGCGATCATGGAGACGATCATTCCCAATAACGACAAGGACCCGAAGGTGATGAAACCTCCGAGTCCGAGCATGAGTCCGATCATGCCCAGTTTGTTACCGAACTTCATCGTTGTACTTGCCTCTCGTCGACAGTTGCCTGTACGGGGAAGTCGTCTGCATCTAGTCTCTCCTTGACGAGCGCTGCCGTGGGTTTGCAACGGGTGGCGGGCTTGATCAACTTCGATCCGCCCTGGAGGAGCTGAACGCTCGAGGGCGAACGGCTACTGCACGTGATCGTCTCCGTGATGGTGTACGGAACGGGCGCGAGCTCGAAGTGGTGGATTGAACACCCGACGAAGGAGAGAACGATGATCGCGAGCGCAACAAACTTCATTGCGAGTCTTCTTTCAGAGTGATAGTCCACCACGGACGACTAAAACAACTAAGAGGAGCGTCGATCCATGCGATCGTTCCGTCTACCATCAACGCGAGGACGACAGGTTCTCCGTTGAAGTGATGACGAAAGACATCTCCCACCACGAGGAAAGGTCGTTCCTTGTCGATCCAGAGCATGTCACCCTTCTTCAGGTAGACTTGGGCCATACGCTCACCAGCAGAACGATGATCTTGTACTCCGTGCACATCACACCAACGATGAGCGCCAGCATGAGAGCGTAGAGCTCGATCTTCACTTTAAGATCTTCCTCCATTTCGATCACTCCCAGTACGTACCGATGAGCTCGTGCGTTTGAGGGAAGTGCTCTTGAAGCTCATCGGGAACTCCTCCGTCGTCATCTCCGGTGATGAGGAGCTCGCATTCCTTTTCTGTTGGTAGACGACCGACCACACCAAAGTCAGTACGAAGCACATCCTTCAGAATGATCTTATCCAAGACGATATGAGAGTCCGAGAACGCCCAGTTGCACAGGGAACCCACCACCTCCTCGAGTTCTGTCTCGTCGATCGTTGTCATTTGATCATGCTCCTCTCGAGTTATCTTCGATGAGCGCCGATAGGATTTTCTTCCCATGCCGACGTTCGATTTTCTTCATCCGACGTTTGGTGAACGTGACGCGTCCGGGAGGACCGTCGTTGTGCGTTCTCGCTGCACGACGATCGCAGAGAAGGTAGTTGAGTTGGGAGAAGAGCGCGTAGTAACTCCGTTCTCCTCGCAACTTTCCCTGCTCGGGCTCGGGCTTGCGTTTCTCTTCTTCGACGAGAATGAACTCACCATCGTAGTCGTAGAACGACAGCATTTCATCGATGCGCGTGAGCTCGAGCTCTCGATCCCAGGCACAACCGTAGAAATTGTCCATGTCGCTGTACTCGTCGTCGTAATTGTAGCCGTTGGTGTACGTGTACATTTACTCTCCGACGTACCCTTCGAGGTCCTTCTTCAGATTCTCGATGACTTCATCAGGAGATTCGTAGATGAGGTCCTTTCCTTTGTGGGAGACGCCGCCGCCCCCGTCGTTCACTTCGAAGTGAACGGTCTTGGCACCGGTGCCGTTAAACTCCAGCTCTCCATAGTCGGTCAAGCAACCGATGCAGGCGTTCGGATATTCTACGATCTCGATGTCGACTTCCGCGTACGTGCCGAATGCGCCCATGCTGCCGTCGTACACTTCTCCGGGAGTGAGCCCGGCGGCGGTGATGAGAGCGAGGAGGAAATCCCTACCGATCCTCCAGTTCTCCTTCAGGACTTCGATGTCGGAATCAGATGCCGGTTTTTTGTAGGCGTGAGGTTCCATTGTTTAATTGTACCATATGCCGGACATAGATTCATCAAGAGAGATAATGGTTAATCTCCGTGCAGGAACTCTTCCGGGTATTCGTCGTCCGATCCCACCCATTCTTTGTCCTTCACATCCCACACGTCGTCGTAGGCCGGATGGAAGGCATCGTCCACATGGAGTCGACTCTTGTCGTCGGCCCAAAACTGCCACTCCTTCATCTCTTTGAGGGTGGGTGGTTTTCCGTTCCACTTTCTCTCGCATGCCTCGGCATCTCTCTTCGCCATCGCCGCCATGGCCTCGGGGAACTGATCGAGAACTTCCTTCGATGTGAGTTTACGCATCTTCGGGCTTGCCGTGCGGGCCCCCGTGGTTCGGAGAAAATGGACAGGGTTCGTCCCCGTACGATTGTCGTGATGATCCTCTGTAGACCCCAGGGACTCCGTCGCTGCCTTTCAGGCCGCAGATCGTCCTTCCCTCTTTCTTTGTCTCCGGCTCTTCCTTCAACCATGGGTAGGAGGCGGAGAGATCCTCGAAGTCTCTCTCCACGCATTCCTTCTTGAACTCCCAACCTTCGTTCTGTTCCGAGATGTCCGTCGCCGATCTCTCCAACCGTTCGGCCTCGTTTCTCATGATTCTGGCGAGCCTGAGAGCCTTCGAGACCATTTCATCGTTGGTCATGATTCGTCTCCCTTCTCGGGAGCAAAGGCGATGTCTTGGCATGACTGACACATGCCGGAGATGTTGTACTCATCCCTTGACGCTTGGGTCTTGAGAGTAGAGTAATCGAACGTCTTACCACACCCGAAGGGTTGCCGGGTGCAGCGCTGCTCCACGATAGCAGGCTTCCTGTTCGGATTCAGGATGTCGATGGGACGTTCTTGATCACTCATGGCTTCCCATCCGTTCGTCCTTGCGAAGCGTCTTCTGTCCGTCCCGCACACCTCGGTTGTATGTTTCGAGGAGCAGCTTAGCAAGCTCAGCTTCCTCTCTACCTTTGTCTTGGACCTTGAGCTGCTTTGCCATGAACCGCTTCGCTATCTGGATGAAAGTGCTCATTTATTTTTTCCTCGTGTCATTTTCTTTGTGACATTTGTCACGTAGATACCTACGTGCGCGCACGTGTGCGCGGGCACCTAGGATCGATTTCTTGGCTCATCCGGGCCCATAGAAGGAGATCACCTTGGGTTTCGAGCGGGTGCAGCGCACCGACGTGGTGGACATGCAGCATCGATTTTTGCGGGGAGCTGTCTCGATGTCGAATATATCGAAGCATCGAATGCCCACGCCCATCGGGACGTTCTTCCACGGAACGTCCCCTTCGAACTGTGAACAACGATTGCGGATCGGTCTGGGAGTTGAGTGCTCTTCGAACCAGGACCAGAATCGGCGCACGCAGGGACCGCATGCGATCATTGTTTCCGTGTACGAGCAACCTGAAGCGGGATGGGCAACGCCCTCGCAGAAGTTACATTCCATTGTACATCCTCTCAGGAGATTAAACGACAGCAAGGAGCCAGGTCGTTAGACCCGCTCCCGAACTGCAGTGTGCAGAAATTCATTCAGCTCTTCGATCTTTCGTAATTCTCGAGCGCGTTCGTTTTTGAACGCGCTATCACGAGAGTCGAGTAGAGCGTTCCGGGAGGACCGGAGTTCGGTGGAACGACCTTGAACTCCCGTGTACCGTTCGGTTCGAACCTCGCTGGTCCGGTGTCTTCGAAGAGCTTCATGTAATCCGTGATGGACACACCCGCGACTTCTTCGACCAGCGGCTCGTCAGGGTCACCGACCGTCGGAACGAAGATGTCTATTTGAAAGACCTTCATCGCTTTCTCGGAGAGATCTTTGGTGTCTTAGCATCCCATCGGTGTATGGGTCGACCTGCAACAAGGTCCTCCCAAGGAGTGGACCTGTTTCGCTTGACAAGGTCGATCGCCATCTCAACCATCTCACGGCTGCCAGGTCTACGCTTTTTGTGGACGTTCACATGAACACCGCAGGGATACTCGTGAAAGTCACTCCAAAGAGGGACGACCAATGAAATGGGAACTGCTGCTCACCGCTGCGAAGGAGGTTCTCCCACATCCGTCGAACTGATGTCGAGGAAACGCCGTGCACGTTCCGTGCAGCAGCTTTTTCGACTTCGTGGGGTAGGACCACCATTGTGATGACTTCTACCGGGACTCGGTACGCCTGAGCGATGGCGATGTAAGGTGCCAACTCTTCGTTGGTGGTCATAGTGTTATCCACTATGAGAAGCTCATTCAAAGTGTCCTGAACACCTCGAATGTAGTTCTTGAGGCAGCTTCCGTGAGCCTCATTGAGAAGGTTTACATCGAATTTGTAGGAACTCCCCCGCATGAAGTGGTCGTCGGTGCTCAGATGAATGATGGGAGAGCTGGTCTTCCAACCGTCGCCAGGACGGATCGGACGGGAGACAGGATCGGAGGTAATGGTGAAGTTCTCCGGAGACGGAAACGGATACGAATCCCGAATGTGAGCAGAGATTCGCTTCTGCGCTTCGTAGCTCTTCCCAGAACCTGGGATGCCCGACATGAGGATGATTTTTCTCATGCTCTCTCCCTCAGCATGATGACACACTCGACACATCGGCGCGCATCGTCCGTCGCATGAGGAAGTGTCCATCAGTCCACCTTCCACATCCTGCTGACATGGAGCTCACGAATTCCGTCGTCGCCTTGGTGCCGAAACTTCTGGTCGACACGCACGATGTACATGCTGCCTCCTTCGTATGCCTCGACCGTTCCGAACTCTTCTCCCCAGCCTTCCTTCTTGTTGGCAGGAAGACGAACTCGTTCGTCGACGGTGAACTTCACCCGTCCACCGCCGGGAGGAACTCCTTGGCGAAGGCCTCGACGCGCGC
>Ga0210377_10001719_pt1 | contig 19669 bp, 15 predicted proteins | sample PLM4_65_b1redo_FD_155480 | JGI IMG/M metagenome (GOLD analysis project Ga0210377, IMG submission 155480) | Groundwater sediment microbial communities from an aquifer in East River, Colorado, USA - PLM4_65_b1 redo | ecosystem: Environmental > Terrestrial > Soil > Riparian zone | place: USA: East...
AACGCCGGCAGCGGCATGGACGTCGGCCGCCCGAGCGCCCGGCCGAGCGTCTTCGTGAAGACGCGGTTGGTGACCGGCTCGGGCGCGACCGCGTTGACCGGGCCGGCGAGGGCGGTGTTGTCGATCGCGTGCCGGACGATCCCGACCGCATCGTCGAGCGACAGCCACGGCATCCACTGGAGACCGCTGCCGATCACACCGGCCATCCCCGTCCGGAACGCCGGCAACATCTTCGGCAGGGCCCCGCCGCGCGTCGACAGGATCACGCCGAAGCGCAGGAAGACGACGCGCACGCCGCGCTGCGCCGCCGGGGCGGCGGCTGCCTCCCACGCGACGCAGACCGCCGGCAGGAACCCCTCGCCGTGGCGGCTGGCCTCGCTGAGGATCTCGTCGCCGCGGTCGCCGTAATAGCCGACGGCCGAGGCCTGCACCAGCACCCGCGGCGGGTTGTCGAGCCGGGCGAGCGCCTCCGCCAGGATGCGGGTCCCGTCGATGCGGCTGTGGCGGATGCGCCCCTTGAAGGCCTCGGTCCAGCGCTCGCCGGCGATGTTGGCGCCGGCAAGATGGACCACGGCGTCGGCCGCCTCGATCCGGGCGGTGTCGATGTGGCCGGTCGCGAGGTCCCACTCGACGTCGCCGTCAGCGGCGGTTCCGGGCGGGCGGCCCGGTCCGAGGCGGACGAACCTGCCGACGCTGTGACCCGCCGCCGCGAGCGCCGGCACCAGGGCCGACCCCACGAGTCCCGATGCGCCGGTGACCAGGATCCTCATCGCCGTCCCCTCACGACTTGCATCGTAGCACCAGCCGGGGTCGCCCGGGGCGGCTGCCGTCCCCTCGCCGGGGTAGCGGCCGGGCCGCAGTCCGCGTATCCTTAAGTAACGATGAACCCGACCCGGAGCAAGCCCCGGCCACTCGACACTATGGCCCAGCAGGTGGCGGATCTCCCGGTGGTCCGCAAGTCCGGCCTGACGCTTGGCGACTGTCTCATCGTCCGGACGCGCAACTCCTCCTACCGCATCGTCAGCCTCGGGGACGGCCGGTTCATGGTTTCCGGCGGCTGGTTCGACAGGACCGGCGCCTCGCCGGCGACCCTCACCATCAATGGCTGCACCTGGGGCGGGACCGCCATCCATGCCGACGTCGCCGCCGCGCCGGGGCTGTTCCTGGAATTCGGCAACCGGGTGCTCACCACCCGGATCCAGGAATTCCGTCTGATCCCGGCCGCCGCCACCGACAGCATTCACTGAGCCTTCGCATTCCACCCGGGATGGGCCGCCGGCGAGGGCCCGCCCGCGCCTGTCCGCAGGCTCCTAGCGTCCCATCATCGATCCCAGCAGGCGGGCCAGGGTCGAGAGCGTGCGCCGGGTCTGGAGGGTCGCGGGGGCCCCGCTGCCCCACAGGTCGAACCAGCCGACCTGATGACCGCCGGTCTCGAGCGCCAGGCGCCCGCCCTCGCCGGGCAGCGCCAGCCCGCGGTGCGGGAGATCGCCTATCGACATCCCCGGTGGCAGGAGTGTGTCCCGGTCGAGGATGGTCCCCGGCAGCGGGCGCTCGGCGAGGCTGGGATTCGATGCCGATACCGCCTGCCCGGCGGCATCGCGGAGGACCGCGCCGGCGAGCGGCAGGGTCTCCCGAGCGTCGCGCAGCACCGCCGCGAGCCGCGTCTCGACCGGTCCCGGCCCGGTGGTCTCGGCGAGCGCCGCGTGCAGCAGGTCGAGATCGGCGCGGGCGGAGTCGAGCGCCGCGATCCTCTCGCCGCGCCGCGCGCCGATGGCGGCCGCGACCAGCCCGCACACCGCCAGCCCCGCGAAGGCGATGATGTCGTGCTTCCCCTCGATCGACAGCCGCAGATACGGCCGGGTCAAAAAGAAGTCGAGGCTGAGGGCGGAGCAGCCCGCCGTGGCAAGGGCCGCCCACCGCCCACCGAGCTCGGCGACCGCGACGATCAGGATCACGAAGAGGAAGGTGAAGTTTCCCGAGTAGGTGTACTCGCGCAACGGAACGAGCGCCATCCCGAGGGCGATCGCGCCGACCACGCCGGCGGGCAGGTAGAACCAGTTCTCGTCCGTGTCGCGCATCGCGCCCTCCCGACCGGCGGCGGCCGTGCCGGCCGCCACCGGTCCACGTCCTGACAGTACGCCGACCGCCATCAAGAGAGCATCAAGAAACGGCGCCGGCGCGTGAGGAACACGTCAATGGGAGGCGCGCCCGAACGCTCTCTTAATGTCCGTACCGCCACTCCTGACGCCGCTTTGACGCGGGACGCGCTATCCATATCGCCGTCGCCGGGGCCACCACGCCCGGAGGGAGGGGGAAACGGGAATGACGACGATCATGCGAAAGGACACGGGGATCGTGGGGCGCCGGCGCCCCGGGCACGCGGGGGGCATCGCCTTCATCGTCGGGCTGGCGCTTGTCATCGGCACGGGCCGGGCGGCGGCGGTGGAAACCGCCGACGCCACGGAGGCGGGGAGTCCGCCCGCCGCGGCCGGTGGGACCGCAGGGCCGCCGGCGGAACCGTTCGCCTTCGCCGACTTCACCTGGCTGACCGGGAACAGCCGGCAGCACGAGTCGATCCTCAAGACCAAGTACTTCACCGGCGAGGTCCGCGCCGACGTCAACTACGTCTACGACTTCAACAGCCCGGAGGACCACACCCTCGTCGGGTCGTCGGAGATCGGCCGGACGAACGAGTTCCAGGTGCAGCAGTTCGGCTTCGGCGGCGACTTCTTCTACAAGAACGTCCGCGCCCGCCTGATGACCCAGTTCGGGATGTACTCGACGATGACGCCGCGCAACGACGCCAGCACGGCGCGCGGCCAGTGGACCCTCGACAACGCCTACCGCTACATGTCGGAGATCTACGGCGGCTACCACATCGACAAGCTGCACGGGATCAACATCGACGCCGGCATCTTCATGTCGTACGTGGGCCTGTTCAGCTACTACCAGTTCGACAACTGGGCCTACCAGCCGTCGTACGTGTCGTCCAACACGCCATGGTTCTTCAACGGCGTGCGCATCCAGATTTTCACGAGCGAGCATCTCAAGATTGAGCCGTGGATCGTCAACGGCTGGCAGTCGTACGGGATGTTCAACGAGGCCCCGGGTCTCGGGCTTCAGGTGCTGTGGCGCCCGAACGGGTCGCTGTCGCTGACGTCCAACAACTACTGGGGCAAGGACACACTGGGGAACCCCGACCGCGAGCGGCTGCACACCGACAACAGCCTGCAGTACAAGTACCTCGACCGACCGGCGGAGTTGCTGAGCAAGGCGGCCTTCACCGTGACCATCGACGCGGGGTGCGAGTCGGGTGGCGGCGTGTCGTGCAGCGGCGGGTCCGACACCCGGCCGTCGCAGTACTTCCTCGGGTACATGGTCTACAACCGGCTCTGGTTCGCCAGGGACCGCTACGCGGTGACCCTGGGCGGCGGGCAGATCAACAACCCGGGGCGCTACCTCGTCCTGGTGCCGCCGATCAATGGCGCCACGGCGGCGTCGGGCACGCCGTACTTCACGGCGGCGCCCGGGGACAAGTACAAGGCGTGGGACGCGTCGGCCACCTTCGACTTCATGCCGAACGAATTCGTGACCTTCCGCTGGGAGTACAACCATCGGGTGTCGAGCGTCCCGTATTTTGCGGGCGAAGGGGGCGTGACGCCGCCCGGGGGGAACACCGGCCCGGCCGGCTCGGCAGTGCCGGGGTTCACCCCCGACCTGGTCGACTCGGAGGACCGGATCACGCTCGCGCTCCTGGTCAAGCTGTGAGACGGCGCGGAGGCGCGCATGCATGACCTCGTCATGGTTCTCCTGACCTTGGGGTTTTTCGCGATCGCCTGGCTCTATGTCCGGGGCTGCGAGCGCGTCTGAAGGGGTGCGAGATGGGTCTCGAATATGCCGTGGGCCTGGGGTTGGCGATCCTTCTCCTGGCGTACCTCGTCTACGCGCTCCTGAAGCCCGAGCGGTTCTGAAGGAAGGAGCGGGCACGTGACCGGCAACGGCTGGCTGCAGATCGTCGTCTTCTTCCTGGCGGTGGTGGTCGTCACCCCGCCGCTGGGGATCTTCATGTACCGGGTCCTCGAGGGGGAGCGGCATTTCCTGAAGCGCCCGCTCGGCTGGCTCGAGCGGCTGGTCTGTCGCCTGTGCGGTGTCGACGGACGCGAGCAGGCGTGGCCGACCTACACCGGCGGGCTGCTCGCCTTCAGCGCCGCGACCCTCCTCGTCACCTACGCGATCCAGCGCCTGCAGCACCTGCTGCCGTTCAATCCGCAGGGACTCGGTCCGGTCGAGGCGGGGTCGGCCTTCAACACCGCCGCCAGCTTCACGACCAACACCAACTGGCAGGGGTATGTCGGCGAGACGACCATGAGCTACCTGACCCAGATGGCCGGGCTCGCCTGGCACAACTTCATCTCGGCGGCGGCGGGGATCGCCGTGGCGGTGGCGCTGGCGCGCGGCCTGACGCGACGCGGCGAGGGGAAAGGCCCCGCCACGATCGGCAACTTCTGGGTCGACCTCACGCGGGCGACCGTCTACGTCCTGCTGCCGATCTCCTTCGCCGTCGCTCTCTTCTTCGTCTCGCAGGGCGTGATCCAGAACCTCGCCCCGTACGCCCAGGTCACGACGCTCGAGGGGGGCAGGCAGGTGATCGCCATGGGACCGGTGGCGTCGCAGGAGGCGATCAAGCAGCTGGGGACGAACGGCGGCGGGTTCTTCAACGCCAACGCCGCGCACCCCTTCGAGAACCCGAACCCGCTGACCAACTTCCTGTCGATGTTCCTGATCTTCATGATACCCGCCGGGCTGACCTACACGTTCGGCCGCATGGCCCGGGATCAACGCCAGGGATGGGCGCTCTTCGGCGCGATGACCTTCCTGTTCTTCGCCGGTGTCTCGGTCGCGTACTGGGCGGAGTCGGCGCCGAACCCGGTCGTCGCCGGGCTCGGTATCGACGCGGCCGCCGGCAACATGGAGGGGAAGGAGGTCCGGTTCGGGATCGCCAACTCGGCGCTCTACGCCACGGTCACCAGCGACGCCTCCTGCGGCGCGGTCAATGGCATGCACGACAGCTTCACGCCGCTGGGCGGCCTGGTCCCGCTGTTCAACATCCAGCTCGGCGAGGTGGTCTTCGGCGGGGTGGGCGCGGGTCTCTACGGGATGCTGGTCATGGCAATCCTCTCCGTGTTCATCGCCGGTCTCATGGTGGGGCGCACACCCGAGTACCTCGGCAAGAAGATCGAGACCAAGGAGATCAAGCTCGCCATGCTCTACGTCCTGATCTTCCCGCTCGTCATCCTCGGCTTCGCCGCCTGGTCGGCCGTGGCCCCGTACGGCGTCTCGTCGCTCAACAACACCGGCCCGCACGGTCTGTCGGAAATGCTCTATGCCTTCACGAGCGCGGTCGGCAACAACGGATCGGCGTTCGGCGGGATCAACGCCGACACACCCTGGTACAACATCACGCTGGGTCTGGCGATGCTCGCGGGGCGGTTCCTGATGATCGTCCCGGCCCTCGCGATCGCCGGTGTTCTAGCCGGCAAGAAATCGGTTGTCCCGGGACCGGGGACCCTGCCGACCACGGGGCCGCTGTTCGCGTCCCTCCTCGTCGGGGTGATCCTGATCGTCGGCGCCCTGACCTTCTTCCCGGTGTTGAGCCTGGGCCCGATCGTCGAGCACTTCCTCGCCCAGGCCGGAAAGGTGTTCTGAGCCATGGCCCGCAAGGAGATCAAGGCGGTTTCGGCCTGGGAAGGCCGCCTCCTGAAGGCGGCGTTCCTCGACAGTCTGCGCCGGCTCGACCCGCGGGTGATGGCCAGGAACCCGGTCATGTTCGTGGTCGAGGTCGGCAGCGTCCTGACGACGCTCGTCTGGCTGCGTGATCTCCTCGCCCACGTGCCCGGCGCGCTGCCGGCCTGGTTCACGGGGCAGGTGGCGCTGTGGCTCTGGTTCACGATTGTGTTCGCCAACTTCGCCGAGGCGCTGGCCGAGGGGCGAGGCAAGGCCCAGGCCGCGGCGCTGCGTGGCCTGCGGCAGGAGACCGTCGCGCGCCGGATCGGGACCGCTGGCGAGGAACGCATCGCCGCCTCAGCGTTGCGCAAGGGCGATCGGGTCGTCGTCGAGGCCGGCGGGATCATCCCGGGCGACGGCGAGGTGATCGAGGGGATCGCCTCGGTCGACGAGTCGGCGGTCACGGGGGAATCGGCGCCCGTCATCCGGGAGAGCGGCGGCGATCGCTCCGCGGTCACGGGCGGGACGAAGGTCCTCTCCGACCGCATCGTCGTCCGGATCAGCGTCGACCCGGGCGAGTCGTTCCTCGACCGGATCATCGGGCTCGTCGAGGGGGCGAAGCGGCAGAAGACGCCGAACGAGATCGCGCTGCACGTGCTCCTGTCCGGCATGACGATCATCTTCCTGGTCGCCTGCGTGACGCTGGTGCCGTTCGGTCTGTACTCCGGCCTGCCTTTCCCGGTCGTGGTGATCGTGGCGCTCCTGGTCTGCCTGATCCCGACGACGATCGGCGGGCTCATGTCGGCGATCGGGATCGCCGGCATGGATCGTCTGATCCGCCACAATGTCATCCCGATGAGCGGCCGCGCCGTCGAGGCGGCAGGCGACGTCGACACCATCCTCCTCGACAAGACCGGGACGATCACGCTCGGCAACCGGATGGCCACGGAGTTCCTGCCGGCGGCGGGGGTGCGGGTCGAGGAGCTGGCCGACGCGGCGCAGCTTGCGAGCCTCGCCGACGAAACGCCGGAGGGGCGCTCGATCGTCGTGCTGGCGAAGGAGCGCCACGGTCTCCGGGCGCGGGAGCTGCAGCACACCGAGGCCCGCTTCGTCCCGTTCTCGGCCCAGACCCGGATGAGCGGCTGCGACCTGGACGGACGCGTCGTGCGCAAGGGCGCCGTCGACGCCATCGCCCGCCACGTCGCGGCGCTGGGCGGCGGCGTCCCGGCGGATGTGGAGCAGGCGGTGGCCGCGATCGCGATGAGCGGCGGCACGCCGCTGGCCGTCTCGGACGGGCCGCGCGTGCTCGGGGTGGTGCACCTGAAGGACGTGGTCAAAGGCGGGCTCAAAGAGCGCTTCGCCCGTTTCCGCACCATGGGGCTGCGGACTGTGATGATCACCGGCGACAACCCGCTGACCGCGGCGGCGATCGCGGCCGAGGCTGGTGTCGACGACTTCCTCGCCGAGGCCACCCCCGAGATGAAGCTCCGCCTCATCCGGGAAGAGCAGGCGAAGGGGAAGCTGGTCGCGATGACCGGCGACGGCACGAACGACGCCCCGGCCCTGGCGCAGGCCGACGTCGCGATCGCCATGAACACCGGCACCCAGGCGGCGCGCGAGGCCGGCAACATGGTCGACCTCGACAGCAATCCGACGAAGCTGCTCGAGGTTGTCGAGGTCGGCAAGCAGCTGCTGATGACGCGCGGCTGCCTGACGACCTTCTCGATCGCCAACGACGTGGCCAAGTATTTCGCGATCCTGCCGGCGATCTTCATCCCGGTCTTCCCCGAGATCGCTCCCCTGAATGTCATGGGGCTCGCCTCGCCGCGGAGCGCCGTCCTGTCGGCGGTCATCTTCAACGCGATCATCATCGTCGTGCTGATCCCGCTGGCGCTGCGCGGCGTGCGCTACCGTCCGCTGGGGGCCGCGGCCCTCCTGCGTCGGTCTTTGTTGGTCTACGGCCTGGGCGGCGTGGTGGCGCCGTTCGCGGGGATCAAGATCATCGACATGCTGCTGGCCGCGGTCGGCCTCGTCTAGGGGCGCGTCCGGAGGAAGGAAGCCATGAGGACCGAGATCATCGTCGCGCTGCGCATGACCGTGGTGACGCTCGTCCTGACCGGGCTCGTCTACCCGCTGGCCGTCACCGGGATCGCCCAGGCGCTGTTCGCGCGCCCCGCGAACGGCAGCCTGGTCGAGCGCGACGGACGCGTCGTGGGGTCGGAGCTGATCGGCCATGCGTTCACGGGCGCGGCCTACTTCCACCCGCGCCCCTCGGCGGCCGGCGCCGACGGCTACGACGCGTCGGCCTCCTCGGGGTCGAACCTCGGGCCGACCTCGAAGAAGCTGCGCGATCGGATCGCGGCCGACGTCGAACGCCTGCACGCGGAGAACCCGCAGGCGCCCGGCCCCGTGCCGATCGACCTGGTCACCGCCTCCGCGAGCGGTCTCGACCCGCACCTGAGCCCGGAAGGGGCGCTCTGGCAGGTTCGGCGCGTCGCCGCGGCGCGTGGCATCCCGGCCGGCCAGGTCGACGGCCTCGTCGCAGCGCGCGTCGAAGACCGCACCTTCCGGATCCTGGGCGAGCCGCGGGTGAATGTCCTGCTCCTGAACCTCGATCTCGATCGGCGCTTCGGACCGCCACCACCGGGACAGAACACCCCCCCGGCGCGGTAGGATGGTCGGCGTGAGCGGTGACCGGAGACCCGACCCCGACGCGCTCCTCGCCAAGGTCAGCGAAGAGGAGCGCTCGACCTCGCGCGGCCGTCTGCGGATCTTCTTCGGTGCTGTCGCCGGCGTGGGAAAGACCTACGCGATGCTGCAGGCGGCGCACGATCGCCTGCGCGAGGGGGTCGATGTCGTCGTCGGTCTCGTCGAGACCCACGGCCGGCCGGAGACCGCCGCTTTGCTCGAGGGGCTGCCGCCCCTGCCGCCGCGGCAGGTGACCTACCGCGGCCGCGATCTCTCCGAGTTCGACCTCGACGCGGCCGTGGCACGGCGGCCCGGTCTTCTGCTGGTCGACGAGCTGGCGCACACCAACGTGCCGGGGTCGCGTCACGAGCGCCGCCACCAGGATATCGAGGAGCTGCTGAAGGCGGGCATCGACGTCTACACGACGCTCAACGTCCAGCACCTTGATAGCCTCAACGATCTGGTGGCGCAGGTGACCGGCATCGTCGTTCGGGAGACGGTGCCCGACTCGGTCCTCGAATCGGCCGACGAGGTCGAGCTGATCGACCTTCCCCCCGACGAGCTCCTCACCCGGCTGCGCGATGGGAAAGTCTACATCCCCGAGCAGGCCGACCGGGCGATGGCCGGCTTTTTCCGCAAGGCGAATCTCATCGCACTGCGGGAGCTGGCGCTGCGATCGACCGCCGATCGGGTCGACGCCCAGATGCAGGTCTACCGCCGGGCCGAGGCGGGTGAGCGCACCTGGCCGATCACCGAGAAGATCCTCGTCTGCATCAGCCCGAGCCCGTCGGCCATCCGGGTGGTGCGCGCCGGCCGGCGTCTCGCCCGGCGCCTGCGGGCCGACTGGACGGTGCTGTACCTGGAGGAGCCGAGACATCTAAGGTTGCCGGGCCCCGACCGCGACTACGCCGCCCAGGCGCTGCGCGCGGCGGAGGAGCTCGGCGGCGAGACGGTGACGCTCGCCGGGCACGACGCCGTCGAGGAGGTGCTGCGCTTCGCGCGCGACCACAACTTCTCGAAGATCGTCGTCGGCAAACCCGGCCGGTTCTGGCGGCTGCGGGACCTTGTGTCGGGTTCGTTCGTGGTGCGGCTCGCGGCCGCCAGCGGCGACATCGATGTCTTCATCGTCCATGGCGGCCGCGAGAAGGCGGCCACGCGCCCCCCCGTGGCCTCGCCCGCCGGGAAGATCGACTGGCGACCGTACGCGCGGGGCGCGCTGACGGTGGCCGTCTGCACGGCGATCGCCGGGCTGATGTACCCGTACTTCGTGCTGGCCAACCTGATCATGGTCTACCTCGTCGGGGTCGTGATGGTGGCCAACCGCTGGGGTCGCGGGCCGTCGATCCTGGCCGCCATCCTGAGCGTCGCCGCGTTCGATTTCCTCTTCGTGCCGCCGTTCCTGACCTTTGCCGTGTCGGACACCCAGTACGTCGTGACCTTCGTGGTGATGCTGATGGTGGCGCTGCTGATCAGCACCCTCACGGTCCGCGTCAAGGAACAGGCCGAGGCGGCGCGCCAGCGCGAGCGCCGCACGAGCGCGCTGTACGCGCTGAGCCGCGAGCTGGCCTCGACCCGCAACCTCGATCCGATGATCGCGGCGGTGCGTCGGCTGGTGCAGGATCTGTTCGAGGCGCAGGCGGCGGTCTTCCTCACGGGCGAGGACGGGCGACTCGCCATCCGCGGCGAGGGTTCGCCGGCTTTCGCGGAGGACCCCAAGGAGATGGCGGTCGCGCAGTGGGTGCACGAGCACTCCGAGCCGGCGGGAAGGGGCACGGCGACGCTGGCCGGCGCCGGCGCCCTGCATCTGCCGCTCACCGGAAGCCGCGGACCGGTCGGCGTCCTCGCCCTCGGCCTGGCCCCCGGCGCCACGGGGCCCGGTACCGACGCGATGCACCTGCTCGAGGCCATCGCCAACCAGACGGCCCTGGCGCTCGAGCGTGCCCTGCTGGCGCGGGACGCGCACCGGCAGCGGCTCGCAACCGAGGGGGAGAAGCTGCGCAACGCCATCCTCGCCGCGGTCTCGCACGACCTGCGCACGCCGCTGGCGGCGATCGCCGGCGCCGCCAGCAGCCTGGCGTCGAGCGAGGGCCGGCTGGGCGAGCCGGCGCGGCGCGAGCTGGTCCTGACGATCCACGAAGAGGCCCAGCGGATGAGCCGGCTCGCCAACAACCTGCTCGAGATGGGGCGCCTGCAGTCGCGCAGCGTGGCGCTGCGCCGCGAGTGGCAGCCGCTCGAGGAGGTTTTCGGTTCGGCCCTGCACCAGCTCGAATCGTCGATGAAGGGCCGCGAGGTGGCGGTCCGCATCCCGGAGGACCTGCCGCTGGTGGCCATCGACGAAGTGTTGATCGAGCGCGTGCTGGTGAACCTGCTCGAGAATGCGCTGCGTTACACGCCCCCGGGAACGCCCATCGAGTTGGCCGCCTCGGCGGGCCGGGACGAGGTCCTGGTCGAGGTTCTCGATCGCGGCCCGGGCCTGGTACCCGGGGAGGAGAGCCTGGTGTTCGACAAGTTCTTCCGCGGCGAAGCGTCGCGATCGCGCCACGGGGTCGGGCTCGGTCTCGCGGTGGCGCGCGCCATCGTCGAGGCGCATGGCGGCCGCATCGAGGCCGCGAACCGCGACGGCGGCGGCGCCGTGTTCCGGTTCACGCTGCCGACCGGCGGCGAGCCGCCGGCTCTCGCCATGGCGCCGGACGAAATCGGGGTGGGGACATGAGCGAGCCGGGCGCGGTGGTTCTCGTGGTCGAAGACGACCCGCAGATCCGCCGGTTCCTGCGGGCGACGCTGCCGGCCCACGGCTATCGCCTTCTCGAGGCCGCCACCGGCGCCGACGGCCTGACCCAGGCGGCCACTCGATCGCCCGAGGTGGTCCTGCTCGATCTCGGGCTCCCCGATATCGACGGACTGGACTTCATCCGGCGGCTGCGGGAGTGGTCGGCGATGCCGATCATCGTGCTGTCGGCGCGCGGCCTCGAGCGTGACAAGGTCGCCGCCCTCGATGCCGGTGCCGACGACTACCTGACCAAACCCTTCGGGGTCGACGAGCTGCTGGCGCGGCTTCGGGTCGCGTTGCGTCACCGGGCGACGATCGTGGCCGGCGGCGCGGCGAGCGCGGTCTTCACCAGCGGCGATCTCAGCGTCGATCTGGCCGGGCACATCGTGCGGGTCGGCGGGCGCGAGGTCCGGCTCACGCCGACCGAGTTCCGGCTGCTCGGGATGCTGGTCCGTCATGCCGGCAAGGTCGTGACCCACCGCCATCTGCTGGTCGAGGTCTGGGGGCCGGGCTCGGCGGAGAACACGCATTACCTCAGGGTGCAGATGCACGGCCTGCGGCACAAGCTCGAAGCGACGCCGGCGCGGCCGCGCTACCTCATCACCGAGCCGGGTGTAGGCTACCGCCTGCGCGACGAATCGTAGAGACCGGAGAGAGGCCCCATGCGACCAGCCATCGTCGGCGCCATCGCCATCGTTGTTGTATCGATCGGCACCGGTGGGTCCGCCGCGGAGCCCTCCGCCGCAACGTCATCCGCCGCGAAGCCCGCCTCCGCGGCGCAGGTGTCGCCGGCCGCCTACCAGGTCGAGATGCGCGAGGCGTGGATCCCCATGCCTGACGGCGTCCGTCTTGCCGCCGACCTCTGGATGCCGGCGGGCGGCAAGAAGGACGAGCGTTTCCCGGTGCTGCTCGAGTACCTGCCGTACCGCAAGACCGAGGGGCGCGGCGACCGCTACGGGCTGTACGCGTACTTCGTGCGCCGCGGCTACGTCGTGGCGCGTGTCGACATGCGCGGCACGGGCGGAAGCGAGGGGCGGCTCATCGAATACGAGTACAGCGACCGCGAGCAGGAGGACGGCGAGTCGGTCATCGCCTGGCTGGCGCGGCAGCCGTTCGCGACCGGCAAGGTCGGCATGTTCGGCATCTCGTGGGGCGGGTTCAACTCGATCCACATGGCGATGCGCAACCCGCCGGCGCTGGCCGCCATCATCGCCGTCGACGCGACCGACGACCTGTACCAGGACGACGTCCACTTCATGGACGGCGGCATCCATGTCGATTCGTGGGAGATGAGCATGGACCTTGCCAACGCCATGCCCGGCGCCCCCGACTACGGCATCGACGAGGCGTTCTTCGCCAACCGCTTCGACACCCCACCGTGGATGTTCACTTACAAGCGCCGGCAGCGCGACGGGCCGTTCTGGGATCGCACCGCGCTCAAGACGCGCTACGAGTCGATCAGGATACCGACCTTCGTCATCGGCGGCTGGTACGACGGCTACCGCGACAGCGTGCCGCGCATGCTCGAGCATGTGAAGGCGCCGATGAAGGCGATGGTCGGGCCGTGGTCGCACTGCTGGCCGCACGACTCCTACCCGAAGCCGGGCATGGAGTGGCGCCACGAGGCGGTGCGCTGGTTCGACCAGTGGCTCAAGGGGCGCGACACCGGGATCATGGCCGAGCCGCGTCTGGCGGTCTTCGTCCGGAACTGGCACGCGCCGGGGCCGCGCCTCGAGGAGGCGCCGGGCGCATGGCGCTACGAGGACGGCTGGCCGATCGCGCGCATCCGCGACCAGGTGCTCTACCCGCGCGGCGACCACACGCTGGCGGGCGCCGCGCCGGAAGCGGGGGCGGCGGGTGGCGGCGCGGCAGCGGGCGCGGCGGCCGGCCCTGCCGCCGACCACCTGCTGCGCTATGTGCCGACGACCGGTGTCGAGATCGGCGGGCCGGTGATGTGGTGGGGCGATGTCGCCCCCGACCAGCGCCCCGCCGACGCCTTCAGCCTGGTCTATGACTCGGCGCCCGTCAGCGGGGAGGTCGAGATCCTCGGTCTGCCGCGGGCGATCCTGAATGTGTCGGCCGACGCGCCGATGGCGCACTGGTTCGCGCGCCTGTCGGATGTCGCGCCGGACGGCACCGTGACGCTGGTCGCCGGCGCCGGCTTCAACGGGACGCACCGCGACTCGGCGCGCGACCCGAAGCCGATCGAGCCGGGGCGGCCGTTCACGCTCGACATCGAGATGCATTTCACGTCCTGGACCTTCGCGCCGGGGCACCGGATGCGCCTCGCGGTTTCGAACGCCATGTGGCCGATGATCTGGCCGACGCCGTACCCGATGACGACCACGCTGCATCTCGGCGGCCCCGACCCCACGCGCCTCGTGCTGCCGGTGGTGCCGCCCGAGGCGTCGACACCCGCCCGCCCGCGCCCGGTGTTCCTGCCACCCGAGAAGGACGCGACACTCGCCGGTTTCGGCACCCTCGAGACCGGCACGGCGTCGGGTTATGGCGAGATCGAGAGCATCGAACGCGCCGCCGTGGGCGGCGCCGCCCGCGTGATGGCGACCAACGGCGGCGGGTCGCGCTATCCGTGGGGGACCGAGCGCAACACCGAGTCGATCGTCCACGAGGCGCGCGACGACAGGCCCGAGGCCACCGCGGTGACGGGGGACTACAGCACGACAGTGACCCTGCCGGATCGCACCCTGCGCTGGGAGGCGCACGTCACCTTCCGCAGCAACCGCGACACCTTCTTCCTGACCTACACCCGCCGGCTGCTGCGCGACGGCGTCCTGGTGCGCGAGCGCACCTGGACCGACGCCATCCCGCGCGACTTCCAGTAGGAGACCGGGTGCGGGATGCCGTCTCCCGCACGGGATCCGTGGCTCCGGGCGGTGGCGCGGATGATAGACTGCGCGCCGCGGCAACGGGGCCCGCGGAAAGGCGCGGCCCGGTGCGCAGGAGGTGAACGTGCTTCGACCCATCAGAAGGCTCGCGGGAGGGTGCGCGCTCGCGGTGCTGCTGTGTGCGCCGGCGTTCGCCCAGGGCACGGGCGATGACATCCAGAAGCAGATCGACGAGCTCAAACGCGGGCAGCAGGAGCTCCGCAAACAGATCGATGAGCTCAAGGCACTGGTCCAGGCGCGCCCGGCGGCCCCGGCAGCCGCGGCGGCGACCGCCGGGATCGCGGGCAAGGTCTTCGACCTGGGCGCGAACCCCATCCGGGGGGGCGACACCGCGGGGCTGACGCTGATTGAGTTCAGCGACTACCAGTGACCCTACTGCGCCAAGTACGTCCGTGAGACGTACCCGCAGATCGCCAGCACCTACATCGACACCGGGAAGCTGCGCTACGTCCTGCTCGACCTACCGCTCGGCATGCACAAGAGCGCGTTCAAGGCGGCCGAAGCCGTGCGCTGCGCCGGGGATCAGGGCAAGTTCTGGGAGATGCACGACCGGCTCTTCGAGAACCAGCGGGCCCTCGAGCCGTTCGGCGCGCACGCCGCGGGCATCGGTCTCGACACGACACGATTCGAAGCCTGTCTTGCGAAGGACACGCATGCCGCCGCCATCCGGGCCGACATGAGCCAGGCGCAGGCCGCCGGCATCACCGGGACGCCGGGGTTCGTCCTTGCGACCACCGATCCGAAGAACCCCCGCAAGGCCGTGGCGCTGACGTTCGTGCGCGGCGCCCGTCCGTTCGAATCGTTCAAGGAGGAGATCGACAAGGCCCTCGCGGCCGCGCCCCGCTGAACCCGATATCGTCCCCGTGCTATCCTCGCGCGCCGTTGCCGCGGATCGGGAGCCGACCATGAGTTTCAAGCCCTTCGTCCCCGAGAACGTCAGGCTCCCCGAGTTCACCCTGCGAGCGCTCGTTCTCGGCGTCGTGCAGGCGGTGCTGCTCGGCGCCGCCAACGCCTACCTCGGCATGAAGGCGGGGCAGACGATCGCCGCCACCTTCCCGGCGGCGATCATCTCGATGGTCGTGCTGCGTGCCTTCAGGAACCACTCGATCCTCGAGGAGAACGTCGCCCGCAGCGCCGCATCGGTCGGCGAGGCGCTGGTCGCCGGGGCGATCTTCACGCTGCCGGCGTTCATCATCACCGGGCTCTGGAAAGAGTTCGACTACTGGCAGAGCACCTTCCTGATGCTGGTGGGCGGCGTCCTCGGCGTGCTCTTCGTCATTTTCCTGCGCCGCACGCTGTGCGAGGACCCGGCGCTGCCGTTCCCCGAGGCGACCGCCGCGGCCGAGATCCACAAGGCGGGGCAGAAGGGGGCGACCGGCGCGAAATACCTGTTCACGACGATGGGGCTGGCTGGTTTCATCGAGCTGTTCAAGAACCCGGCCGGCTTCCACGCCATCCGCGACTCGGTCAGCGGCTTCATCGAGTTCCCGATGTCAAAGCTGCGGTTCCTCAAGCAGGGGATGCCGTTCGGCGAGCCGGTCGATTTCCGTGGTGGGATGCACTACGAGACCCCGTACGCTTCGCCCGCCTTCATGGGGGTCGGTTACGTCATCGGGCCGCGCCTGGCGGCGCTGAACTTCTCCGGCGGCGTGCTGGCCTGGTTCATCCTGGTGCCGCTCATCATGTTCCTCTCCGGCGACGGCAGCGCCCTGATGAACCTCGCGCAGCACCCGTCGCTCACCGATGCCTCCGCTCTCGAACGGCTCGAGGTGGTCGCGGACCAGGCGTGGCGCAGCATCGTCCGGCCGATCGCCGTCGGCGCGATGCTGGTGTCGGCCTGCTGGACCCTGTTCAACATGCGCGGCCCGCTGCTCGCCGGCGTGGCGCGCGCCTTCAGCGACATGAAGAAGGCGCGCGGGATGACCGAGGGGGAGGGCCGATTCGAACACGACGTGCCGATGAAGTGGGTCATCGGCGGCATCGTCGCCCTGCTCGTGCCGATGACGCTCCTGTACGGTTGGTATACAGGGGGTCTCGGCGGCGCCTTCATGGCGGCGGTGGCGATGACCATCACCGGCTTCGTCCTGTCGGCGGTGGCCGGATATCTCGTCGGCGTGATCGGCTCGTCGTCGAGCCCGACATCGGGTCTGGCGCTGTCGAGTCTCATCGTCGCCGCCACGCTCCTCGTCGGCATCGGCGTCACCGGCAAGGGAGGGGTGATGGCGGTGCTGGCGGTGACCGCGACCGTCTGCTGCGCCACCTCGCTCGCCGGCATCGGCGTCACCGGCAAGGGAGGGGTGATGGCGGTGCTGGCGGTGACCGCGACCGTCTGCTGCGCCACCTCGCTCGCCGGCAGCGTCATCCAGGACCTCAAGGTCGGGCACCTGCTCGGCGGCACCCCGTGGACGATGGAGGTCGCCTACCTGATCTCGACCGTGGTCACCGCCTTCGTCCTGGTGGTGCCGATCGCCATGCTCCACAAGGCCGACATCGCCATGGGCGGCGCCGGCATCGGCGGCGAGAACCTGCCGGCCCCGCAGGCCGGGCTGATGGCGATGCTCGCCCAGGGGATCGTCGGCGGCGAGATGGCCTGGCCGCTCGTCCTCATGGGCGTGGCGCTGGCCATCGGGCTCATCATGATGGGTTGCGAGTCGCCTATGATCGTCGCGGTCGGGATGTACCTCGACTTGGCGACCGTGTCGGCGATCCTGGTCGGCGGCGTCCTCCGTTGGGTCGGCGATCGGATGATGGAGCGACGCGGCATGGCGGCGGCCGAGATCGAGCAGCGGGTGAACGTCGGCACGCTGCTAGCGTCCGGGCTCATCGCCGGCGAGGCGCTGATGGCGCTGCTGCTGGCAGTGGCGGTCAACGCCGGCGTGAAGCTCCCCGGTCTGGCTGGATCGGGTCTGCTGGCCCTGCCGGTCTTCGCGGTCGTGGCCGTCATCATGATCGTCGTGCCGCTGCGGCCGATGCACATGGCCGGGGCGACGGGCGGGGGCGGCGGGCCGGTCGAAGGGCGCTGAGCCGGCGCCGGACGCGCCGCCGGCCCCGCGTGTCGGACCGGTGTCAGGCGCCGGTGTCGCGGACGATCAGGCCGTCGCGGATCTCGATCACCCGCCCGGCGCGGCGGGCGAGGGCGGGATCGTGGGTGATCACGATCAGCGTCCGCCCCTGCTTCCACAGCTCCTCGAACAGCGACATGATGTCGCCGCCCGACGAGGTGTCGAGGTTCCCGGTCGGCTCGTCGGCGAGGATGATGTCGGGGTCCATCGCCAGGGCGCGGGCGATCGCGACGCGCTGCATCTGGCCGCCCGACAGCTCGGTCGGCTTGTGGTCCATGCGGTCGGCGAGGCCGACACGCTCCATCAGCTCGGCCACGCGCAACCGCCGCTTCGCCTTGGCGACATGCCCGAACAGCAGCGGCATCTCGACATTCTCGTAGGCGGAGATCTGCCCGAGCAGGTTGAAATTCTGGAACACGAAGCCGACCCGCTGGTTGCGGATCGCCGCCAGGTCGTTCCTGCCGAGACCCGAGACCTGGCGACCGCGCAGCTCGTAGACACCCGACGATGGCGTGTCGAGGCAGCCGATCAGGTTCATCAGTGTCGACTTGCCCGAACCCGACGGTCCGACGATGGCCACGAACTCGCGTGTGCCGATGCGCAGGTCGAGGCCGCGCAGCGCCTCGACCCGCACCTTGCCGGTGTCGTAGACCTTGCGGATCGCCTCCATGTGGATGACCGCGCCGCGGGCCGCGCCGTTATCCGCGCCCGTGCCCGCCCCGGTCTTCGCCGCCGTCGACTGGTTGTCGCTCATCGCCGCCTCACTCGTAACGCAGGGTCTCGGCCGGATCGACGGCCGCGGCCCGCCGGGCCGGGAAGTAGGCGGCGAGCAGCCCGATGATGCCGAGCACCGCCGCCGAGGCGACGCCGACGGCGGGGGAGAGCGTCGGCTTGCCGAGGAACTCGAGCGCCTTGTTCCCTTCCACAGGAAGGAGGCCGAGAACGACGATCAGCAGCACCGAAATCGTCAGGCCGAGCAAACCGCCGACGACGGAGTACATCAGCCCCTCGAGCACGAGCGGCCCGGTCACCCACGAGGGGCGCGCCCCGAGCGCCATCTTGACGCCGATCTCGCGCGTCCTCTCCTTGACCGTCGCATACATGATGTTGGCCACGCCGACGCCGCCGATGAGCAGCGTCAGCCCGCCGATGATCCCGAGGAACATCTGGATGCCGATCAGGACGTTGGCCATGATGGTGCTGCTCTCGACGGTGTCCCAGACATGGAGCGCCGGCTCGTCGGCCGGGTCGAACTGGTACTTCGCCGCCAGCACCTCGCGCACCGCCTTGATCGCCGCCTTCATCCGCGCCGGGTTCTCGGGTCGGATGACCAGGTTCTCCAGCCGGTCGCGGCCGAACTGCGCCTTGAAGGTGGTGATCGGGATGATCGACCCCTCGGCGTCGGGGCCGCCGTACGCTCCCATCTGCAGCTTCTTCTGCATGACGCCGATGACCGTGTACGGGGCGCCCGCGACCAGCAGCGTGCGCCCTTCGGGTGTCTCTTCACCGAAGATGCTCGTAGCCAGCTCGTCGCCGAGGAAGATCACCCGCCGGCGCTCCTGCTCGTCGGTGTCGTTGAGGAACCGTCCGCCCGGGCGGGCGATGTGGTTGCGCAGGTCGCCGTAGTTCGGCTCGGTGCCGGTGACCCGGGCATTCACCGTCTTGCGGCCGTAGGTCACGCTCACGCTCCAGCGGCGCAGCTCGCCGAGGACGCCGTCGAGATCGGAGACGCGCTCGCGCACCAGGGCGATGTCGTCGACGATCGGCCGGATCGATCGGCCGGGCGCCATCCCCTGCCAGGTCTTTGTGGTCTCGCCGGGGAAGATCACCGCGATGCCGCTGCCCATGCCGGCCGAGCTCTTCGACAGCTGGCGCTTGAGCCCTTCGCCGAACGACAGCAGCAGGAGCAGGGAGACCGTGCCCCAGGCGATCGCCGCGATGGTGAGGGCCGCGCGCTTGCGCTGCAGCCGCGCCGAGCTCAGGAAGAGCCGCCAGATGACGTCCAGATTGCGCCACTCCATTACCATTCCCCCGGACCGTTACAGCTTCATGGCGACGACCGGGTCGAGGTTCGCCGCCTCGCGCGCCGGGAACCAGCCCGCCAGAAGCCCGATCACGCCCAGCAGGAACGCGGTCAGCGTGCCGACGAACGGCGAGATCAGGGGGGCCCCGATGTACTCGGTGAAGCCGAACAGTGGCACGAGCCGACAGATCCCCGCGGAGATCGCCAGACCCACCGCCCCGCCCAGGGTGGTCACCATGAGCGTCTCGAGCATGAACTGCCCGAGGATGGAGCGGCTGCGCGCCCCGAGCGCCATCTTGATGCCGATCTCGCGGGTGCGCTCGTCGACCACGACGTTCATGATGTTCGACACGCCGATGCCGCCGACGATGAGGGTGAAGGCGCCGACGATGCCGAGGAACAGGCGGAAGCCCAGCATGAAGGTGTCGAGGAACTGGAACATCTCGGTGGTGTCCCAGATGCCGAGCGCCTCCTTGTCCTTCGGGTCGAAGCGGTG
>Ga0210377_10001720_pt1 | contig 19667 bp, 16 predicted proteins | sample PLM4_65_b1redo_FD_155480 | JGI IMG/M metagenome (GOLD analysis project Ga0210377, IMG submission 155480) | Groundwater sediment microbial communities from an aquifer in East River, Colorado, USA - PLM4_65_b1 redo | ecosystem: Environmental > Terrestrial > Soil > Riparian zone | place: USA: East...
TGGCGCCGGTCCAAACGAGGGTTCTATGGTCCATAACTGACCCGGGGATCCGCAAGGTGGTAAAGAATGTCCGTGAGAAAATTCACCACGAGATAAGAGGTGGAAATGACCAGAACGCATCCCTGGACCAGCGGGTAGTCCCGGGTCTGGATGGCCTGGATGGTAAGGCGCCCGATCCCAGGCCAGGCGAAGATGGTCTCCGTGATGATGGAGCCGGCAAGGAGAGCGCCGAACTGAAGCCCTACAATCGTGATGACAGAGAGAAGGGAATTGCCGAGGGCGTGTTTCAGCCAGACCCTCCACTCGCTCAGTCCTTTGGCCCGGGCAGTCTGGATGTAATCCTCGTGAATGGTCTCCAGAAGGCTCGAGCGGACCATCCGGATAAGGATGGAGGCCATCAGCATGCCTAGGGTGAACGAGGGGAGTATAAGATGAGCCAGCCCTTCTCGCCCCGAGACCGGCAGCCAGCCCAGCTCTATGGAGAAGATGATCATCAGCAAGGGACCGAGCCAAAAATTGGGCATCGCAAGGCCCAGCAGGGAAAAAAGCAACGCAATCCGATCCATCAAACTATTTTTTTTCACTGCCGCCAGTATCCCCAGAGGGAAGGCGACGAAGAGGGCGATCCCCATGGCGGCCAGGGTTAGCTCCATCGTAGCAGGGAAACGGCTGAGGATGAGCTCGGCAACTGCGCCCTGTTCGTAGAGGGAGCGCCCGAGGTCTCCCTGAAGAAGGGCTGAAAAAAAACGGATGTATTGAATCCCAAGAGGTTGGTTCAGGCCCAGCTCTTGACGCAGCGCCTCTTTGTCCACGCTGCTCGCGGTCTCTCCCAGCATAACCTCCACCGGATCTCCGGGAATGAAGTGGATGAGAAAAAAGACCAGCGTCAAAGAGCCCATCAGGGTAGGCACAAACAGCAGCAGACGGTTGGTGAAGTAGCGCTTCATGACGGGGGCAAGGGGGAAGCAATGGAGACGTTTTTTAAGGAGATCAGGTCGCCATCCGGAAAGGGAACGAAACCTTCGATATTGCGCTTCATCAGGACAACGTTCTTCGCCCACCATAAGGGAATCGTGGGCAGCTCGACTGCGAGAATTTTTTGCACTTGGCTGTAGATTTGTTTTCGCTCTTCAGGGCTTAAACTGTTCCTTCCTCTCTCCAGCAGTCGATCGATTTCCGGATTGCGGTACCGGCCCCGGTTGTTGCCGTAGGGGACAATACTGCTTGAGTGAAAGAGATTAAAGTAAATATCGGGATCGGTGATACCTACCCATGAGAGCGAATAAAGGTGGAAGTTCCCCTTTTGGATGTCCCCGTAAAAAGTTCCCCACTCGTAGGTGCGCACCTCCAGTTCTATCCCTACCCGGCTCAGCTGTTCTTTGAACGCCTCGGCAATTCTCCTGCGCAGGTCCAGGGTCGTTGTCTTGTAAGAGAGCTTGAAGCGGGGCAGGGGCCCATCACCGTCGGGATCAGGAAAGCCCGCATGGTCCAGCAGTCTCTTGGCTTCTTCGGGATCGTAGGGGAGGCGGGGAACGGAGCGCTCGTAGGCCCAGTGGGAAGGGGAGAGCAGGCCGGTCGCAGGCGTTGCCAGTCCTTTCAAAAGATGGCGGATGATCGCCTCTCGATCTATCGCATAGGCAATCGCCTGGCGCACCTCCAGGATCTTCAGGATAGGGTGATCGAGATTCATGCCCAGGTACTGGAAGATGGTCCCTTGCTGCGTCAAGATGGAGGCGTTGGTGTTTTTCTTAAACCAGATAAGGTTGTCGGGCTCGATGTCGTTCTGGATGAAATCAACCGTTCCTTTTTTGAACTCCAGAGAGCGCACGATAGCGTCAGGGATCATTTTGAAGACCAGGCCGGAGAGCCCCGGTTGCCCTCCCCAATAGGAAGGATTCGCCTTTAATACGACTTTTTCTCCCGGCGAGAACTGCTCCAGCGAGAAGGGCCCTGATCCTATGAGGCTGTTTTCGCCCGAGGCTCCGTGGGAAGGGGTGCCTGTGGGAACAATCCCGAAAGTGGAGTTCTCCAAAAAGGGGGCATAAGGCGCCGAAAGCCGGAAGCGGACTTGGTAAGGTCCGATTGCATCCACCGCCTTGAGCAGCCTCAGCGTAGCCCGCTTCGGGGAACGGTTTCTCGGGTCCAGGACCGATTCGTAAGTGAACTTGACGTCTGCTGCCGTCAAGGGCTTTCCGTCGTGGAAGGTAACCCCCTTTTTGAGATGAAACAGGTAGGTGCGTTCATCCACCGCTTCCCAGCGTTCGGCCAGCTCGGGCTGCAAGCGGGCGTGTTGATCTGTGTGCGTAAGGGCGTTAAAGATCAGTCCCCCGATGCGGACGGAATTGGCATCCGTGGCATAACGGGGATCGAGGTGGGTGGGATTGCTCTCGAGAGCAATGACCAGATAGCCGGCAGGCCGATCGGGCCGGGGGGAGGGGAGACACGCTGCCAGCGATACCCATACCCAGGCAAAAACGAGCAGAAAAAAGGGTTTAAATTTCATTTACCCAGCGGATTATTTTTGACAGCAGGATAGCTTTTTTGCTACAATCAATCAATTTATTTATCAGAGAGTCAATGATTTTTCTCTCAAGACTGCTAACCCTGCTTCTGCTCTCGCTGCTTGTCTCTTTTCCCATTCAGCTTCGAATCAGAGAGGCCTCTGCCGCTGAAGAGCCGCTTCCGTTACTTTCCGGGCTTGAGGAGGCGGTGGAGTTCTGGAAGCTTGCCTTTACCCGCTATAGTGGTTCGGAGCTTATCTTTCACGACCCCCTGGAGCCGATGAGAATTTACCGGGTTCTGGGGGTGGGGCCGGGTAGTCCGCCGCCGCGGCTGATCGAAGAAGAAAAAGAGAAAATATTGCGGGAGTACGGCCTGGAAAGGGATGAGAAAAGGGTCCGGGTCCAGCGCGGACTCAAGGAGCGCTTTGCCTCAGGTCTCAGGCTGTCGAGCAGGTATATCGGGCAGATGCAGCGGATTTTGCTGGTGGAGGGCCTGCCGCCGGAGCTTGCCTATTTACCGCTTGTGGAATCGTCCTTTAATATCCATGCCCGCTCCCGTGCCGGGGCGCTGGGCATGTGGCAGTTTATGCCCTCGACCGGGAAAAAATTTCTCCGCATCGGTCCCGCAGTGGACGAAAGGAGGGATCCTGTGGAGTCCACCCGGGCTGCCGCGCGATTTCTGAGGCAAAACTACGAAATCTTTGGGAAGTGGCCGTTGGCGATCACCGCTTACAATCACGGCACGGCAGGAATCCTGCGAGCGATTGCCGAGGTGGGGTCGAAAGAGCTGATGGAAATCATTCGGCGCTATCAAGGTCCGTCATTCGGCTTTGCCTCAAAGAGTTTTTATGCGGAGTTCCTGGCTGCTCTGGAGGTGGCGCAGAGGAGTGAGGAATTCTTCCCCAATCTCGAATACCATCCACCTTTCCCTTTAGAAGAGATAGAAATGAAGCGCGCCGTTTCCATCACGGATTTGCTTAAGCCCACGAGGATCCAGCGCGACGAATTCCTGGGATGGAACCCGGCGTTGAGCCCCAAGGTCAGGGATATCCCTAAGGGTTACCGGGTGAAGGTCCCGGCCGAGAAGCTCGAGCTTTTCCTTGTTGCCTACCGGCGGACTTCTGAGCCGTCTCCGGGCAAGCTCCAAACTGTCCCTGTTCCGGAAAGCGCTCTTGCCTGGACCCGTCACCGGGTGGTGTCGGGCGAGACTCTCTCGCAGATTGCAAAAATCTATCGGATCTCTATGCGCGAAATCAAACAGGCCAACAGGCTTGCCAGCGCCCATCTCATTACCGCCGGCCAGGACCTCAAAATCCCCAAGCGCTGATCGCTTCTCTCCTTTGCGGCCCGAGAGGGCTGGCATTTGAGTGAGCCGGGAATTAGGCTATAATGGCGCGGTTAAAGAGGCCTCGTTGCTTCGCCGCGCCTTGATTTTGTTACTCGTTACTGGTTGACTCGTTTACTCGATTAACTAATAACGAATATACGAATAACGACAATCGCGCGCCTTGCATCCGGGGGGAGCTGTTTGGCCGGCCCGAGAGGTTATGTGATGGATGTCACGCTACTTAAGGTAACCGCGGTCTTTTACTTACTGGGGACGGGGAGTTTTATCGTCTACCTTGTTTTGCCCAAGGCTCTTCTCTCGCGGCTTTCGCCCCTTATTCTTCTGGGCGGTTTTTTAATTCACACGTCAGCGCTTGGGGTCCATTTTTTTCAATCGGGTTATCCGGCGGTCACGCAGTTCCGCGAGGCATTATCCTTTTACTGCTGGTTCATGGTGGGGGTCTACCTCCTGTTCCAACTTAAGTATCATTTGACGGTCCTGGGCTGCATCATTGCCCCTCTGGCCTTTCTCATGTCACTGGCCGCTTTTGCCTTCGGTGTCGGTACCGGCGAACTTCCGCCTGAACTTAAAACTTACTGGTTGCTTCTCCACGTTACTCTTGCCTTCTTGGGGAACGCGGTTTTCTCCTTGGCCTTCGGGGTAAGCCTCATGTACCTCCTGCAGGAATTCCAACTGAAAAAAAAGAAGACGAATGTTCTCTACAGGCTGTTTCCTTCCCTGGAGACTCTGGATCGACTCAACTATGTCTTTCTGGTGTGGGGCTTCCCCCTGATGACGCTGGGCATCATCACGGGCAGCCTTTGGGCCGGCTTCCGCTGGGGAAACTACTGGTCCTGGGACCCACGCCAGATTTCTTCAGGGATCACATGGCTTCTTTACGGCGCCTTGCTGCACGGCCGGATCACGTCCGGTTTGCGCGGCAAGAAGGCCGCGGTTTTGACCATCCTGGGCTTTGCCGTGGTCCTCGGTTATTTCCTTTTGGGAGGATCGGTTTTCCCGAGCCGGCATGCAGGCAGTTTTGAGTAGTTCATGCCAGAAGAAAAGATCATAGTCTTGGGTCTCAACCACCAGACCGCTCCGGTCGAGGTGCGGGAAAAGCTCGCGTTTGACAGGTCGGCGCTTGGAGAATCCCTGAAACGCCTCCACTCTCTGTCTGCTATCAGAGAAGGCGTTATCCTGTCCACGTGTAATCGTGTGGAAGTGATTGCGGCAGCCGTGGACGAGCAGGCTGCCTTCCGGGAAATCAAGCTCTTTCTCTCGGAACAGGAGAGCGAAAAAAAACCTGGCGGACTGGAGGATCATCTCTACGCCTACTCGGGCGGCGAGGCTGTGCGCCATCTCTTTCGTGTTGCGGCAAGCCTCGACTCTATGGTTGTGGGAGAGCCGCAAATCCTGGGGCAGATAAAGGATTACTACACTGCGGCGCAGGAGGCCGGCACAGTAGGAACGATACTCCACCGGTTGTTCCACCGCTCCTTTTCTGTTGCCAAGAGAGTGCGCACCGAGACGGGAATCGGGAGTGGGGTGGTCTCCGTAAGCTCGGTGGCGGTGGATCGGGCTAAGCGGATATTCGATCGGCTGGAAGATAAGACCGTCATGCTCATTGGTGCAGGGAAGATGGGATCCCTGGTGGTTCGTTATCTTCAAAGCAGCGGGGTTCGTAGTCTTATGGTCACCAATCGCACGTTTGAGCGTGCGGTGGAGCTGGCAGAAGAGTTTCAGGGCAACCCGATCCGCTACGAGGATTTTCCTCGCTACCTTCAAATGGCCGACGTGGTGATCGGCTCTAGCGGTTCTCCCCAAATCCTGCTGCGGTCCGAGGCCGTTCGGGATGCTTTGAAAGAGAGAAGGCAGAAAGCCATGTTCCTGATCGATCTCGGGGTTCCGCGCAATTTCGATCCCCGCATCGACGAGATCGATAACGCCTACCTCTACAATATCGATAACCTGAAAGAGGTGGCCGACGAGAAGCTGAGGGAGAGGTCGAGCGAGGCGCAGAAAGCCGAGGAGATCGTGAACGAAGAGGTAGCTGTGTTTCTCCGCTGGCTCAGTTCGCTCGAACAGGTGCCGACCATCGTGGCCTTGCGACAGAAATTGGAGGAGATCCGCCGGGGAGAATTGGAGAAATCGCTCAGCACAAGCCTCAAGGGATTGTCGGAAAAGGAGAGGGAGGCCCTGGAAGATATGACCGCCGCGATGATCAGCAAGATTCTCCACGCCCCGATTACTCATCTAAAAAAACGGCCGGAAGATCAGGATGAGGAGCTTTACATTGAGGCGCTTAAAAAACTTTTTGATTTGAGGGAAAAGTAATGGCGGATAAAACAATGAAAAATGAAAATTGCAAAATGCATATTGCAAAATTATTTGGGCTTTCTTCCATTTTGCATTTTTCAATTTGCACTTTGCATTTTGCATTGGAATAGAGGTGACGGTGATTCGCATCGGCACGCGGGGGAGTGCGCTGGCTCTGGTTCAGGCGGGCTGGGTGAAGCTGAAGCTGGAAGAAAGATACTCTGGAATCGGAGTCGAGACTGTCACTATCAAGACCAGCGGGGACCGCTTCCTCAACACCCCGATCAAGGCAATCGGGGGAAAAGGCATTTTCGTGAAAGAGATAGAGGAGGCGCTGCTCCGAAAGGAGATTGATCTGGCAGTCCATTCGATGAAAGATCTCCCCACAGAAATTCCCGCGGGCTTGAGGTTGTTGGCAGTTCCCGAGCGGGAAGATCCGCGGGATGTGCTCGTGAGTTTGGACAACAGGCCGTTAAAAGATTTGCCCCAGGGGGCACGGATCGGCACGGGGAGTCTGCGCCGGCAGGCGCAAATCCTGTACCACCGGCCGGACCTATCGGTCCAGCCGATGCGCGGGAACATAGATACGCGCCTGAAAAAACTGGAGCGGGGCGAGGTCGATGCCGTCGTTATGGCGGCTGCGGGCCTTAAAAGAATAGGGCGCGAGAATCGAATCAGCGAATACCTCTCTCCGGAAATTTGCCTGAGCGCGGTGGCCCAAGGGGCTCTGGGTTTGGAGGGCCGGGATGGGGAGCCGTTGATGGATGAGATCGCATTCCTCCATCACTTGCCGACTTCCTTGGAAGTGGAGGCCGAGAGGGGTTTTCTCCGGCGCCTGGGTGGGGGATGTCAAATACCGGTCGGGGCGCGCGCATGGGCGAGTGAAGACCGGATCAGGCTCGCAGGCGTGATTTGCGATGTTGACGGGAGCAAGTTGTTCAGAGGGGAGATCGCGGGTTCGGCAAAGGATGCTGAGAAGTTGGGACAGGAGCTGGCGGAGAGGCTTTTGAAAGACGGCGCCGATGAAATCCTCGGTCCAAAAGAAGGGGTTTTGGCCCATGGCTCCAACTAGCGGAGGGGCAAACCCGTCCAGAGAAAGCAAGCCGCTTTCTGGCCGGAGGATCGCCATTACTCGCGCCCGCTCTCAGGCGAGCGCTTTTGCGCGCGCCCTTGGGGCCCTGGGTGGGGAGGTAGTCGAGTTCCCGACCATAGAGATTCTGCCACCGGAAAGCTACGATCCCCTGGATCAGGTGATTCAGAAGATCAAAAACTATCACTGGATTATCTTTACCAGCGTGAACGGGGTGAACTTTTTCTTCGCCCGCTTCAAAGAGCTCCGGCGGGATATCCGGGAACTTAAGGGAATCAAGATTGCAGCCATCGGTCCGGAGACCGCCAAGGCTCTGGGAGCCGCCGGTCTTCGTGCTGATCTGGTTCCGCAGGAGTTCCGGGCCGAGGCAATCCTCCAGGGGCTGAAGCCCGAGGAGGCGCGTGGAAAGCGAATTCTTTTGCCGCGTGTGGCCCAGGCGCGCGATATCCTGCCTAAGACGCTGCGGGAATGGGGCGCGCAGGTGGACGTGATCGAGACTTACCGGACGGTGGTGGCAAGGAGCGACGCGCGCAGGCTTCAAGAGATGCTACGGCAAAAGAAGATCGACATGATAACCTTCACCAGTTCCAGCACCGTCGCCAATTTTGCCGCCCTCTTTCCCGCCGAGGATATCGAGGGGCTTCTGTCTGGTGCTGCCGTTGCCTGTATCGGTCCGATCACGCGGCGGACAGCCGAGGGGATGGGACTCCGGGTTGATGTGGTTGCGCAGGACTATACTATTCCAGGTTTGACGAGGGCGATTGTAGAATACTTCGGAATGCAAAGTGAAAAATGAAAATTTTAAATTTTGCATTTTGCAATTCTCATTCTGCCTTGTGAAGAAGGCTGTTTGCTGAGGGCTGACAGCTTTTTGGAGGGGGGCTATGGAATTTCCTAAATACCGACCCAGAAGATTGCGGAGAAATGAGAGGCTGCGTGACATGGTGCGAGAAACCAGCCTCAGCCCCACGAATCTCATTTATCCCCTGTTTGTGGGGCCGGGAAGGGACTACATTAAGCCAGTCTCTTCCATGCCAGGGGTCGCCCAGCTCTCCGCGGATCATATTGTAAAAGAGTGCAGGGAAGTGATCTCCCTAGGGGTCCCTGCCGTGATTCTCTTTGGCATCCCCGAACGCAAAGACCCGCTGGGCTCAGAGGCTTACTCGGATAGCGGGGTGGTGCAGATGGCGATCCGAGAGATCAAGGAAAAGGTGCCCGGATTGTTGGTTATAACGGATGTTTGCCTGTGTGAGTATACGGATCATGGTCACTGCGGGGTGGTCAAAAACGGAGATGTGGATAACGACAGCACCCTGGAGCTGCTTGCCAAAGAGGCGCTTTCCCACGCAAAAGCCGGGGCGGATATCGTTGCGCCGTCGGACATGATGGATGGGAGGGTGGGAGCCATTCGGAAGATCTTGGATCAAAACGGTTTCCAGCAAGTCGCGATCATGGCCTATGCCGCAAAATACGCCTCGGCTTTCTATGGTCCGTTCCGTGAAGCCGCCGAATCTACCCCGCAATTCGGCGACCGCCGCTCGTACCAGATGGATCCGGGAAACGCGGATGAGGCGCTAAGAGAGGCCGAGATGGATATTCGCGAGGGGGCGGATATCGTGATGGTGAAACCCGCCATGGCCTATCTCGACATCGTCTATCGCGTGAAGCAGAAATTCGGTTATCCCGTCGCCGCTTATAACGTAAGCGGGGAATATTCCATGATCAAGGCCGCCGGAAAAAACGGCTGGATCGACGAGGAGAGAATCATGATGGAGGTGCTCTTCTCCATCAAGCGCGCCGGCGCCGATATGATCCTCACCTATTTCGCCAAAGAGGTCGCGCGGGGATTGCGCGGGCAATAAAGGATAGGAACTTGTTCTTAAAGTAGGGCTGCTAACGCTCCGAATAACCCGCGGGCGGGACGCGAAAGTTAGGGCTCATTGATTGTCCATCGGCCAGAGGCGGCTGGCCCTGCATAATTCGATTATTGTCCGGCCTCCTTTCTCGTCCTGGACCCATTTCGTCCCGTGGTACTGAGCTTCTCGATCGGAAGTTTTGACCCATGCCCACTCGCTCAGGTAACCATGCTTTGGGTTGTCGCCCCACGGCTCCCGAAACCCGTCGCCATCTCGCACAACCAGTAACTCGACATCGGCGCGTCTGAATTGAACGTTGCCGCGAAGCTCCTGGAACGTATCTTCGTCAGCAAAAGCAAGAAGATTCCAGTCCGAGTCGGGACGTTCGTGGCCTTTCGCACGGGATCCGAGAAGCCAGATTTCGCGAATACCTGGATGCGCGCGTGTAACCTCTGAGAGAAAATCGTCGATCTTCAACATACCGGCAGCCATGAGCGTTTGGGCCGATCCGCAGGGCTGTAGACCCCACGCCCACCCCGATTCAAGACGTGCGTGGCTTAGCTATGCCCGCTATCCAGGTCCTTGATCTTTCTATTCAGAATCCTTTCGCATTCTTCCTCGCGTTCCGGCGTGCGGAGCTGGACCTCCGACAGGCGGAACAGCAGCACGCGGTTTCCTTTTGCCAGGCGAAAAACGTAGGTGCTGGAATCGGCGTCGTGATAGAGCGAGGCCGACATTTTTTCGTCCATGGAGCTGACGATCCGGTTGGCCCATTCCTCGATTTCGGAGACCGCATCCTCGCCTTGCTTCTTCGTGACCATTTTGTTAAATGCAATCATAGTTTGTTTCCTTCCTAATCGCAAAGGAGGTAATTAGGCATGAAGCTAAGATTCGGATTCTTTTTATCGTCTTTAACGCTGGTTCATTTCTTGGCGACGGCGGCGTTCGCCCAAGACGCCAAACTCGTTGAGTTGGCAAAGAAGGAGGGGGGGAAAGTTGTCATTTATGGTTCGCTGGAGAATGACACGGTGGATGCGGTCAGTAAGGCTCTAAAAAAGAAGACCGGGCTGGAGGTAGAGTTCTGGCGGGGTTCTGCCACCAAGGTCATGGATAGAGTCGTGAGCGAGTACCGGGCCGGGAAGCCTCTCTCCGATGTGGTTTTGACCAACGACGCGCCGATGCGGATCATGCAGCAGGAGGGGAGCTTTGCCAAGTATGACTCGCCCTCGGCCAAAGGCTTTCCGAAGGAGGTGATCGACCCCAATCTGGGTCCAAGATACCGCAACGTCATCATCGGTATCGTGTATCATACGGGTGTCGTCAAGCCTGCGGACGCGCCGAAATCCCTCGAGGATTTGTTGAAGCCTCAGTTCCGAGGCAAATTGGTCATGCCCGACCCAAGCCAGCACACCACTACCACCCAATGGCTTGTGAGCCTTCAGAAGATTATGGGGAAGGAAAAGGCGGAAAAATTCGTTCGCGATTTGGCTGCTACGAAACCGCTTCTGGTGGAGTCTTTGACGCCGTCCGGCGAACGCGTCACCACGGGAGAGACGCCGATATCCATTACCTTCCTGAAAAATGTGACCATCCATGGGCAAAGGGGAGTCCCGCTGGACTACGTGAGGTTAGGGAAGTTTATGGGGGATGGCCACTATGTAGCCCTGAGCGCTAAGGCCCCTCACCCCAACGCAGGCAAGGCCTTCATCGACTTTTTCCTGGGTGATGAGAGCATAGGCATCATGGCCAAGATGGGCGAGTTCGTGAACCGCAGGGGATTCTATCCGCCGCTGCCGGACGCGGACAAGATCCAGGTTGTCGAAATGATTGAAATGGATCAGAAGGCTTTTGCGGAGAAGATGAAAGAATACCGAAAACTCTTTTTAAATTAGTATCATGCATTAGTATTATGGACGGAGCGGTCGCTACTGGAACAGGTGCTTGGCCGTCTCCCGACTTTTCCAACCTACGCCTACACTCCCTGTCAATGGCCCCTAAGGCCCTGACCGGAAGGGTAAGATCATTCAATCCTATGCTCTGGGGGAGCTTCCTGGATTATGTCTGTTAAAAAAGCTCTTTGGAGGTGAACTATGCCAGTGAAAGTGATGCGCATTGAGGATGCCCCGGTAAAGATCATGCGCTGGGACAGAGGAAAAACTCTCCGGCTCGTCGACGAGGAAGACGGCGCAAAAAACGTCGATGTTCATATAAACCTGATCAATGTCGATTCCGGTCCGGGACCGACGCACTACCACGCAAAGGCAGAAAATATTTACATCGTTCTGGAGGGGACGGTAGAGGCCACCGTCGAGGGAAAGAAGGTCCGTCTCGGTCCGGGGGAGGTGGCCTTTATCCCTCCCGGAGTGCGCCATGCTGCGGGTAATGGGGGCGACACGGTCGCGCGGGTGATCGAAATATATGCGCCTGCGGGGCAGGATTTCCACATTGTTGATGACGAAGAAAAGAAATGAAAGTGAGAAGCTGAAGAAAAAGAGCAACGTTTATCGGGGGCGCTATGGCAGACTATGACATCTGTTTCCGTGGTGGACGAGTCCATCTTTGGGGTGAACTGCAAGACGTGGATTTATATGTCCGGGGAGAAAGTATCGCCCTGCTTTCCGGCAGGGGAGAGAGTTACGGCGCCAGGCGTGTTGTAGATGTGTCGGGAAAGATCATTATCCCGGGAATCATCGATCTTCACGCGCATACCCGTGACCCCGGTTATACGCATAAGGAAGATTTCCTCACGGCATCCCGGGCGGCTGCGGCCGGGGGAGTGACGACGTGGGTGGATATGCCCAATGTGGAGCCCCCGACGACCACGGTGGAGCTTTTTCGAGAGAAGAAGGCGCGGGCTGAAAAGGGTTCGCTCGTGGATTTCGGCCATTTCGTATCCGGCGTCAATTTTGAAGAGATCCCCAAACTCGCCGCGGCCGGGGTTACCGGTTTCAAGATCTTTCAGGTTTCAGGCGCTTACCCGCACGATCCCAGGCTCGCCCTGAACGATGAGGGAAAGCTTCTTCAATGTTTTCGCGCCATCGCCAAGACGGGTCTCGTCTGCGTGGTCCATCCGTTCAATCAGCCGCTTTTCGATTTTTTCTCCGCAGAGGCATTCGCTCAAGGGAAACCGCCGAATCACGTAACCTTTGCGGAAATCTATACCAAGGAGGCTGTCTGGGAAAGCGCGATTTCCAGCCTGCTCATGCTCCAACGGGAATCGGGGGTGCGTCTTCACATGGTGCATACTCATGCCGCGCGGAGCCTCAACCTGCTTCGGCAAGCGAAAGGCAGGGGGCAAAGCGTTACAGTGGAAATCGATCCGAAATACTTTCATCTCGGCAGGAAAGATCTGGAGGAAAAGGGACCCCAGGTGTGCCCTGCCGGATTTGTTCTCGAAGATCCGGAGAGAATAGCGGAGATCTGGCGATCGTTCCAGAACGGGACCATTGACAACATCGGTTCCGATCATGCCCCTCATACGAACGAAGAGGTGGAAAAACAACGCATCGATGCCTGGACGGCCGCGATGGGAAATCCGCAATATGATCACTACCTGTCGGTATTCCTCACGGACGTGCATGAGGGAAAGCTGTCCCTCGCCAACTTGGTGCGCTGCTTATCTGAAAATCCCGCCTGGATTCTGGGAATCTTTCCGCGTAAGGGGATCTTGCTCCCGGGTTCTGACGCCGACCTGGTGGTCGTGGATTTGGAAAGGGAGCGAGTCCTGAGCAATAAGGGCCTTTTTACAAAGGTCCAATGGAGTCCTTATGCGGGTTGGAAAGTGCAGGGGGTTCCGGTATTGACCATGGTCAGGGGGAAAATCGTTGCGGAAGACGGGAAGGTTATCGGCGAGCCGGGGCATGGAAAGTTTATTCCCGGGATTCCCCGGAGACTCCAATAATAAATGAAAATTGCAAAAGGCAAATTACAAAATTTTTCCGGTTTCTCATTTTGCATTTTTCAATTTAAACTTTGCATTTTGCATTGACGCAAGAGAGGCTTGTCTAGGAGAGAGAAATGGCGCAGATGAAGTTTGGAATTTTACTTCCTCACTTTGGCAAGGAGGCTTCACGGGAACGCCTCATCAACGGCTCGCGCATGTGCGAAGAGTTGGGGTTTGATTCGGTCTGGGTGAGAGATCATCTCCTCTGGCATCCCCATGGGATGGAAAAGGCAGGCCTTAAGTTTGTCGAGCCTCTTATCACCTTGGCTGCCATCGCTGCGGTAACTAAAAAGTTGATTCTTGGCACAGCGGTTCTTATCCCGGTTCGCTGGCCGCTCAAGTTCAGCCAAAATCTGGCCAGCCTCTCCTACATTGCCGGCGGGCGCATTATCGCCGGGATCGGTCTGGGGAGTAACACCGCCGAACCGCCAGCCGTCGGGCTCAGGGGAGAAGACCGGGCGGAAATTATGCGCGAAACAGTGGAGATTGCCCGGCTTATCTGGAAGGAAAACAACGCTTCTTATAAGGGCAAGATCTTTTCGTTTGAAGATGTGACGATCGAGCCCAAGCCGGTCGAGCCGATCCCGATCTTTTACGGTGGAAGCACCAAGGCGTCCATACGGCGCGTAGCAGAATACTGCGACGGCTGGATACCTGGTCGCGTGCCCATGGCGACTTTCGACGACCGTCTAAATTTGCTGCGCCAGCTCACGGACAGGAAGATCACTCTCGGAAACATACCGGTCATGCGAATCGATAAGGACCGTGCCCGGGCCCGTGCGGACATAGACATCGAGGCTCTGGCCGGAAGCTCAGAGGGGAGCAGTCACTGGATCAAGCCTCCTTCCGGCAGGTTCGAAACGATCGAGGATCTGGAGGGTCTCCTGATTGTGGGAAACCCGGATGACTGCGCGGCAGAGGTCGAAAAGTTCTGCCAAAGAGGGGTCGAACACCTCGTCTTTGACCTCCGGCTCCAATATCACCGATATGAAGAGACGCTGCGTTTGATCAGCGAGGAGTTGCTTCCCAGATTTGGATGAGAGTATTTTGGCGGCCTGCGGCGTGGCGAGTTGAAAAGAGATAGCGGTAAACCCCGTACCACGGACTTATGTCCGTGGCTTTCGGGCGCTGCCCTTTGGGCAACTCCAGAACATTCACCCCGTTCCAATCGTGCTGGGTAGGGAATGCATCGTTCTCTGATGGCGGAGTTGGAACGGGGTTCATCCCCGCACTCACGTCCGGGGCGTTCTGTGGTACGGGGTAAAGGGAGAAGTTTCATGGCGGATAATAGTGCCATAGCCTGGCAGCCGACCAGTGAGTATGTCGAAGGGTCTCGGCTTTACCGCTTCATGAGGGCGCATCGTTGCGCGACTTTTGAAGATCTGTTTAGGCGCTCCGTCGAAGAGACGGAATGGTTCTGGGATGCCATTGTGAAGGATCTCGGGCTCGAGTGGTACGAGCCTTACACGAAGGTGCTGGATAGTTCCCAAGGCATTGCCTGGACCAAGTGGTTCTTGGGTGGAAGGTTTAACCTCGTTCACAACTGCCTGGACCGCTATGTCGGGGGAGAAAGCCGGGACCGGGTAGCCTGCATCTGGGAGGGTGAAGAAGGTGCGTCCCGGAAAGTCACGTTCCAGGAGCTTTACCAGGATACGAACCGGCTCGCTCATGGGCTCCGCAGTCTGGGAATCGGGAAAGGGGATGTGGTCGGGATATTTATGCCCATGGTTCCGGAAACCGTCGTCGCTGCCCTCGCCTGCTCAAAGATCGGCGCGATCTATGTCCCTATCTTTTCCGGCTTTGCCGCAGCTGCGGTGGCGTCGCGCTTGCAGGACTGTGAGGCGAAGCTCCTCATCACGGCAGATGGTTTTCTCCGTCGGGGAAAAACCGTTCCGATGAAAGAAACCGCGGACGAGGCGGTGAGGATGTCGCCAAGCGTGAAGCATGTGATCGTCTACCCCAGGCTTGGGATGCAAATTCCATGGGCGGGTGGCCGGGATATCGCTTGGAGAGAATTCGTCGAGGGCGCTCGGAAAGAGTTTCAAACGGAACGGACTTTCGCCGAGGATCCCTTCATGATCATCTACACGTCAGGGACGACGGGCCGCCCCAAAGGAACCGTGCATGTGCATTGCGGCTTTCCGATCAAGGCGGCTCAAGACATGGCCCACTGTTTTGATCTTCGGAAGGACGACACCATGTTTTGGCTGACGGATCTTGGCTGGATGATGGGCCCGTGGGAGATCATAGGTTGTCTTTTCCTGGGAGGCAGGATGCTCCTTTACGATGGCGCCATCGATTATCCGGCGCCCGACCGTCTCTGGCAATTGGTAGAGCGCCATCGGGTTTCCGTCCTGGGCATTTCTCCCACGGCAATCCGGGCGCTTATGCGGAGCGGAGAGGAGTGGGTAAGAAAGCATGATCTTAGTTCTCTGCGCATCTTGGGCTCCACGGGAGAGCCCTGGAACCCGGAGCCGTGGTTTTGGTACTTCCGCAATGTAGGCGGAGGCAGGTGTCCCATTATTAATTATTCCGGAGGAATTGTTGGCTGCTCTCCAATCCAGCCTCTTAAACCTTGCTCGTTTGCCTCGCCCATCCCCGGAATGGATGCCGACGTTGTTGACGGACAGGGCAGGTCCGTACGGGGAGAGGTGGGTGAGCTTGTGATCCGGAAGCCCTGGCCTGGAATGACGCGGGGTTTCTGGAAAGACCCCCAGAAATACTTGGATACCTATTGGTCGCGTTTCCCTGCGGTGTGGGTTCACGGAGATTGGGTCTCTGTGGATAAAGACGGCATGTGGTTTATTCACGGCCGATCCGACGACACGATTAAGGTCTCGGGAAAGAGGGTAGGGCCGGCGGAAGTGGAATCAACGCTGGTCTCGCACCCGTCGGTTTCTGAAGCCGCGGCTATAGGGGTTCCTCATGATCTAAAAGGCGAGGAAGTGGTCTGTTTTGTTGTCTTGCAGATTGGGAGTTCTCCCTCGGACCCGCTGCGCGAAGAGCTGAAGGATCATGTTACAGGCCGGCTGGGGAAGGCGCTGCGGCCGGAGGAAGTGAAATTCATTGACGAGCTGCCAAAGACGCGCAACGCCAAGATCATGCGTCGAGTTCTGCGTGGCCGTTACTTGGGGGAGGGCGACCTTGGGGATCTCTCCTCACTGGAGAACCCGGCAGCTCTGGAAGCCATCGATAGGGCGATTTAAACTGTGAAAGGAGCTTTTCATGATCAAACTTTATGAATTCCCGTTGTCCCCCTTTTGCCGTAAGGTGAAGGTGGTACTGTACGAAAAGAACATTCCGTTCGAAAGCGTCTTCGTCGATCTCTTTAAGGGGGCGACTAAGGCCGAGGAGTATCTGAAACTCAACCCTTTCGGCCGCGTACCGGTTCTGATCGACGGTGAAACTGTTCTTTACGAATCCACGGTCATCAACGAATACCTGGAGGAGAAGTTTCCCAATCCTCCTCTCCTGCCCAAAGATCCGGTGAAGAGGGCCAAGGCCCGGATGATGGATGAGGCCTTTGACAATTACTTCATGGGGCCTCTAGGGGCGATTTTCACGGAAAAATTCATGAAGCCGGCAGGCCAGGCCAATGAGGCGGGGATCAGGGAGAACATGGCGAAACTTGACGGGGTTCTTCGCGCGCTGGAGAAGGAGCTGGAGGGCAAAGATTATCTGGCTGGGGAGTTCTCTTTGGGCGATATCGGTTTTGCCGTGCAACTGCCGCGCGCGGAGTCGATGTTCGGGCTCAAGCTCGACGGCTATCCGCGAGTTCAGGCATGGCTCAAGGGGGTGAGCTCCCGCCCGGCCTACCAGAAGTCCGAACCCTCGGCGGAATTCATGAAAGGCTTTCAGGAAGCAATGGCCAAGATGCGTGGCTCTGCTTAAAAGCTGTTATCTGCTTGACGGTGCAGTGCTTTATCGTGTGGACATTGCCGTAGATGGCACCTGCCGCGGCTCCCGTGAGAATCACAGAGGCCGGCCCGGGAAGACCCCGGTCGGAGCTCTACGAAAAATAGATCAACGATGTTCTTTTGCATTTTTGTTTCTTTGGAGGGCATCTTCGACGCGCTGCCGCAGAGCCTCGATTTCTTTGAGTCCTTTTAAAGAATCAGCCATTTAATTACTCTTTGCTCATTTGCGTAAAAGACTAGAAGCGGGGGTTGCCTTTGGCGGCCAAGATAGGAAAAGTGCCCGTGGGTTGTCAGTACCTGGCCGTTGCCGCCGTTGCCCTCGTCTGTTATGTCCAGACGGCGCGGTACGATTTCGTGTACGACGACGCGCTCCAGATCGTGCTGAACCCGCGGATCCGAAGCTTCTCAAATGTCGGCGTGGCATTCGCTGAGAACTTCTGGGGCTTCATCTCTCCGCATTCGATCAGCAACTACTTTCGACCGCTCCAGACAATCACCTACATGACAGCCTATGCTCTGGGAGGGCTTTGGCCGGCGCCTTACCACTGGATCAACATCGTAATGCACGTTTTTGCCAGCCTGGCTGTGTTGTGGCTCGGCTTACTTTTGCTGTCCAATCTCAAAGCCTCAATTTGGGGGGCGTCTCTGTTCGCGGCGCATCCCATGCATACGGAGAATGTCGCCTGGATCGCGGGAATCACGGACATCGGGTGCGGGCTATTCTTCTTCCTGTCGCTGGGCGCCTACATACGGGCGCGCCGGAAGAATTCGCCGTCGGCCATGTGGCTCTCCTGCTCGCTGGTCGCATTCCTGATCGCCCTCCTCTTCAAGGAGATGGCGTTTACGTTGCCCGTGGTTGTGGTCCTTTTGGACTACCTTATCCCGGAGGAGAGCGCCGAGACGTTTTCGGCAAAACTCAGGCGTTGGCTGCCCTTTTTTGGCGCGTTCGCATTCTACAGTGTTCTCCGGATGAACGCGCTCGGTGTCTTTGCGCACCGGATGGTTCACATCCCCATCGGCGCGGGTGACCGATTTCTTACCACAATCTACTTTGTTGGCCGCTACCTTCAGGATCTCATCGCGCCTTTCCGGCATAACGCTTACCACGTGTTTCGGCCTTTTTCTGAGCTCGCGCCGACGGAATGGATATTACCGATTCTACTGCTTGCTCTAGGCGGCGCCGTGACGTGGAAGCTCCTCAATACCAACCGAAAGCTCTGCTTTCTCGCCCTCTGGGTTGCCGTAACGATCGTTCCGGTTTTGAACCTCGAAGGTGTAGGCCAGAACATCTACGCGGAGAGATACCTTTACATCCCTTCACTGGGATTTTGCCTTCTGCTCTCCGCATTGATCGAACGCTTTGGAAGGCGGATCCCGTACCATGGCGGCGATATCGCCTGCGCGCTCTTGGTTCTGGGATTCTCCATATTGACAATCGGGCGGAATCCGGCGTGGAAAGATAATGTGACCCTCTATACCGCTACTATTTCCGTCTCTCCCGATGCGGCATTGATTCGCAACAATCTTGGCGCCGTGTATCTTGGAGAACGGGATTCCGCAGCGGCACGCCAGGGGTTTCTGGCGGCTCTGGCCGCGGACTCTCGGGCGTTCGTCCGTTCCCCGCGCGATCGGTCTTCGAGCCTGATCGGGCTGAGCGCGGTCGCAAATGCGGAGGGCAAGCTGGCGGAGGCCTGGAAGTTGGCTGACGAAGCCCGGATCCTGATGCCGCAGAGGAGCGAACCGTATCAGATCTTGGGAGCCCTGCTCGGCAAGCAAGGAGATTATGACAACGCCGAGAAGATGCTTCGGCGGGCGCTCCAGCTTCAGCCATCGAATGCGGCGGCGCATATCAATCTCGGAAATGTTCTTCAACTCCGAAACGATCCGGCGGGGGCCGAGAGGGAATTCAGACTCGCGGTGGAGTTCGATCCCAAGCTCGCCACTTCGCGGGTGTCGTTGGGCATGCTGCTGGTTCGGACGGGTCGCATTTCCGAGGCAGTCTCCCTTTTCAAAGAGGCTTTGGTTCTCGACCCCAGGAACGAGCAGGCACGGGAGTTCTTGAAGTTGACACAACAGTAGCTTATCGGCTACTCTGCGCCCAAGCATGAAAAAGCTATTGGTATTGTTTCTGCTGGGCTTTTCTACTCTCTTAGTTTTTCCTCACCGCATCTCGGCCCAATCGGTCAAAGTCGGTATCACCTCCAAGGCGATTTTTTATCTTCCTTTCTTTGTAGCGCAAAAAAGAGGATTTTATGCAGGAGAAGGTCTTAAGGTAGAGATTATCCTCATTGGGAGCAGTTCCGTTCAACTTCAGGCCCTGGTAGCTAGCGACCTCCACTTCGGCAGCTTCAATCCGGATGGCGTGATTCTTTTTAATGAGAAGGGAGGCAACCTAAGACTGATTGCCGGAGTCGACAATACAGCCCCCTACGTTCTCATAGGAGGGAAGAACTATAAAAAGATTGAGGAGCTAAGAGGGGCAAAGCTGGGAGTTTCGGGCTTGAGGGGAGGGGCGACCTCTATCCTGCTTGATTACCTCAGGAGTAAGGGGCTCTTGTACCCGCGCGACTTTACCCTGGTGGTGATTTCAGGCGGCACTCCCGCCCGCCTGAGCGCCCTTGAGGGAGGGGCGGTTGCGGGAGCTGTCCTGGGTGTCCCTTACTCGGATATCGCTATCGACCAGGGATTTAATAAGCTCGGGGATACGGTAGAGGCCA
>Ga0210377_10001721_pt1 | contig 19655 bp, 20 predicted proteins | sample PLM4_65_b1redo_FD_155480 | JGI IMG/M metagenome (GOLD analysis project Ga0210377, IMG submission 155480) | Groundwater sediment microbial communities from an aquifer in East River, Colorado, USA - PLM4_65_b1 redo | ecosystem: Environmental > Terrestrial > Soil > Riparian zone | place: USA: East...
AGGAACCCGCTCGACGAGAGGTCCACGAGAGATCGTCATTCAGGGCACCGGGGCACAGGGACGCTCGAGGGCTCTCGTGGCAGGTCATCGGTTCGGCCGCGCACGTCTTCCCGACCTCAGACTCACGGACCTCGGAAAATTTAACTCCACGCGGGTCGTCCATCTCGTCAAGATCGAGAGCAATCGCGCCTGTCACGACGAAGAGACCTGCACGATGCTTCCGGAGAAGACGGTGGTGCGAAACATGCTGGTTCGAAGAGAACCGAAATGATCAGGAAGCTCAAATCCGGCGAATACCGCCTCTACTCGCGCAAGAAGAATCCGAAGACCGGCAAGCGCCGCAACCTCGGCGCGTTCAAGTCGCGTGCAGCGGCGGAGAAGCACGAACGAGCGGTCCAGTTCTTCGAGCGACAGTAACGCTCAGCGCACGAAAACGGTCTGCATCTTCGTCACGATTCTGTTCGATCTCGTGCCGATCTCTGAAGCGACCCGGAGGACGACGACCGCGGACAGGAACTGCGCGGCGTTCATATCCATAATGTACACGTGAACAAGGCGGCGGTTCGCGAGCTTTTTCCGGTGACGCGGAATCTCGTGTACGTGAACCACGCCGCCGTCGGGCCGCTGAGCGTGCGCGCCGCGGCGGCGATGGAGGGACACGCGCGCGATCAGCGCGATTTCGGCGCGCTGCACTGGCGCGAGTGGTACGCCGAGTACGACAAGCTCCGCGCCGCGGCGGCGCGCCTGATCGGTGCGCGCGAGCCGCGCGAGATCGCGATCCTCAAGAACACTTCAGAGGGCCTCTCGTTCGTGGCGGAAGGGATGCGTTGGCGCGACGGCGACAACGTCATCACCACCGATCTCGAGTTCCCGTCCAATGCCGTTCCGTGGAAGCGACTGGCGCGGCGCGGCGTCGAATGCCGCGTGCTGCGCACGGACGGCCGCTTCTCCGCCGATGACGTCGCGAAGCTGATCGACGGTCGGACGCGCGCCGTGACGGTGTCCTCTGTCGCGTTTCACAATGGCTTCGCGGCGGATCTGGACGCGATCGGCGCGTTGTGCGCGGATCGGAACGCGCTCTTCTGCGTCGACGCGATTCAAAGCGTCGGCGTGCTGCCGATCGACGTGCGCCGAGCGAAGATCGCGTTCCTCGCGGCCGACGGGCACAAGTGGATGTGCGGCCCGGAAGGGGCGGCGCTCTTTTACGTCGCCGCGGAACATCGCGACAAACTCGAAGTCATCGAGAGCGGCTGGACGAATATCGAGCGCCGCGGGCGCTTCATCGAATGCACATTCGACCTGCTGCCGGACGCGCGCCGCTTCGAGGCGGGCTCATTGAACACGAACGGAATCTACGGCCTGCGTGCCGGAATCGAGCTGCTGCTGGAAATCGGAATCGAGGAGATCGCGACGGAGGCAATCCGCATCGCCACGCGCCTCGCCGACGCTCTCGAATCGATCGGCTGGCGCCTCGGAACTCCGCGGCCGATCGCCTCGGCCATCGTCGGCGCCGCTCCACCGGGCGTAGACGGGAGGGAGTTGCTCCGCCTTCACGCCCTCCTCGAGAAACAGGGCGTCGTCTGCGCGCCCCGCGAGGGCATGCTGCGATTTTCCCCGCACTTCTACAACAGCGACGAGGAGATGGACCGCATCGTCCAAGTGCTTACGTCATCCTGAGCCGCGAAGACGGCGAAGGATCTCGGCGGCGAGAGTGTCGCATTTTGAGATCCTTCGCTTCGCTCAGGATGACGTGGGCTGGGGATGACGTGGTTCATAGATCGCTCGAGAGATCACGCCATGTCGGGTTCATGCTCTTGACTAGCGCGATCTTCCTCGACCGGCGCATTCCTTTGATCCGCTTTTCACGTTCGATTGCCTGCGACGCGAGCTCGTACGTTTCGAAGTACACGAGACGGTCGAAGTGATATCGAGCCGTGAACGTCGATCCGGCGCCGGACTTGTGGCTCCAGGCTCGCGATTGGAGATTGTTCGTGACGCCCGTGTACAACGTCATGGAGTTGTTCGACATGATGTACACAGAGAATTGCCTTCGCGTGCCGTCGCGCCAGTACGACTCCTGCCGTGGTATGAACCAGCTCACGCGATGATTATCCGCAGGTCTACGAGGCGTAGAGTCGGTTGACGGCGTCACCGCAATCCCCGATCATCGATGCATGCTGATCGTGAGCTTGGGCGTGATTGCGCTCCTGGCCGGGGTGGCCGCGGGCTATTTCATCGCGCACAGCCGCGCTGCGGGGCAGATGCATCGCACGGCGGCTGAGCGCGACATGGCGCGGCAGGAGCGTGCGCGCACCGATGCCGCCGCGGGGCACCTGCGTCGCGAGCTCGATGCGGTCCTGCAGTCGCGTGCCGCGGCTGAAGCGCGGGCCGCTCACTTCGAGGAATCGCGCGAGCAGATGGAGACCGCGTTCGTCGGCCTCGCCCAGCGCGCGTTCGCCGAGGTGAGTCAGCAGCTCATGAGCCAGAGCAAGACGCAGCTCGACGGCACGCTCGACACGAAGAAGGTCGAGATCGAGGGGCTGCTCAAGCCGCTGCGGGACATGGTCGAGCAGTATCGCGGCGAGCTGCTCAAGAGCGAGCGCTCTCGCGTCGAGGCGTACGGCGGCCTGCAGGAACAGATCCGGGCGCTGCTCATTGCGCAGGAGGCGGCGCACCGTCAGTCGGCGCGGCTCGCCAACGCGTTGCAGTCGCCGACCGTCCGCGGGTCGTGGGGCGAAAGCTCGCTCAAACGCTGCGTCGAGCTGGCGGGCATGAGCGAGTTCTGCGATTTCGACGTCCAGATGACGTTCGAGAATGATGAGGGCCGCCGCCTGCGCCCCGACCTCATCGTCCGGCTTCCGAACAAGCGCGTCATCGCCATCGATTCGAAGGCGCCGCGCGAGGAGTACATCGCTGCATCGAACGAGGCCGACGAGGCCCGCAAGCGCGAGCTGCTCGCGCTGCATGCGCGCAATCTTCGCCGCCACATCGATTCTCTCAGCAAGCGCGAGTATCAGTCGAGCATCGGCGAAACGCTCGACTTCACTGTCATGTACCTGCCGGGCGAGCACTTCCTCTCCGCGGCGCTCGTCACCGACCCGATGCTGTTCGAATACGCGGTCGACAGGAAGATCTACCTCGCGTCGCCGACCGTGCTCCTGCCGCTGCTCCGCGCCGTCGCCGCCGGGTGGAAGGCGGAGCGCACCGAAGAAAACGCCAAGCGCATGCACGAAGCGGGCGTCGAGCTGTTCAACCGCTTTGTCGTCGTGATGGACCACTTCACCGCGGTCGGCGAGCAGTTGCGCAAGACCGTCGAGAACTACAACAAGGCCATCCGCTCCGTCGACACGCGCCTCTGGCCGAAGGCCGAGGAGCTGCAGCGGCTGGCGGGGAGCGGGAAAGAGCTGGGCGCGCTCGAGCAGATCGACGCCATCCCGCTCGAATCGACGAAGCTGCGGCTGCATGCCCAGGGCGAAGAGCCGGGCGATGTCGTTCCGATCACCGGCTGACGTTCCTCCCCTATCCCGAGCGAAGCGAGGGATCTACTGTGCCTGGCTGCAGGGTAGTTGCGACGCCGTGGCACGGCCGGTGAGGACTCGCTGCCTTCGGGTGGCACGATGATCGGCCGGGCACAGTAGATCCCTCGCTGTAGATCCCTCGCTGCGCTCGGGATGACGACTTAGTGCTACACTCCCGCGCACCATGAACGCCCTCACACAGGAGCACGAGTCGACCCACGCGCGGACCGACTCGCGTCTTTGGCTCGGCCGTCCGGCCGATCGTCGTCGTCGATAACTACGACTCCTTCACCTACAACTTAGTGCAGCAGATCGAACGCCTCGCCGGCGAGTGCGTCGAAGTCGTGCGCAACGACGCCTTCGATCCGGCGGAGCTTCTCGCGCGCCGCCCGCGCGCGATCGTGATCTCGCCCGGCCCGGGCACTCCGTCGCGCGCCGGTCGCATCGTCGATCTCATCCGCATCAACACCTCCATCCCTCTCCTCGGCGTCTGTCTCGGTCATCAGGCGATCGGGGAGGCGTTCGGAGCGCGCATCATTCGCGGTCCGGTGCCCGTCCATGGCAAGGTGACCGAGGTGCGGCATGGGAACGAGAGGTTGTTCGGGGGGTGCCCGGCGCCGATGTATGCGGCGCGGTATCACTCGCTCGTCGTCGATCGCGCCACGCTGCCGGCGGACATCACCATCGATGCAGAGACCGAGGACGGCGTGATCATGGCCATCACCCACACGAGGCGGCCGACGTACGGAATTCAGTTCCATCCGGAGTCCTACGGCACGCGCGACGGCGATCGGCTCGTGCAGAACTTCCTGGAGGTGGCGCGATGATCGCGAGAACGATCAAGAAGATCATCGATGGGAAGCATCTCGAACGCGACGAGATGCACGACGTGTTCGCGCACATGATGGACGGCCACGCGTCGGACGTGCAGAAGAGCGCGCTGCTCGTCGCGCTGCGGATGAAAGGGGAGACCGCCGACGAGATCACCGGCGCCGCGATCGCGATGCGTGAGCGGGTGACGCCGTTGCAGGTCGATGCCGACGGTCTCGTCGACACGTGCGGCACGGGTGGCGACGGCCGCGGCACGTTCAACATCTCGACGGTCGCGGCGCTCGTCGCGGCGGGAGCCGGGGCGATCGTCGCGAAGCACGGCAATCGCGCGGTGTCGTCGTCGTGCGGCAGCGCCGATCTACTCAGCGCTCTCGGTGTGCAGATCGATCTCGATGCGCCGCGCATGTCGGAAGTGCTGCGGCGCACCGGCATCTCGTTTCTCTTCGCGCCGAAGCTGCACCCGGCGATGGGGGCGGTGGCGGGGATCCGCCGCGAGCTCGGCGTGCGCACGATCTTCAACGTCCTCGGCCCGCTCACCAATCCTGCGTTTGCCCGCCGGCAGGTCCTGGGCGTCTATTCGGAGCATCTGGTCGAGCTGCTCGCGCGCGTGCTTCTCGCACTCGGTGCCGAACATGCGCTCGTCGTGCACAGCCGCGACGGTCTCGACGAGATCTCGGTGTCGGCAGCCACCCGCGTCTGTGAAGTCCGTGACGGGGCGATCAAGGCGTACGAGATCACGCCCGAAGAGCTCGGACTGCGGCGGCATGATCTGCAGTCGGTCGGCGGTGGTGATGCCGCGGAGAACGCCCGCATTGCGATCGCCGTTCTGGAAGGTGAGGCCGGTGCGCGGCAGGACATTGTCGCGGCGAACGCCGGGGCGGCGCTCTATGTGTCGGGCGCCGCGAAGTCGATCCGCGAAGGGATCGCTCTTGCGCGCGAGTCGATCACGAGCGGGCGCGCGCGCCGGAAACTCGATGAGCTGATCGGCGCGACGCGCTCGGCGGGCCCGGCATGAGCGACGTCCTCGCGCGGATCGTCGCGCGCACGCGACAGCGCCTCGCGGAGTCGCCCGTCGTCATCGAGGATGTTCGCGCGGCCGCGTTCGAGCAGGCTCGCCGGCGAAAACCGCGCGCGTTCTCGACGGCGCTTCGCGGCAGCGGTGTGAATGTGATTGCCGAGATCAAGTCGGCGTCGCCGTCGGCCGGCAGCATCGTTCCCGATCCGCAGGTCGAGGCGATCGCGGCGGATTACGCGCGAGGCGGCGCCGCGGCGATCTCCATCGTGACCGAGCCGGAGTTCTTTCGCGGCTCGCGCGACTGGATCGATCGCGCGAAGAGCGCGTCGCGGTTGCCGGTCGTGATGAAGGACTTCGTCGTCGAGCCGTCGCAGCTCGTGATGGCCGCGGCCGCCGGAGCGGATGCGGTCCTGCTGCTGGCGTCGCTTCTGACCGCGAAGGAGATCGCCCGATTCATCGAGATGCTCGATCAGTTCGCGATCGACGCGCTCGTGGAGGTCCACGACGAGGCCGAGCTCGAGCGTGCGGTCGAGGCGGGTGCGGGTCTGATCGGCGTCAACAGCCGCGATCTGCGCACGTTTCACGTCGATCTCGCGACCGCGGAGCGCCTGGCCGGGAAGATCCCACCGGATGTGATCCGCGTGGCGGAGAGCGGCATCCGCGATCGTCAAGACATTGACCGGCTCCGCAACGCCGGGTTTCAGGCCTTTCTGGTCGGAGAGTCGCTCTTGCGGCAAAATGACCGCGCCGCGGCCGTGCGGTCGCTGGTAAGGACCGACTGATGACCATGTTGAAGATCTGCGGGCTGACCCGCGAAGAAGACGCGCTGTTCGCGGCCGAGGGCGGCGCCGATTTCCTCGGTTTCATCTTCGTGCCGTCGACGCCGCGTTTCATCGAGCCTGAACGGGCCGCCGCGATCGCCGCGCGAGTCAAGGAGCGCGAGAATCCGCCCAAGATCGTCGGAGTGTTCCGCGACTCGTCGAGCGAATACGTGAAGGAGATTGCCGCGCTCGTCGGCCTCGACGTCGCGCAGCTTCACGGCAACGAAACCGATGATGACATCCGCGCGATGGCGATGCCGGTGATCAAGACCCTTCGCGTGGGCGACGCGCTGCCCGACACGACGGCGTATCCGACTGCGGCGTGGCTGCTGTTCGACACGTTCGACGATCGCCGCTCCGGTGGCACCGGTCGTCGCTTCGACTGGTCGCTCCTGGCGCTGTATTCGCGTTCGAAGCCGTTCTTTCTCTCGGGCGGGATCGGGCCGGACAACATCGGCGCCGCGATCAGCCTCGTCCGGCCGGACGGCATCGACGTCTCGAGCTCGGTGGAATCGGAGCCGGGCGTGAAGGACCACGACTTGATGGAGAAGTTGTTCGAGCGGGTGAAGGGGACATGAGGACGCCGGATGGCTCAGTGAGCGCAGCGCCCTCGCCCCGCGTCAGCAGGGAGAAGGTGGCCGAAGGCCGGGTGAGGGGCCTACCCGACAAGCACGGCTTCTTCGGCGAGTTCGGCGGGAGGTTCGTTCCCGAGACTCTCATGGCGGCGCTCGACGAATTCGAGAGCGCGTACAAGAAGGTCCGCCGCGATCGCGCATTCCGGCGCGAGCTCGACGACATCCTCGCGAACTACGTCGGCCGCCCGACCGCGCTGACCGAAGCGCCGAAGTTCGCGGCGTTGTGCGGAGCGTTCCGCCTCTTCCTCAAACGCGAGGATCTGGCCCACACCGGCGCGCACAAGATCAACAACGCGATCGGGCAGGCGCTCATCGCGAAGCGGATGGGGAAGAGCCGGATCATCGCGGAGACGGGCGCCGGACAGCACGGCGTCGCCACCGCCACCGCGTGCGCGCTCTTCGGGCTGCAGTGCGTCGTCTACATGGGCGAGGTCGACATGGCGCGGCAGGAGCTGAACGTCTTCCGCATGCGCCTCCTCGGTGCCGAAGTGCGGCCTGTCGCGAGTGGAAGCAGAACGCTGAAGGACGCGATCAACGAGGCGATCCGCGACTGGGTGACCAACGTCCGCACGACGCACTACATCATTGGCTCGGTCCTCGGTCCGCATCCCTATCCGATGGTCGTGCGCGACTTTCAGTCGGTGATCGGCCGCGAGGCTCTCGCGCAGTTGAAGAAGCGGGTGAAGGCCCTGCCGGACGTGGCGATCGCGTGCGTCGGCGGCGGATCGAATGCCCTCGGCCTCTTCTTCGAGATGCTGCGGCACAAATCGATCCGCCTCATCGGCGTGGAAGCGGGCGGTCGCGGGCCCGCGCTCGGCGAGCATGCGGCGCGCTTCAGCGGCGGCGCGCTCGGCGTGCTGCACGGAACGCGATCGATGGTGCTGCAGGACGAGTTCGGCCAGATCGCCGAGACGCACTCCATCTCCGCCGGCCTCGATTACCCGTCGATCGGCCCCGAGCACGCTTACCTGCAGCAGATCGGACGCATCGAGTACTACGACTGCTCGGATGATCTCGCGCTCGAGGCGTTCCATCGGTTGAGCGAGACGGAGGGGATCATCCCTGCGCTCGAGTCGTCGCACGCGCTCGGCTGGCTCATGCGCAACGGATCGCCGATCCCGCGCGATGCCATCGTCATCGTCAATCTCAGCGGGCGAGGGGACAAGGACGTGCCGCAAATCGCAACGATGAACGCGGAACGATGACTCGAATCACGAAGTTGTTCACGCGACTGAGGCGGCAAGACCACCTCGGCCTCATCGCATACATCACCTGCGGCGATCCAGATCCGGAGACGACGATCGACATCGCGCTCGCGCTGGAGCGCGCCGGCGCCGATGCGCTGGAGCTCGGCGTCCCGTTCTCCGATCCGATCGCGGACGGTCCGGTCATTCAGGCCGCGGCGCAGCGCGCGCTGCAGCGCGGTACGACCACGCGCGATGTGCTCGCCATCGCGCGCGCGGTGCGCGAGAAGAGCGACATCCCCCTGATCGCGTTCTCGTACCTCAATCCGATTCTTCGCTATGGCATCGAGCGGTTCGCCGATGATGCGAGCGCCGCCGGCTTCGACGCGCTGCTCCTGACCGATCTGCCGCCGGAGTCGTCGAAGGACGTTCGGGCGACGCTTCACGCGCGCGGACTGGGATTGATCTCGCTTCTCGCGCCGACGTCGAGCGATCAGCGCGTGACGATGATCGACCGGGCCAGCGACGGCTTCGTCTATTACGTCTCGACGACAGGTGTGACGGGCGTTCGCAGCGAGCTCGATCCGGCGCTCGTCGCGCGTCTCGATGAAGTGCGCTCGAAGATGCGCAAGCCGGTCGCCGTCGGCTTCGGCGTCTCGAAGCACGAGCACTATGCAATTCTTCGCGGGCACTGCGATGCCGTCGTCGTCGGCAGCGCGATCGTGCGCGCAATCGCGGACGGCGATCGCGCAGGCGCCGCGGAACGCGCGGCGAATGTCGTGCGAACGATCCTCGGCTGACCGAGGTCGGCGGCGGCCACACCTCGGCCGCCACACCTCGACATTGACCTCGGGCCGCCTGACGTCGTACGCTTCCCCGCTCATGACGCGCCCCGCTTCCTGGTTTAGCGATTACTTCTATTACGCCACGTAGCGGGGCCGTGCAGCGCCCCGTCGCGAGAAGGGGCGCTTCGTCAGTCCATCAACAACGAAAACCTCTTCTCGATGACGAGAAGGGGTTTTTTGTTTATGGATCGAATCGAAGCCGAAGGTGAGCTCACTCGATTGCGCGATGCCATCGACCGCGTGGACGAGGTCATCGTCCGCCTGTTGAACCAGCGCGCGCGCTACGCCATCCAGGCCGGCGAGATCAAGGGCCACCTCAATCTCCCGATCTACGCGCCGGAGCGCGAAAAGGAGGTGCTTTGGCGTGCCGAGCAATCCTCCGAGGGACCGCTCGAGGGAACGGCCATGCGCCGCCTTTTCGAACGCATCATCGACGAATCGCGCCGCGTCGAGCGCGAAGCCGCATCGGAAGGGGTGAAGTCGTGATCATCGTCATGCAGAAACACACGTCCGATGAGAACACCGAGCGCGTCGTGGCAGAGCTGATTCAGCGCGGCTTCGACGTCCATCGTTCCACCGGGTCCGATCACACCGTCCTCGGCGTTGTCGGAAACGTCGAGACGATCGACATGCGCGAGTTCGAGCTGTTCGACGGTGTCCAGGAAGTCGTCCGCGTCAGCGAGCCGTTCAAGCTCTCCAGCCGCACGTGGAGGCGCGAGAACACCGTCGTCACGGCAAGGGGAGTGAAGGTCGGCGGCGAGGCGGTGGTGATGATGGCCGGCCCGTGCACGATCGAGAACGAGAAGCAGCTCTTCGAGACGGCGCGCCGCGTCGCGCGCGCGGGCGCGAAGGTGCTGCGCGGCGGTGCGTACAAGCCGCGCACCTCGCCGTACGCGTTCCAGGGGATGGGCGTCGAAGGGCTGAAGCTTCTTCGCGCGGCCGGCGACGAGTTCAACCTGGCCACCGTGTCCGAGGTGATGGAGATCAGCCAGATCGAGAAGATGCTGGAGTACGTCGACATCCTGCAGGTCGGCGCGCGCAACATGCAGAACTTCAATCTGCTCACCGCGCTCGGACAGGTGCGCAGGCCGATCCTGCTGAAGCGCGGCATGTCGGCCACGATTCAGGAGTGGCTGCTCGCCGCCGAATACATCATGTCCGGCGGCAACTACGAGATCATCCTCTGCGAGCGCGGCATCCGAACATTCGAGACCGCCACGCGCAACACGCTCGACATCTCGGCGATCCCGGTGATTCAGAAGCTGTCGCATCTGCCGATCATCGCCGACCCGTCGCACGCGACCGGGCGCCGCGACAAGGTGATGCCGATGGCGCGTGCAATCGTCGCCGCCGGTGGAGACGGGCTGCTCATCGAAGTGCACCACGATCCCGACAAGGCGCTGTGCGACGGACCGCAGTCGCTGTTCCCCGATCAATTCGCACGACTGATGGACGAGCTGCGAATCATCGTCCCGGCAGTGGGCAGGACGATTTAGGGCGGACGCCGGGTCTAATGACACGGCCCTCATCCGCGCTTCGCGCACCTTCTCCCGCAAGCGGGAGAGGGTGGCCGAAGGCCGGGTGAGGGCCGTGTCATCGAGGCATCACCTGCAGCGTGACTAGTTCGCAGTTCGCAGAGCGCAGGTTAGAGTACGCGGCTCATGCGCCGTTTTCTCGTCCTCGCACTCTTCGTCACTGCCTGTCAGAGCGCGGCGCCTCCGCCGGAAGCGCCGGTCGAAGCGGCGCCTGCGAACTCGATCGTGTTCGTCACGGCGTCGACGCTGAATGTCCGCCGCGCCGCCTCGCCATCATCGGACGTCGTGGCGCAGGTGCGGAGGGGCGACCGGCTGACGGTCATCGGCTCCAGCGGCGGCTGGACGAACGTGCGGCTGCCGAACGATCAGACCGGATGGGTCGCCAATCAGCACGTGAGCACGACCGCAACGGTCGCGCGTTCGCGTCGCGGCTGCCAGCCCGACTCGGAGTTTCGCTTCGCGACGACGCCGACGCCCGATCTGCGGCCGACGGACAAACATGGTCTGATCGTGGTTGACGCGACGGTCGATGCTCAGGGCAACGTCACCGCGACGCGCGTCGTCTCCAACGCGACCGGCGACCCGGCCCTTGGCCGGCAGACGGAGCGGGAGATCCGCTCCGCGAAGTTCGTCGCACCGGTCCGGGATTGCGCCCCGCGTCCGTTCACCTTCACGTACAAGCGAACGTTCTGAGCGACACCAGGTCACTAGTGGAGTGTATTGGTCAAATTGGTACCACCTGGCTTGCTCTCGACGCCGTGGGCGTTGTTGCGCCTCCTCAGCATAGTCACCGCTATGCTTGCGTCGGCGCGCCTAGCACACGTCGCCGATCCCTGCGCCATCTGGTACCAATTCAACCAATACACTCCACTAGTCGATCGTGATGTTGCCGTTCGCGTTCACGAGCTCGAGCTTGCACGTCCCGCTGCCGATCGTCCCGGAAAGAGACTCATCGGACGCCGACGACGTCGCAATCGGAACGTCAGTGGAGATCCGTCCGAAGCTCGTGCGGGCGGACACGCGATAGCTGGGCGACGGCGGAAGCGCGACTCTGATCGACGCGAAGGTCGTCTTGAGCGAGATGTCGTGGCACGCGGACGCCGGCGGATCGCTGACCGTGATCGACCCGTTCTGATTCTGAACCTCGATCGCGCCGCCGACCGATTTCAGAAACACCGCGGCGAAGCTCGTCCGGACGAGCGCGGCGCCCTGGACGCCTGTCAGCGCGACGCTGCCGTTGGCGTTGACGACGCTCGCCGAGCCGCGAATGTTCTCCGCGCGCACGGCTCCAAAGCGCGTGTCGACGTTCAGGTTGCCCTGCACATCCATCGCTGTGACCTTGCCGTTTTCGTTCGTGATCGCGGCCGGCCCGTTGATGTCGCGAACATCGACGCCGGCAAACGACGTCGTGATCGTCACGGCGCCGCGGATGTCCGACGCGACAACCCCGCCGTTCTGGCTGGTCACACTGAGATGACCCTTGACCGACGAGACGCTCACCCTGGCGAACGAGCTCTTGATGGAGGTGCTGTTCGTGACCTCGCGGACGTCGACCGTTCCGTTCCTGTTGTCGATCTGCAGCGTGCCGCGAATATTCGTGGCCTTGACGCCCGCGAAGGAATTCGTGATTGTGACCGGACCTCCGACATCCTCCATCTCGACGCTGCCATTGGAGTTGGCGACACTCGCCGAGCGTGCGATGTTGCGGACGACGACGGACCCGAAGCGGTCGGAGACGTCGACCGTTGCCGCGTGCTCCACGCGAACGCTTCCGTTCTGATTGCGCACGACGACTTCGTTCAGAGCGTTCGTCACGGTCACGGAGCCGAACGAGTTCTCGACCATCTGACGTGCCCCGACGTCGCGCAGAGTGACGCTGCCCTGCGCGTTGACGATCGTTCCCGCCGCGCGCAACCCGCTGACCTCCGTGTTCCCGAACCGGTTGCGGATGCTCAGCGGAGCGCTGGCCGGAATCCGTACCTCGTAGTCGATCGAGTAGGAGAGCGATCCTGTGTTGAAGTGGACGTCAGGGACGTCCGTCGTCACAGCGATCCCGCTGGACGCTTCGGTGGCCGTGACTTTGATCCGCTGCCCGAATGAAGCGTCCGACGATCGGATCGTCGCTCTGATGTCCACATCCGAGCCGCTCTGCGCCGTCACCACGACGTCGCCGAAACGGTTATCGAGCGCGATCGTGCCGCCGCGGAACGTGAAGTTCTTCTTCACGGTCGTCACGAATGCATCGGCCGCGTGAGCTGCGGTTGCGAGCGCGGCGATCGCCACCGCGACAGCCAGCCTTCTACTGCTTCCCGACATTGGAGTCCTCCCGGAGCACGTCCTGAAGCGTCTTCTGTTTTTCCGAGTACATCGCCAGGAGCTGTCTTCGCAGGTGTGCGTTCTGGCGATTGCGCGCGATGTTCGTCTCGCAGTCGGCGATCGCGTCGTCGAGCAGCGCGAGCTTTTCCTTGTAGCTGCCCATCAGCGGCGACTCCGGCTCCTCGAGCTTCGGCTCGGCGAGCTTCTCGAGCTCGTTGATGGCCTGGAGATGCGCCTTCTCGGCCTGCTCGGCCTGATCGAGTGCAGAGCGGCGGAGGATCGCGCGGTCGAACGCCGCCTCCTCGCTCCGCACGTGAACGACGCGCCACACGCCGGCGCCGAGGCTGATGGTGAGCGCGATCGCCGCGGCGATCTGCCAGAACTGCGGGCGCGATCGGCCGCGCCGCTCTTCGCGCAGCGCGCGCTCGATGCGCGGCCAGAGCATGTCGGACTGCCACGTCGCGCGCAGCGATCGTGCGGTTCCGGAGATCTCGTTCCACGCGGCGAGCGTCGCCGCGCACTCCGCGCATCCGGCGGCATGCTCCCCGGCCGCGCGCATCGAGGCTTCGTCTCCTTCGAGCAGGAGGTCGTCAATGTGATCGTTCTTCATTGGTTCGTGTTCCATCGTTCCTTGAGCTGCTTTTTCGTGGCGAAGAGAATCCATTTCGAGTTCCCTTCGCTGATGCCGAGGATCGAGGCGATCTCGGCGTGACTCATGCCTTCGATTTCGAAGAGCGTGAAAACGGTCCGCTTCTGCTCGGGGAGATCGGCGAGGAGCTTCCGCAGCGTCAGCCGCTTCGCGTCATCGACCGTGTCGGCCTTCCATTCGAAGACGACCCCTTCCTCTTCGTTCAGCGCTTCTTCACGCCGCCGCTTTCGGCGGCGCAGAACGTCGTAGCAGGTGTTGACGAGAATGCGGTACACCCAGGTCGAGAACGCTGCCTCGCCGCTGTACGTGGAGGCGGCCCGATGCACCTTGAGAAACGCCTCCTGCACCGCGTCTTCCGCGTCGGCGACGTTGCCAAGGTGATGCAGGGCGATGCTTTTCATGCGCTCTCCGAAAGTGCGATAGATCGCCTCGAACGCGCCACTCTCGCCGGCCGCGCACGCGGCGGCCAGGCGGCGATCCTCGTCGCTCGCGCCGGGCTTCTGGATTTCGGTCGTCACCGCGGTCGGGAAGTGTACGGCCAGCATCCTGAGTGCTAGACGCTCGGTTCCCGGAAACGTTAGAGGAAGCTCTCAGCTCTCAGCTCTTAGGGGTGGGCCCCAGAGCTAAGAGCTAAGAGCTAAGAGCTAAGAGCTAAGAGCTAAGAGCTAAGAGCTGAGAAGCTCAGAGCTCATCGATGGACTTAGGCCAATCGCCGTGCAGGAGCCGCGACAGCGCGCGATCCGCAAGCAGCTTCCCGCCCGTCTGGCACCGCGCGCAGTAGTTCGTCTCGTTGTCCGCGTAGACGATGCGCTGCACGGGCGTCCCGCAGTCGGGGCACGGCTGTTTGAAGCGGCCGTGCACGGCCATGCCTTCGCGGAACGCGGTCACTTTTTCCGGGAAGCCGCTGCCGGTCTCCTCGCGCAGCGTTTCAGTCCATTCCACGAGAACTTCGCGCGTTGCGTCGTAGAGCCGCGCCACTTCTTCCTGATCGAGATTCGTCGTCATCTGCACGGGGGAGAGCCGCGCACGATGAAGGATCTCATCCGAGTACGCGTTGCCGATGCCGCTGAAGAGATGCGGATCGGTGAGCGAGCGCTTCAGCGTGTGCCGCTCGCGTGTGAGCACCGCGCGGAACTCGTCGAGCGATGCATCGAGCACTTCGATGCCCCCCGGATCGAAGCTGCGCAACGCGTCTTCGCCGCGCACGATGTGAATCGACGCCCGCCTCTTCGATCCCGCCTCGGTCAACAGCAGCGTTCCGGAGTCGAAATCGAATGCCGCAAGTCCGATTTTGCCCGGGATCTTCGCGCCCGGCGGCAGCCATTTGAACCGGCCGGCGATCATCAGATGGATGACGACGAAGAGGTCGCCCTCGAGCGCGAACACGATGCGCTTGCCGATGCGGCGGAGGTCGAGCACCCGGCGTCCCGCAATTTCCGACGCGGCGGGCTCGACCGTACGGAGCACGAACGGACTGCCAAGTCGAAGTCTGTTCAGGACTTGGCCGCGGAGCCGCCGTTCGAGCGACTCGATATACACCACGACGTCGGGAAGTTCCGGCATGCAGCCGCCATTATCAAGGATGCACCCATGCGCCCATCCGTCATGCTCGCTGTCTTCGGCGGTGCCGTGCTCGCGGCCGCATACGCGGCGTCGGGCGATCGCCACCCGGCGCCGGCGCGCGATGTCGTCGTCGAAGAGGCCGGTCCGTCCGGCGTGATCATTCCGGTCTCCGGTGTGCATCTGCGCGAACTTCGGGAGAACTTCACCGATCACCGGAGCGGAGGCCGTCCGCACAACGCGCTCGACATCATGGCGCCGCGCGGCACGCCGGTGCTCGCGGCTGTCGACGGCACTGTCCGGAAGCTCTTCACCAGCGCGGCCGGCGGTTTGACGATCTATCAATTCGATCGTGCTGAGGAACGGGTCTACTACTACGCGCATCTCGAGCGCTATGCGGACGGACTGCAGGAAGGGGATGAGATCCAGCGCGGCGCCGTAATCGGCTACGTCGGGACGACCGGCAATGCGCCGCCCGGGTCGCCGCACCTTCATTTCGGGATCCAGATCCTCCCCCCGACGAAGGAGTGGTGGAAGGGTACGGCCATCGATCCATACCCGATCCTCGGCGGCGCGACGCGATGAAGGTAGGCCGGGCTTCAGCCCGGCCAGCCGTCATTCCTCGGCCTAACTCACGCGCTTCATCGCCTCGAGAAGGAACTTCGCCTTGGGCGCGAAGCGCAGCCCATTCGAGTAGTTCTGCCGCGCTTCGCTCTTGTGGCCCTGCTTCTCGTGGATCATTCCGAGGTAGTAGTACGCGCTGGAGAGGGCAGGCTCATCGTCTTTCGGCTGATAGGCGAGGTACTTCTTGAGCGCATCTTCTCCGCGGGGCAGATTCGAGACGCTCAGCGCAGCGATCTGTCCGACTCGGAACCACGCGGGCATGTAGTTGGCGTCGGCCGCGGTGGCGGCGTCGAGCTCATCGAACGCGGCCTTGTAGTTCTTGTCGTTCAGGGCGTAGAAGGATGCGAGCGTGGTGTGCGCGCGTGCGGAGGCCGCCTCTTCGCGCACGGCGGCAAGAAACTCGTCGCGGGCGAGGTCGAGCTTCTTCTGACGCGTGTACACACGAGCTACCGCGCGATGCCCCTGGAAGGAATCTCGCTTTCTGATCTCCGCCGCTTGCTGCATCGCTTTCTCCTGGCTGCCGCCCATGATCGCCGGCGCGAGCGTGTAGAAATCGATCAAGGCGAAACGCGCGGGAAGAAGGTTCGGGTCGAGTTCCACAGCGCGCTCGTACGATGCCCTCGTTTTGGACGCCAGCCCCGGCTGTCTGAAGATGTTCGCGTTCTGCGCCATGGCTCCGTACGCGTTGCCGAGCCAGTATTGATACTCCGCGACCGCCGGCTTCTTCGTCACGGCGCTCTCGAGCGACTCGACGGCGGTGTCGGCGTCCTCTTCGGCGAGAGCGATGCGCGCCAGGAGAAACAGCGCCTGCGGATCGTCGCGCATCGAAGTGAGCATCCGCTTTGCTTCCGTGTAGCGGCCCTGCGCGAAGAGCGAGGTAGCCTGGGGGAGCTGTGCAAATGAGGACGCCGCCGCGGAAAGCAGAAGGAGACCGATCACTCTTATCCGCATGGGGCCCTCCGGATGTTGATTCTACGATCCTCAACCGGCACTACACTAGAATGACCGGCCGCATGTCCGTCATTGTGGAACGCGATCGCGCCCTGATTCCGGTGCTCTCGGCTGCCGAGATCGCAAGCGCCTCGCAGCGCGGGCTCGATGAAGCAAAGCGGCGGCTCGAGGCGATCGAGGCCGTGCCGCTCGACCAGGCGACGCCCGACCGTGTGCTCGAAGCATGGGACTCCGCCTCCACCGTGATCGAAGATGCCTTCGGTCCGATCTCTCTACTCAACAGCGTCTCGCCTGACAAGGAAGTTCGCGACACGGCGGATGTCGCGCTGGTGAAGGAAGCCACGTTCATGACGCAGCTCTTCCAGCGCGAGGCGTTCTATCAGCGCGTTCTCAACGTGAAGCCGGCGTCTGCGGCCCAGTTTCAGTTGCGGAAGGACCTGATCGAATCGTTCGAGGACAGCGGCGTGTCGCTGCCGCCGGAGAAGCGCCAACGTTTCCTCGAGATCTCCGAGCGGTTGACCGAGCTCGGACAGGAATTCGGACGCAATCTGCGCGACAACGACACGCGCCTGAAATTCTCCCCGGCCGAATGCGCCGGACTTCCGCAGTCCTACCTCGACCGTGTGACGAAGGACGATGAGGGGAACATCCTCCTCACATTCGATTATCCCGACTATGTCCCGTTCATGGCGAACGCGCTGAACGAAGAGGCTCGGAAGCGGTACTACATCGGATACATGAACCGCGGCACGGCGCGAAACGTCGAGCTGCTCGACGAGATCGTCGCGCTGCGGAAGGAGATCGCCGATCTCTACGACCTCCCGAGCTACGCGTCCTACGTGACGCGTCGGCGCATGGTCGAGAATCCCGAAACCGTCCGGCGTTTCCTCGATGACGTCCGCAGCGTCGTGACCGAAGCGGAGCTTCGCGACCTCGGGCAGCTCGCCGAGGTGAAGGCGGACCTGGCGGACGTGCCGGTGGAGCAGGCGTCGATCCGGCGCTGGGACGTGTCGTTCTATCGCGAACGGTTGCGCGAGCAGCGCTACGCCATCGATCAGGAAGCGCTGCGTTCGCATTTCCCGACCGCGCCGACCGTCGAATGGATGCTCGGCATCAGCGCGAAGCTGTACGACCTCCGTTTCGAGCGCATCGATGTGCCGGTGTGGCACGAGGACGTCCTCTACCTCGACGTCCTCGATGCGCCGACCGGTGAATTCATCGGCGGGATCTATCTCGATCTCTATCCTCGCGACGGCAAGTACAAGCACGCCGCGGCGTGGCCGGTGCGCGGAGTGAGCCGGCGCTGGGGACGCAAACCGGTCAGCGCTCTCGTGACCAACTTCGATCGCAACGGCCTCACGCACGACGAGCTCGAGACGCTGCTTCACGAATTCGGACACGTGCTGCACGGCGTGCTCTCGCACACCGATTACAACGAGCATTCCGGAACAAGCGTCGAGCGCGACTTCGTCGAGGCGCCATCGCAGATGTACGAGGAGTGGGCGAGCAGGATGGAGAGCCTCTCCCTCATGCGCGACCACTGCCCGAGCTGTCCTCCGATCGATCCCTCGCTCGTGAAGCGGCTCGTCGCCGCGAAGAAGTTCGGATCGGGCATCGATTACGGCCGGCAGCTTCTCTACGCGTCGTTCGACATGCAGTTGTCCAGCGAGCATCCCCGTCCGTCGCAGGAGCTTTGGGAAGAGATGGAGCGCGCGACGCCGATGGGCCACGTCCCCGGCACCGCGTTCCCCGGCACGTTCGAGCACATCGCCAGCGGCTACGCGGCCGGGTACTACGGATACATGTGGGCGAAAGCGATCGCCCTCGATTTCTTGTCCGTGTTCGGTGCCGATCTCATGAACGGCGAAGTCGGCAGACGCTTCCGCGAGGTGATTCTCAGCCGCGGCGGCGAAGAGCCCGCGCGCGCCCTCGTGGAGCGATTCCTCGGCCGCCCCGTGTCGACAGACGCGTTCTTCGAGTTGCTGCGCGGCGAAGCGGCATAAAGAGTCCTGAGTCCTGAGTCCTGAGTGCTGAGTGCTGAGTGCTGAGTACCGAGTCACACCGGCCTACATCACTGGAGTGGGCGTGACTCAGCACTCAGCACTGGTTCTAAGATCTATGATCGCCGCGATGCAATACGTCAACCTCGGCAAGACAGGCCTGAAAGTCTCTCCACTCTGCCTCGGTGCGATGACGTACGGCTCGAGCCAGTGGCGGCCGTGGGTGCTCGACGAGGAAGCGAGCAAGCCGTTCATCCGGCGCGCCGTCGAAGCCGGAATCAACTTCTTCGACACGGCGGACATGTACTCGCTCGGCGCGAGCGAGGAAGTCCTTGGCCGCGCGCTGCGCGAGTACACGAAGCGCGATCAGGTCGTCGTGGCCACGAAGGTCTTCTTTCCTGTCGAGAAGGGTCCGAACGATCGCGGCCTCTCGCGCAAACACATCCTGCACGCGATCGATGCATCGCTGCGGCGCCTCGACACCGACTTCGTCGATCTGTACCAGATCCATCGCTACGACCCCGAGACGCCCATCGAAGAGACGATCGAAGCGCTGCACGATGTGGTGAAGCAGGGGAAGGCGCGCTACATCGGTGCGTCGAGCATGTATGCGTGGCAGTTCGCGAAGATGCTCCATGTCGCGGAGCGGCATGGATGGACGCGGTTCGTCTCGATGCAGAACCACTACAACCTGATCTATCGCGAAGAAGAGCGCGAGATGATTCCGCTCTGCATCGCGGAAGGCGTTGGCGTCATTCCCTGGAGTCCGCTCGCTCGCGGATTTCTGGCCGGCAACCGCACCCGTGAAGACAAGAAGGGGGAGACGACGCGCTCGCAGAGCGACGAGTACGCGCAGGAGATGTACTACGGCGACTCAGACTTCGAGATCGTCGATCGCGTCGTCGATCTCGCGAAGCGGCGCGGCGTCGCTCCGGCGCAGATCGCGCTGGCCTGGATCCTCCACAAGCCCGGCGTGACGGCCCCGATCGTCGGCGCGTCGAAGATGTCGCACCTCGAGCAGGCGCTCGCCGCGCTGGAGATCTCCCTCAGTCCCGAGGAGATCAAGTCTCTCGAGGAACCGTATCGGCCGCACGCGGTTCTCGGGCACCACTGACCTCGGGCCAGTGCCTCGGCACCGTGCGATAATGCCCGCACCGCCGTCTCGACCATG
>Ga0210377_10001722_pt1 | contig 19652 bp, 16 predicted proteins | sample PLM4_65_b1redo_FD_155480 | JGI IMG/M metagenome (GOLD analysis project Ga0210377, IMG submission 155480) | Groundwater sediment microbial communities from an aquifer in East River, Colorado, USA - PLM4_65_b1 redo | ecosystem: Environmental > Terrestrial > Soil > Riparian zone | place: USA: East...
GTAGTGAAAGGTCCCCCGCAGTGCTCCCCCATGCGCGGCGAGAATCGCGCTCGCCAGCAGGCACGCGACAAGCGGTCCTGGCCGGGCCCGAAATGAATCACGAAGTTTATGCACGAACACAATTGAAGAGGGGGGGGCAGGCCGATGAGGTTTCAAAGTCAGATCAAACCGGATAGCATGGAGTCGGATCTGTCATCCGATTTTCGAAGGGGGTTCGTGTGGTCACTGGAGTACGTGCAAACGAGCACACTTTGCGCTCGACGGAGCAAGGATGTCAAGACAGCGTGGAGCGACGGCTGAAGCGGAAGGTGCGGACCTAGGGCTGACGCCACGCTCAATTATCGATCGTGCATGCACACAGTTCTGGTGAAGTGGCTATCGTCGTTTGCGCCCGAGCAGGTGCGAGTACCCTGAGCGATGTATTAATGCAAGACCTGACTCCCCCTAGATTCGAAATGGTTCCAGCATATCAGAAATACTCCTTGTCTGAATAAGAAACCGCTCGACCTCGTCGAGTGAGACCTGGTCGTTCCTTTGAGGAAAATATTGGAGTCAGAGAACTTTTTTTGTTCTCACGGTCGACGCTGCCTTCCACGCGACGTCGATCGCCGCGAGACGGCGCTCATGAGCGGTACGGTGGCTTTCCGCAAACGAAACTGTTGCCGCACGGTGAATGGCTGACCGTCAGCGAGGTTTCCTCCGTCCGCGAGTCTCCTTCTGTTTTTGTTTCGGCGGCGGGGTTTCTTCCTCCGGCAGCTTGAAATCTACTCGCCGTTTGAACAAGTCCACCCGGTCGACAAGGATCCGCACGGGGTCGCCCAGTCGGAACGTTCGGCGGTGCCGTTGACCCACCAGGGCGTGGCGGGCTTCGTCGTGGACGTAGTAGTCGTCCTTGATCGATTCGACGTGGACGAGGCCTTCCACAAAGAGCTCTTTGAGCTGGACGAAGCAGCCGAAGGCCGCGACGCCTGAGATGATCCCGTCGAACTCTTGTCCGACCTTGTCGGCCATGAAGCGCACCTTCTTGATGTCCACGACCTCCCGCTCGGCTTCCATCGCGATGCGTTCCCGCGACGACGACCACAGCGCGATTTCGGGGAGCAGGTGTTCCAACCGCTCCGTGGACAGGCCGCCGCCGGCGAGCGAGGCTCTCACCAGGCGGTGGATCACGAGATCGGGATAACGCCGGATCGGCGACGTGAAATGGGTGTAGTGGGTCGCGGCGAGGCCGAAGTGGCCCGCGTTCTCCACCGCGTACCGAGCCTGCTTCATCGAGCGCAAGAGCAGCGTGTTGACCAGCGCTTCCTCCGGGCGTCCGCGAACGTTCTCGACGATCTGGGCCAAGGGTTTGGGGTGGCCCGTCTTGCCCAGTACGACCGCGTGGCCGAAGGCGGAGACCACCTCGACGAAGTTTGCGAGCTTGTCCGGATCGGGTTGCGCGTGGACGCGATAGAGCATCGGGATGTCGAGGCGGTCCAAGTGCTCGGCGACGGTTTCATTGGCCGCCAGCATGAATTCTTCGATCAGGCGGTGGGCGATCGTGCGCTCTCGCCGGATAATGGCCGCGGTGTCGCCCAGGACGTCGAGCAGGATCTCGGGCTCGGGGAGGTCGAAGTCGATGCTGCCGCGGTCTCGCCGCCTTGCCCGCAAGCGTTCGCACAGCCGTCCCATCGCGCGAAGCGCCGGCAGCAGCGGCGCGTAGCGTTGCGAGAGGTCGGCGTCCTCATGTTCGAGAATCCGGCCGACGGTGGTGTACGTCAGCCGCTCGTCGCTGATAATGACGCTGGGGTAGAGCTGATACGCCGTGCGGTGACCGTGGGCGTCGAACTCCATCTCGCACGTCAGCGTGAGGCGCTCCTCGCCCGGGTTGAGGCTGCAGATCCCGTTCGAGAGTCGCTCGGGGAACATGGGAATGACGCGGTCGGGAAAGTACACGCTCGTTCCGCGGGCCCGCGCTTCGACGTCGAGCGGGTTGTCCCAGGCCACGTAGGCCGAGACGTCGGCGATGTGCACCCACAGGCGCGACGCGCCGTGAGGGAGCTCCTCGATCGACACGGCATCGTCGAAGTCCTTGGCGTGCTCGCCGTCGATCGTGACCGTCGTCAGGGAGCGAACGTCGTGGCGGCCGGCGCGCATCGCGGGCGTGACGCGGTCGAGAATCTGGTTCGCTTCGCGCTCGACCTCCGGAGGGAATTCACGTGGCAGCTCGAATTCGGCGATGACCGCGTCGGTGTCGATCGCGGGATCTCCCGATTGACCGATGACGCGGACGACGTGGCCCTCGAACCCCCCTCGGTCGGTCGGATACCGCGTGATCTCGGCGACGACCAGGTCGCCTTCTCGCGCGTGCTTGAGGCCGCCGGCCGGTATGGCCACGTCACGAGCGATGCGCGCGTCGCTCGGCGCGACGAACGCGAGGTGCGGGCCCAGCGACACGCGGCCGACGACCTCGCGGCGCGCGTGCTCCACCACGCGGACGATCGTTCCCTGCCGCCGTTCCTTCGGCGGTCCCCGCCGCGGTCGTGACGGCCCACGTGGCCGCTCGATCCGGACCTCCACGCGGTCACCGTGCATCGCCTGGTCCATGGCGCGCGCGGAGATGTAGATGTCGGGGTCGCCGGGCGCCGCGGCGTCGGGGGTCACGAATCCGAACCCGTCGGGGTGGCCTTGCAGACGGCCGGTCACCGTCTCGCTGGGCGCGCGATGCGGAGCCGCTTTCCGCTGGGGTTTCTTTCTCATCCTCATTCCGAACGATTGAGCGAGTCGAACTCGGGGGACGGCGGACGGAAGGTCCGATCGAGGTCGAGGCCTGGAAAGCACGTGTCGCGCTCCTCGATCTCCTTCAACGCGCCGTCGTCGACGCGGCGATCCAGGATCTGCTCGTAGAGGCGCTGGAACCGCAGGAGGTGATCGGTGGTGCGCTTGATCGCGTACGGAACCATCGTGCCCGTTTTCATGATGAATGCCCAGTCGGACGCCTGGGCGAGGAGCAGTTCCCGAACGGCCTGCGTGGCCGCGCGCCGTTCGAGACCCGACAGGGACGGCGCGCGGGCGGCGAGGGTCTCCATCCGGCGCGACGCGTGGTGGAGGTGGCGGTAGATCCAATCGTTGGCGCCGTTGAGCCAGACCTCGTAAAACCCGTTGTGTCCCCAGCTCGAGGCGGACGGCTCGACGACCTGGTTGGTGGGATGGCGCTCGAGGTACCCGGACGGCGTGATGGCCTCGATCTGCGACTGGTCGAAATGGAGTTTGCGCAGGAGGACATCGATCCACTGCGGTCCCTCAAACCACCAGTGACCGAAGAGCTCCGCGTCGTAGGGGGCGACGATCAGCGGCGGACGGTCCATCCCCCCGGCCAGGTGGTCGATCTGGTGCCCGCGGTTGAAGAGAAAATTTCCCGCGTGCTCGGCCGCCCGCTCGCGCGCGCGGGCCGGGTTGTAGGCCTCCTTGTGGTCGGTTTGACCGGTGATCCGATAGTACTTGAACCCGGTGTTGACGCGCGTGCCGTCGCCGAGGAGAAACGGCCGGAGCGCGTCCAGGTCCAGGTCGAATCCCACATCGCGATAGTATTCCCGGTAATCGGGGTGACCGGGGTAGCCTTCCTTGGCGCTCCACACCTGCTTGGACGATTCGAGATCGCGTCCGAACGCGGCCACTCCCGACGGGCAATACACGGGGGCGTGGATCCCGAAGCGGGGTCGCGGCCGCGCATAGAGCAGGCCATGGTGTTCCATGACGAAGAACCGGATGTCTTCGTCGCGCAGGTAGCGGTCGAGGCCCGGCGCGTAGCCGCATTCAGGGAGCCAGATCCCACGGGGGCGCCGCCCAAAGGCCCGCGCGTAGGAATCGACCGCGACACGGAGTTGCGTCCGGACGGCGCTCGGCACGAGCGAGAGGAGCGGAAGGAAGCCGTGCGTGGCGCCGCAGGTGATGATCTCGAGCCCGCCCCGCTCTTGAAAACCCGCGAATGCCGCCGTGAGGTCCTGGCGGTAGCGGTGGACGAAGGCGTCGTGCGCGCGCTCGAACCGTTCGCGGTAGAACGAGGCCAGCGGCCCGAAGGTCGGGTCGTCGCGCAGGCGACGCTCCTCGGCCTGGGCGAGCGTGATCCGCTGGGTCGCATACCGGACGTACCGCGAGCGCAAGAGGTGATCGTCGAACATCGCGAGCAGGCTCGGCGTCAAGGTCATCGTCAGGCGGAAGCGCACGCCGTCGGCTTCCAGGCCGCTTAGGACGTCGAGCAACGGCAGGTACGTGTCGGTGATCCCTTCGTACAGCCAATTCTCCTCCAGGAAATCGGGGTACTCCGGATGCCGCACGAAGGGCAGGTGGGCGTGGAGAATCAGGCAGAGGTATCCCGGCCGCGGCGTCATCGCCACCCCCGCGGGCTGGAGATTCCTTGCTTTGGGGGAAGGGTCGCTGACCATGGCGCCCACTCCCATCGCTCGCCGGCACGGGGTTCCGGGCGTTCGGCCGACGGTTCGGGGATCGCACCGAATGGCGTCGTCACGATGCGCCCGTCCTTGACGGTCATCCACCGTTCCTCGCCCCCCTCGCCCGGGGCGTTGCGGGGCGTGTGGACGAGGTTCGACCGAGCGGCCGCGACGAACCGTCCATCCCGGCTCCGCCACCCGATCTCGAAGAGCAGGGTCTGCTCGGGGCTCCAGAGGTGGACGTACCAATTGCCGACGTCGCCTTGCACGTCCAGATCGAACTGATGGTGGGCGTTCGTGCCGTCGAACTCGATCCACGCGACATCGTATGCCCGCAGCATGTGCGCCGAGCCGTCCCAGGCGGCGCCGAGCGCCTGGCGAGCCGCCGCGATCGCCTCCGGCGTCACCTCCCAGTACACATAGACCATGAACGGATCGACGGGCAGCGCGACCAGCTCGGTCACGCCGTAGCGAACCGGCAGGGTGTCAGCCGGCGGCTCGGCGCGCCGCTGAGGGGCCGGCGCGCTGGGAGGGGGCCTCGTTGCGGGCGCCCGTTCGGGGACCTGCGGTTGCGGGAGCACACTCAACACGCGGATCAGTTCGGCCTTGGACAGGCGGTGACGACCGCTGACTCCGGCCCGTTTCGCGAGTGCGAGGAGCTCGGGCCGCGTCCGCCCGGCCCATTCGAGCGGCGGCGCGCTGGCGGGGGGCGTTGTCCGCCGCGGCCGTGGGACCCGCCGGGCGCTTGGCGCGCGACGACCGCCCGAGGGAGCCTCGGCGCGCGTTCGTTGCGTGGGGGGCCGAGATTTTTTTGCCATGGCTACTCCTTCGTGGTCATGACGGTGGGGTGAGATGGCGAGCGCGGTCGCGACCGAGCGCCCGTCGATACACGCGGACGTAGTCGGCCGCGGACCGTTCCCACCCGAAGTCGGTCCGCATGCCCGCGGTGATGAGTTGCCGCCACGCCGTCCGATCGCGATGGACCGCCAGGGCGAGCTGCAGCGCTCGGATCAACCCGTCCGCGTCGCAGGGCCGGAAGAGAAAACCGGTCGCGCGGCCCTCGTGGGTCGATCGAGGTCGGAAATCCACGACGGTATCGGCCAGTCCGCCGGTCTCGTGACAGACCGGGACCGCGCCGTACCGCATCGCATACATCTGGCTCAAGCCGCAGGGTTCGTACCGTGACGGCATCAGGAACAGGTCCGCGCCCGCCAGGACTTGGTGCGCGAGCGCGTCGTCGAAGCGCAGCACCGCCGCGAGCCGATCCGGCGCCTTCGCGCTCCATTCCCGGAGCGCCGCTTCGTACGCCCGATCCCCCGTGCCCAGGATCACGACGCGCAGATCGAGCGTCACCAGTTCCGGCAACAACTCGACCAGCAGATCCACGCCCTTTTGGTAGGCGAGCCGCGTCACCATGGCCAGCACCGGCGCGGGCCCGGGTGCAAGGCCGAGGCGGCGCAGGAGGTCATCGCGGCAGGCGGCCTTGCCGTCCAGCGCGGCCGCCGAAAAAGGCGCCGCCAGGACCGGATCCCGTGCCGCGTCCCACTCGACGACGTCGATGCCGTTGATGATGCCGATCAGGTCGGATCGCCGCGCGGATAACACGCCGTGGAGCCCGTGGCTGTACGGTTCGGTCTGGATCTCGCGGGCGTACGTGGGGCTGACCGTCGTCAGGACGTCCGCGGCGTGGAGCCCCCCTTTGAGGAGGTTGAGCAGGCCGAAGAATTCCAAGCCATCGGGGGTGAAGGACTCCCAACCGAGCCCGGTGGCCGGAAAGCGTTCGCCGGGGAAGACCCCTTGATAGCCGAGGTTATGGATGGTCAACACCGTTCGCGGGCGGGACGCGTGCGCGCCGTTCATCCGGCCGTGGGTCTTGAGGTAGACCGGGACCAGCGCGGTCTGCCAATCGTGGCAGTGCACGATATCGGGCATCCAGCCGAGCGCAGCGGGCAATTCCAAGACGGCTCGCGAAAAGAACGCGAAGCGATCGAGGTTGTCGTCGAAGTCGCGGCCCTTGACCTGATACAACCCGTCGCGATCGAACCACCCGCGGTCGTCCTCGACGGCGTACACTGGGATGGAACTGCCCGGCAGCCGAACGCGAACGACGTCCGCTCCGACGGGTCCGAAGGGTGAATCGACGCGCAGCGAGGCGACGCGATCGCCCGAGCCGGAGAACTCTCGATAACGGGGCGTGACGATGCGCACGTCGTGGCCCATGGCGGCCAGCGCGCGCGGCAGCGCCGCCGCGACGTCGGCCAGCCCGCCGGTCTTGGAAAATGGCGCGACCTCCGAAACGGCGAAGAGGATCTTCATCGGGTGGATCACCGCGGATCGCGCTTGGTGCCGGGGGTGAGCGGGAGAGCCGTGTCGGCCTGCGCGTCGGCGTGGTACGAGCTCCGCACGAGCGGCCCGGCCTCCACGTGGGCGAAGCCCAGTTCGAGCGCCTCCTCGCGGAGCCGCTCGAACTCCTCGGGCGAATAATAGCGGTCGACCGGCACGTGGTCGCGCGTGGGCTGCAGGTACTGACCGAGGGTGAGGATGTCGCACCCGGCGGCGCGCAGGTCCGAGAAGACGACGAGCAGCTCCTCGGCCGTCTCGCCCAAGCCGACCATGAGGCCGGTCTTTACCCGCGCCCCACCGGCCTTGGCGCGCGCCAGCACGTCCAGCGAGCGCTCGTAGCGCGCCTGCGGCCGAACGGTGGGGTACAGGCGCGGCACGGTCTCGGTGTTGTGGTTTAAGATATCGGGTCCGGCGTCGAGCACCGTGCGCAGCGCCGCCTCGGAACCTTGAAAGTCGGGGATCAGGACCTCGACGGCGCAGCCGGGGGTGAGCGCGCGGATCGCGCCAATCGTCTCGGCAAACACCGAGGCCCCGCCGTCGGCCAGCTCGTCGCGGTTCACCGACGTCACGACGGCGTGCGTGAGCCCCATCGCGCGGACCGCCTCGGCCACGCGGCGCGGCTCATCCTGGTCGAGCGTCAGCGGCCGGCCGGTCTTCACGGCGCAGAAGCCGCACGAACGCGTGCAGATATCGCCCAAGATCATGAACGTCGCCGTGCCCCGATTCCAGCACTCCCAGAGGTTGGGGCACCGGGCCTCCTCGCAGACGGTGTGCAACGTCGAGTCGCGCAGCAGCCCGCGCAGCCGCGCGAGGTCCTGGCCCTGACGAAGGCGCACGCGGATCCACGGCGGCAAGGGCAGGCGCGGCGGGGGCTCGCCAAGCCGGGGCGGCCGCTTGCCCCGGCGCGTCGGCCCGCGCGTGATCTGGATCAATTCGCTCATCGCAACAGTCGCCAGGGATTCTCGATGCGTGCGGCGACCTCCTCCAGGTACTTGGCGGCGATCACCCCGTCGATTACGCGATGATCCGCGGAGAGCGTCATCCGCATCCGGTGACCGGGTTCGATCGTGCCGTCGCGGACCACCGGTGTCGCGACGATCCGTCCCACGGCGAGGACCGCGGCTTCCGGCGGCGTGATAATGGCGGCGAAGTCGTCCACGCGGAACATCCCGAGGTTGGACAGGCTGACACCCGCGCCCTGGTACTCCTCAGGCTTGAGGGCCTTCCGGCGCGCACGAGATGTAAAATCGGCCAGCTCTTCGGCGATCTGGCCGATCGATTTGCGATCGGCGTCGCGCACAACGGGCGTGATGACCCCATCCTCCAGCGCCACGGCCACGCCGACATGGGAGCCAGCATGATACACCACAGCGTTACCCCCAAACGACGCATTCACACGTGGCACGGCGACGAGCGCCTGGCCCATTGCCTTGACCAATAACTCCGTCACGCCGATCTTGGGCTCTCCCGTGTCTGCGAAGCGCGCCTTCACCTCCAACAGCCTCCCCGCGTCGATCTCGGTCGTGACGTAGAAATGCGGGACGGTGACCTTGCTCTCGGCCATGCGCTTGGCGATCGTGGCGCGCATGAGCGACAGCGGCTCTCGCCGATCGCCGACAACCGGAATCGGAGTGACCGTGGGTTTGTGGCTGGCGGCCGCAGCCTCGACATCCCGCTCGACGATCCGACCGCCGGGTCCCGTGCCTTGGATCGTGCGAAGATCGACACCCCGCTGTTCGGCGAGCTTGCGGGCAAGGGGCGAAGCCTTCGTGGGTTCGATCTGCGGAGGGACCGGGCGCTCCGGCGGCGGAGGCGGCTGTGGAAACGGCGGAGTCGGCCCCGGAGGTTGGGGTGCCGGCGGCTGGGGCAGCGGCGGTTCGGGTTCCGGAAACGGGGGTTCGGGCGGCTGCGGAGCGGGCGCGCTCAGGAGCGCCTCGATTGGCTCGCCCTCGCCCGCGATTACGCCCAACAGCGTGCCGACCGGCACCCGCGCCCCCTCGTCGACGAGGCGCCTACGCAACACGCCATCGGTATACGCCTCCAGTTCCAACACCGCCTTATCCGTCTCCACCTCCGCCACCACATCGCCACTCGCCACGGCCTGTCCCTCGCGCTTGAGCCATTTCACCAACACGCCCTCTTCCATCGTGTCGGAGAGCTTGGGCATGATAATACGACCGGCCATAGACCTTCGCCCCTCGTGCATGGTAGGGGTGGGTTGCTGCGCCACGCAGACACCGCGGTTCAAACCCGCCCCTACAAAAGGTACAACGTCCTCTTGACCGCTGCCGTGATCCGTGCCGCATCGGGCACCGTGGCCGCCTCCAGCGGCCGCGCATACGGCAGCGGCACGTCCAAACCCGTCACCCGCTCAACCGGCGCATCAAGATCGTCGAACGCCTCGGCCGAGATCCGTGCGGCAATTTCCGCCGCCACGCCGCAGAACGCCCAGCCTTCCTGCACCACGACGGCGCGCTTGGTCCGGCGGACGGACTCCAACACCGTGTTCCAGTCAAACGGCCGCAGCGTGCGCGGGTCGATGACCTCCACTTCAATGCCCTCCCCCGCCAGCGTCTCGGCTGCCGCGAGGGCTTCGCGTACCATCTTCGAGTAGGCGATCACCGTCGCATCCCGCCCCGGGCGCACGACCTCCGCGACCCCGAGGGGAATGACCTCGTCGGCCTCGGGTACCTCGCCGTTCGTGCCGTAGAGCAATTCCGATTCGATCACCAATACGGGGTTGTCATCCCGGATCGCGCTCTTGAGCAATCCTCGCGCGTCGCGCGGCGTGGACGGGGCGCAGACCTTCAGGCCCGGGACGTGGCAGAACCACGCCTCCAGCGCCTGCGAGTGCTGCGCGGCGAGCTGGCGGGCCGAGCCCCCGGGGCCGCGGATCACCAGCGGCACGGAGACCTGGCCGCCCGACATATAGCGGATCTTGGCGGCCGAGTTGACGATTGCGTCCATCGCGACGACGGCGAAGTTGAACGTCATCACCTCCACCACCGGCCGCAAGCCCACCATCGCCGCGCCCACGCCCGCTCCCACGAAGCCCGCCTCGGCGATCGGCGTGTCGATGACCCGCCGCGGGCCGAACTCCTGGAGCAGACCCTTGCTGACTCGGTACGCCCCCTGGTACGCGCCCACCTCCTCACCCATCAGAAACACGCGATCGTCGCGGCGCATTTCCTCCTTGAGGGCGAGGTTCAAGGCGTCTCGGTAGGCCATCACCGTCATTGTCGGTCACGCATAGACGTCTTTTTCGATCTCCGCCGGCGGGAGTACGGGACTCGCCTCGGCGAACACCACGGCCTCGTCGACGATCGCGCGGACTTCCCGATCGACCGTCGCGAGGTCCTCGTCCGTCACGAGGCCCTTCTCCTTTAACAGGCGCGGGAACGTCTTGAGCGGATCCTGCGCCCGGTGGGCGTCGAGTTCCTCGCGCGTGCGGTAGACGCCGTGCGCGGGGTCGCGCATCGAGTGGCCGACGAAACGGTACGTCTTGGCCTCGATCAACGTGGGGGCGCGCTCGGTCCGCGCGCGGCGGACGGCGTCGGCCACGCGGTCGCGGACGGCCAGGACGTCCATGCCGTCCACCACGTCGTGTGCCATGCCGTAGGCCTCGGCCTTCTCGTGTAATCGGTCCGACAGACTCATCGCCACGGCGATGGGCGTGCCCATCCCAAATTGGTTGTTCTCGCAGACGAAGACCACGGGTAACTTCCACAGCGCGGCGAGGTTGAGCGACTCGTGGAACATCCCGCCGTTGACGGCCCCATCACCGAAAAAGCACGTCACGACTTGATCACCCCCGCGATAGTTGATCGCCAAGCCTACTCCGACGGCCAGGGCGAGGTGTTCGCCCACGATGGCGTATCCTCCCAAGAAGCCGTGGGCGACGTCGAAGAGGTGCATCGACCCGCCCTTGCCCCGGCACAGACCTGTCGCTTTGCCGAACAGCTCGGCCATCACCCGCTTGGGCTCAGCGCCGCGGGCCAGGGCGTGGCCGTGGTCGCGGTAATACACCAACACGTAATCGTCGGGGCGCAGCGTCACGATCGCGCCGGTCGCGACGGCCTCCTGTCCGTTGTAGAGGTGGCAAAAGCCGCCGATCTTGCCCAGCGTATACATTTCTGCGACCCGCTCCTCGAACCGGCGGATCAAGAGCATCGTGCGATATAGCGGAGTCAGATCGTCGGCCATAGAGTGAACACGACAGGCGGAGCGAGACGGATGGCGTGGGTGGATCTTACCGATGGCTTCGAGCGGTTGTCAAGGACTCGCGGCCGAGAAGTCCGAGTCGGAGTTGGCCGGAGGATTAGCAGGATACTGAAAAACTTGGTAAAGCTTGCAGGCTGCTCAAAAAGCTCCAGCTGCAAGGCCGCAGGGAGGAGGAAACCGGAGCGTACTGGGTCGTACGTGAGGATTTCTGACGACCGAGAATCCGCACCGCTCCGAAGGAGCGGCTGAAAACCGATTTCCCTACGGATCGCGAAGCAACGCAGCAGATGGGCTTTTTCAGCAGCCTGCTAGACCGGCTCGGACACTTCCAGCGGCGACCGGAGGAAGGCGAGTACCCGTTGGGCGATGCCGTCGGGGTCGAGCCCGTGCTGGTGACGAAGCGTCTTTTGCGCGCCGTGTTCGATGAAGACGTCCGGCAAGCCGATGCGGCGCACGTCGATCCCCCGCACGTCGGCCTCCTCGAACAGCTCAAGGATCGCGCTGCCAAATCCACCCATCAGCACGTGGTCTTCGATCGTGACGACCCGCCGGACCCGTTCTGCGTAGCCGATCAACAGCTCGCGGTCCAAGGGTTTTACAAAGCGGGCGTTGATGAGGGCGGCGGAGACGCCTTTGTCGCGCAGTAGGTCGGCCGCACGGGCCGCGACCGGGACCATCGCGCCGATGGCGATCAACACGACGTCGTCGCCCTCGCGGACCACCTCGCCGCGGCCGATCGGCAGGGGCACGATCCTGGGGTCCTGCTCGATGCCCTCGCCCTCGCCGCGGGGATACCGGATCGCGGCCGGGCCCGGGTGGAGCACGGCGGTCAGCAACATGTGGCGGAGTTCGTTTTCGTCCTTGGGCGCCATCACCACCAAGTTCGGCACGTGCCGGAGGTACGCCAGGTCGAACACCCCGTGGTGCGTGGCCCCGTCTTCGCCGACCAGGCCGCCCCGGTCGAGGCAGAACGTCACGGGCAGGTTCTGGAGACACACGTCGTGGACGACTTGGTCATAGGCGCGTTGGAGAAACGTCGAGTAAATCGCCACGACCGGCCGGATGCCTTCCGCGGCCAACCCCGCTGCGAACGTGACGGCGTGCTGTTCGGCGATGCCCACGTCGTAATAGCGATCCGGGAAGGCCTTCGCGAAGTGGTTGAGGCCGGTGCCCTCCGGCATGGCCGCCGTGATGGCCACGATCCGTGGATCGTCGGCCGCCAAGTCGATCAACGCCTTCGAGAAGACCGCGGTGTACGACGGGCGTCCGGGGGCTTTCTTGGCCAACCCGGTCGCGGGATCGAAGGCGGACACCCCGTGGAAGGCGATGGGGTCTCGCTCGGCCAGCTCGTAGCCCTTCCCTTTCTTGGTGATCACGTGGACGAGCAGGGGCCCGGGCAGCCGTTTGACGTTCTCAAACGTCGCGATCAGATGGTCGATGCGGTGGCCGTCGATCGGTCCGATGTACCGAAAGCCCATTTCCTCGAACAAGAGGCCCGGCACCAACAACCCTTTCATCGATTCCTCGGCGCGCTTGGCCATTTTCAGCATGGGCGCGCCGATCTTCGGGATGTGGCGGAGGATCGCTTCGGTTTCTTCCTTCACTTTGGTGTAGAGCTTGCCGGTGATGAGGCGATTGAGGTACGCGGAGAGCGCGCCGACGTTCTCGGAGATGGCCATCGTGTTGTCGTTGAGCACCACGATGAGGTCGGTCTTGAGCGCGCCCGCTTGGTTGAGCCCTTCGAACGCCATCCCGGCGGTCATGGAGCCGTCGCCGATGACCGCGACCACCGAGCGGCGCTCCTCGCCCGCGGCGCCCTCGCGCTCTAGCAGGTCCCTGGCCTCCGCCATGCCCAACGCCGCCGAAATCGAGGTGGCGGCGTGCCCGGCGCCGAACGTGTCGTAGGGGCTTTCGTCGCGTCGCAGGAAACCGCTCACCCCACCCAGTTGTCGGAGCGTGGCAAATCGAGTGAGACGACCGGTGAGCAGTTTGTGAGCGTAGGCCTGATAGCCCACGTCCCAGACGATCCGGTCGCGCGGAGTGTCGAAGACATAGTGGAGGGCGATGTTCAAGTCGACCGCGCCGAGCGAGCCGGCAAGGTGTCCGCCGGTGAGGGACAGGGTCTGGATGATGGTCTCGCGCAACTCGGCGGCGAGCTGCGGAAGCTGGTCGGGCGCGAGGCGGCGCAGATCGTCCGGGCTGTCGATCCTGTCGAGTAGGCTCATGCTAGGACCTCCGATCCACAATGAAGCGCGCGAGGCCCCGCAGCGGCTCGGCGCGTTCGTCGAACGGCCCGATCGCGTCCAGCGCGCCGTCGATCCACCGCTCGGCGATCGCTCGCGACGCCTCGCGCCCCACCACGCCGGGATAGGCCCATTTGCGGCGATGGCCGTCTTTGTGGGTGGCCTTGCCCATCTCCTTCGGAGTCGCGTCGACGTCCAGGAGATCGTCGGCGATCTGAAAGGCCAAGCCGACCCCTTCGCCGTAGCGGGAGAGCGCGGCCAGTTGCGCCGAGGTCGCGCCGCCGAGAATGGCCCCGATACGGACCGCCGCGCGGATCAGCGCGCCGGTCTTGCGGGCGTGGATCCCGTCCAGGGTGGCCAGCGCCGAGGCGCGCTCGGGACCGTCGGAGGAGGTCCCCTCCGGAGGAGGCGGCGTGCGGAGGTCCAAGACCTGGCCGCCGACTAAGCCGCCGCTGCCCGACGCGACCGCCAGCTCGTACACCGCGGCCAGGCGCGCCTCGGGGCGGATGGTCGGGGCGCGGCGCGGATCGGCCAACAGGCCGAAGGCCAGCGCCTGCAGGGCGTCCCCCGCCAGAATCGCGAGGTCCTCGCCGTACACCCGGTGGTTCGTCGGGATGCCCCGCCGTAGGTCGTCGTCGTCCATCGCGGGCAGGTCGTCGTGGATCAGCGAATAGGTGTGGATCAGCTCCAACGGCGCGACCAGCGGAAGCAGCGCGTCGGCCTCCGCGCCCACCGCTTCGGCGGCGGCGAGCGCAAGAATCGGTCTGAGGCGTTTGCCGCCGGCGAACAGACTGTAATGGATGGCCTGGTGGAGCAGGGCGGGCGGCGCCTCGGGGCCCGGCAGGACCTCGCGGAGCGACTTGTCGACGCGAGCCTTCCAATCGTCGAGGTACGCTGCGGGCGAGGATCTATCGTCCATCGTCGGGACCCGTCATCGCTGGACCCCCGGCCGACACGGACGGTGATGAGGCGGTCCCGTCTTCCGGGAGCTCGAAGGACTGGAGACGCTTGCGCCCCTGATCTCCGAGGAGGATCTCCACGCGCTTCTCGGCGTCGTCCAGCAGCTTGAGGCAGTTCTTGGAGAGCTTCACCCCTTCCTCGAACGCCTTCAGCGATTCGTCGAGGGAGAGCTCGCTGCGCTCCAACGTTTGAACGATCTCTTCGAGGCGACCCAGCGCCTCTTCGAACTTTAACGCCGCCATCACAGCCTCTCCCAACTACCGCGTTTCGAAGCCTTCGGCTGGGACAGCGGACCCTGTGTCGCGCAGCCCGTCAGGCGGGGAAAAGAGCCTGCATCTTACACAAGAGGTTTGCGCAGCGTCAAGACGGGCGTCTCGAGCCCGAGGAGCCTTTCCCTGCTGGCGCGGGGCGCCTGCCGGGAGACCGGCTCGGGCCTCGCCGGCCCGGATCTGACGCGCGGGCGCCATGGGCGGGGGCTCCGGAAGACGGCGTCGATCCAGGGAGCAGACGTCTGGCGCGTCGGGGCGTGTGGGCGACCGGGAGAAACAGCTCGTCCTCGGCCCACTCGACCGGGATCTTGTGCCCGGTGAAGGCCTCGATGTCTTCGAGGGTCATCACGTATTCTTCGCAGGCCAGCGAAATCGCTGTGCCGGTGGCGCCGGCGCGCGCGGTCCGGCCGATGCGGTGCACGTAATCTTCGCGATCCTGCGGGAGATCGAAATTGACGACGATCGAGACGCCCTCGATGTGCAGGCCCCGCGAGGCCACGTCGGTCGCGACCAGGATCTTCAACTCCCCGGACTTGAACCGCTCGAGATACTTCAGCCGCTTGTTCTGAGGGATGTCGCCGGTGAGGGCGCGCGCGGTATACCCCTGGTGGTTGAGCACATCGGTGAGGCGTTCCCCCACGTGTTTGGTGTTGACGAAGATCAAGACGCGCTCCCAGGCTTCGCGCTTGAGCAGGCCCAACAGGAGCGACGTCTTCTTGGCCTTTTCGACGTGGAACAGCACCTCCTGGACTTTCTCGGCGGTGATCTGACGGGGCGTCACGGACACCTTGACGGGGTTGTTCATGTGCTCGTAGCAGAGTTCCATCACCCGCATCGACAGCGTGGCTGAGAACAGCATGGACTGGCGCTTGTCATAGGGCGGGAGCCGTCGGAGGAGATAGCGGAGGTCGGCGATGAACCCCATGTCGAACATCCGGTCCGCTTCGTCGATGACGAGGACCTCGGTGCGGCGCAGGTCGTAGATCTTCTGTTTAAAGTAGTCGATCAAGCGGCCCGGCGTCCCCACCAGCACGTCCACCCCCGCCGCGAGTTGATCCCGCTGCTTGATGTAGTCGATGCCCCCGTACACCGCCATCATCGTCATTCCGGTCGTGGCGCCGATGGCGCGCGCTTCCTCTTCGATTTGGACGACCAGCTCGCGGGTGGGGGCGATCACGAGCGCGCGGGGGCTCGCGCGCGGGGTCTTGGGGGCCGGCGGGTGGTTCAGCAGGCGGGTGAACAGGCTGACCAGGAATGCGGCGGTCTTGCCGGTCCCCGTCTGGGCTTGCCCGGCCACGTCTTTGCCGGCCAGCGAGAGAGGGAGCGTCTGCTCCTGGATCGGCGTGCAATGCGTATATCCCAAGCGATCCAAGCCCTCAAGGACTTGGGGCGCGATCGGCAACGCATGAAACGTCGTCGACGTCGTCGTGCGGATACCGGAGGGATCCTCGGGGGCGCGTGGCGCGGGCGGCGCCGCGGGAGAGAGCGGATTCTCAATCACGGTCGCCATGCTACCAAAACCGCGAGGGCTTCCGCAAGCGGCGCTACCCCTTGCCTGGCTCGTGGTCCGGCTCGGATGGGCCGGTGCCGTGTGTCCGCTCGCGTGCCCAGTGAGCCTGGCGGAGGATGCCCCGGAGGATGCGGACCTCGCGGGGGTCGAGCTCGGCGCGGTGCATCATCGTCCGCAGATCGCGGAGGAGGTGGCGGTCGTGGGGCGGGTGCAGGAACCCGATGCCGCCGAGTTCGTCCGCGAGGTGGGTGTGGAGGCCGTCGAGTTCATTGGCGGTGGCGAGCGCGCGCGGGGGCGCGCCGGCGGGAGCGGGGCCGCGGACGAGTTCATAGCACGCCAGCAACACCGCTTGGGCCAGGTTGAGCGAGGGCTGGGCGGCGTGGGTGGGGATCGCGACGACCTGGTGACACGCGGCGAGGTCCTCGTTGGAGAGGCCGGAGATTTCCGAGCCGAACAGCAGGGCGATGTCCTCCGAGCGCGCACGGAGGCCGAGCCCCGGCCCGGCGTCCGGCAGCCGCGCCTGGATCGGCCGCCCGGTCCGCGGCATGGCGAGGCCCGCTACCCAGCGGGCTTCCGCCGTGGCATCCGCCACGGCGGCGTGGACTCGAGCGCGTTCCAGTACGTCGCGGGCGCCGTACGCCATGGTGAGCGCGTCGGCGGTGAGGTGACCGCAGGCCGGGGCGACTAGGCGAAGGTCGGAGAAGCCCATGTTCTTCATGGCGCGCGCGGCGGCTCCGACGTTGCCGGCGTGCTCGGGGCGAACGAGCACGATCCGCACCCGGGGCTGCCAATCGGGGTCGGCGCGCGGTCGGTCGTCGGATGCGGGGTCGGTATGCATGTGCGGCATCTGGGGTCGGTCCTCCTGTGTCAGGGTGCGAGTATACGCCTTGCAAAACAGACCCGTCTATGGTAAGACTGGCGCCTCGGGAATCATCCGTTTCCCGACATTACACACGCGTGCCGAGTGTCCCCAGGGGTGCCGGGCGATGGCCTGGTCCGGGGCGCGGTGACGCACGCGGAGGCGCACACCACGATCAAAGGAGCAGGTATGTCCACCATCGGCATGAAGGAATTACTGGAGGCGGGGGTCCACTTCGGACACCAGACGAAGCGCTGGAACCCCAAGATGAAGAAATTTATTTTCGGGGAGCGCAACGGCGTCTACATCATCGACCTGCAAAAAACCGTCAAGAAGTTCGCCGATGCCTACGCGTTCATTCGGGACACGGTCGCCGATGGCGAGACGATCCTCTTCGTCGGCACGAAGCGCCAGGCGCAGGAGACGGTCGAGCAGGAAGCCAAGCGGTGCGGGATGTTTTACGTCAACCAGCGATGGCTGGGCGGGATGCTGACCAACTTTCAGACGTTGCGCAAGAGCGTCGACAAACTGAAGAAGTTCGAACAGGCCCAGACCGACGGCACCCACGAGCGGCTTCCTAAAAAGGAAGTCGGGGAGATGGAGAAGGAGCGCGGCCGACTCGAGAAGATTCTTGGCGGGATCAAGACCATGACGGCGCTGCCGGGCGCGGTGTTCATCATCGACTGCAAGAAAGAACACATCGCGGTCCTGGAGGCCAACCGGTTGGGTATCCCGGTGGCCGCGATCGTGGACACCAACTGCGATCCCGATGAGGTGGACTACGTGATTCCCGGCAACGACGACGCGATTCGTGGGATCAAATTGATCACTGCCCGCCTGGCCGACGCCGTGATCGAAGGGCGGCAGCTCCAGGCCGCGCGCGTCGAGGAGCAAGCCAAGGCGGCGTCGGTCACCTCGAGCCGCGATCTGGCCGAACTCGCGGCGGCGGCCGAAGGGGGCTAGCGTGGCGGCGATCGACCCCGGGCTGGTCAAGCGACTGCGGGAGAAGACGGGCGCCGGAATGATGGACTGCAAGCAGGCGCTGGTCGAGCACGGGGGCGACCTCGAGAAGGCGGCCGAGTGGTTGCGCCAGCGGGGCGTGGCGGTCGCGGCCAAGAAAGCGGGACGCGAAGCCGGCGAAGGTCTCATCGGGTCCTACGTGCACGCCGGGGGCAAGATCGGCGTCCTGGTCGAGGTCAATTGCGAGACCGATTTCGTCGCGCGCAACCTGGAGTTCCAGAACCTGGTCAAGGATCTGGCGATGCACGTCGCCGGGTCGGCGACCCCTCCTCGTTACGTCAGCCGCGAGGCGATTCCCGCCGAGGTGATTGCCCAAGCCCGAGACCAGTTCACCGCGGAGGCCCAGCAATCCGGGAAGCCCGAGAAGGTGATCGCGCAGATCGTCGAGGGACGGGTCGACAAATTCTGCTCGGAGATCGCGTTGCTCGATCAACCCTTCATCAAAGATCCCAGCTTCACGGTCGGCGCGTTGATCACCGAGAAGGTCGCCAAGATCGGCGAACGGATCGCCGTGCGGCGGTTCGTGCGATACAAATTGGGTGATGATATTAGCTCATAGCTCGCAGTCCATAGCTCACAGGAAAGCCATGCGGTGGTTTTCTTCCTGTGAGCTGTGGGCGATGAGCTGATCGCTTGCCTTCGGAGACACCGTGGCCGATCTGAAGTATCGTCGCATCCTCCTGAAATTGAGCGGGGAGGTGTTGGCGGGCGACCAGGGATACGGGATCGACCCCACGGTGGTAGGCCGCGTGGCGGACCAGATCCAGGAGGTCAACGCTCTCGGCGTCGAGCTGGCCATCGTGATCGGCGGCGGGAATATTTTCCGGGGCCTCGCCGCCGCCGCGACGGGGATCGAGCGCTCCTCGGCGGATTACATGGGCATGCTCGCCACGGTGATGAACGCGTTGGCGCTCCAGAGCGTGCTCGAGGCCAGGGGCGTACTCACCCGCGTCCAGTCCGCGATTGAAATGCGCCAGTTGGCCGAACCCTACATCCGACGCCGGGCCATCAGACACCTGGAGAAGAAGCGGGTCGTCATCCTGGCGTGTGGAACCGGGAATCCCTATTTTTCCACCGATACCGCCGCGGCGCTGCGGGCGATGGAGATCGGGGCCGAGGTGATCCTCAAAGGCACGAAGGTGGACGGGGTCTACGACCGCGATCCCATGAAAGACCGCAGCGCCACGATGTTCTCGCGGCTGACGTTCTTCGAGGTGATCGAGAAAGGGCTCGCCGTGATGGACAGCACGGCCGTCACCCTCTGCATGGAAAATCGCATGCCCATCATCGTCTTCAACCTCAAAGAAAAAGACAACATCAAGCGCATCGTGTGCGGAGAAGCCCTGGGCACGGTCGTGGAAGGCGATCGGGTGCGGGCGTGAGACTGTTCAGAAGCGGCCATCTGCGGCGTTGTCGCTGCGCTTCCGGTCCTCACGTACGACCCAGTACGCTCCGGTCCGGTTCTCGCTCCGCCTTGCATCTGGCCGCTTCTGAACAGTCTCGAGCGTAAGTAGCGAGGAAAGCCGTGAGCACGCGGAATCCGGAACAGGTTATGGGAGACGTCAAACGCAAGGCGGGCGAGCGGATGGACCAAGCCGTCGAGCGGCTTCGCAAGGACCTGGCCAGCATCCGGACGGGACGGGCCTCGTTGTCGCTCCTCGACGGGATTCATGTCGATTATTACGGCACGCCGACTCCTTTGAAGCAGGTGGCGAGTCTGTCGATCCCCGAGAGCCGCTTGATCACCATTCAACCTTGGGAGCCGGCTCAGATTCCTGAGATCGAAAAGGCCATCCA
>Ga0210377_10001723_pt1 | contig 19636 bp, 22 predicted proteins | sample PLM4_65_b1redo_FD_155480 | JGI IMG/M metagenome (GOLD analysis project Ga0210377, IMG submission 155480) | Groundwater sediment microbial communities from an aquifer in East River, Colorado, USA - PLM4_65_b1 redo | ecosystem: Environmental > Terrestrial > Soil > Riparian zone | place: USA: East...
TTTCTCCAGCCTTCAGCAAGATTAGAACATACGGATCGGGAAGATCTTCGAATCTGATCGACAAGAGAATATCGCTCTTCTATTGGAAAGCTTTTGGTTAAGACGTATATCTCCATTGCCGCCTTGAACGCAATTTGATAAATATCCAAATCCCGTACACTGCGAACAAGCTTCATCTCTCGCTTTGTATCCGTCATCCCCCTCTTCCCTCGTCCTACTTCCCACATCCCACGTTCTACATCTTTTCTCCTCGTCCCTATCTTCTTATCTGTCCATTCCCGTACACGATGAACTTGGTCGAAGTGAGTTCTTCCAGTCCCATCGGGCCGCGTGCATGGATCCGTGTGGTGGAAATTCCGATCTCCGCCCCAAGCCCGAACTCAAATCCGTCATTCAGCCGCGTGGAAGCATTCACGAACACGGCTGATGCGTCAACCTCGCGCTGGAACCGATGAGCGTTCCGGTAGTCGTTCGTAACAATGGCCTCGGAATGCTGGGAGCCGTGGGCCGCAATATGCTCCATAGCCTCTTCCATGCTGCCGACCGTCTTCACATTCACGATAAGGTCGTTGTACTCCGTGTCCCAGTCCTTGTCCGTAGCGTCTTTAATGTCGGGAACGATCGCCTTGGTCTTTGCGCAGCCGCGAATCTCGACGCCGGCCTTCTTCATTCTGCCGATGATCGCTGGCAGGAACGTCTTTGCCACGTCCTGGTGCACCAGCATGGCCTCCATGGCATTACACGTGCCCGGCCGCTGGACCTTGGCATTGAAGCAGATCTCCTCTGCCATCGCGAGGTCGGCATGGCTGTCCACATATACATGGCAGACACCCTTGTCGTGCTTGATCACCGGGATAGTAGAGTTCTCCGACACCATCCGGATCAGCCCCTCTCCTCCGCGTGGGATGATGAGGTCGATATACTGGTTGAGCTTCAGCATTTCCATGACGCAGGCCCGGTCGGGGTTTTCGATGAACGACACCGCGCCTTCAGGAATGCCCGCATCTGCTCCAGCCCGTGAGAGTACTTCAACGATGGCGGTATTGGAATGCACGGCCTCGGAACCGCCGCGAAGAATTACCCCGTTGCCGGATTTTAGGCAGAGTGCTGCCGAATCCGCCGTCACATTCGGCCGCGATTCGTAGATAATGCCGATGAGCCCGATAGGCACTCGCATCTTGCCTACTTCCATGCCGTTCGGCCTTCTCCGTATGCCAAGCACCTCACCGACTGGATCGGGAAGCGCCGCGACCTCGCGCAGCCCATCAGCCATGGCCTTGATGCGCTCGTTGTTCAAAGTCAGGCGGTCGATCATGGCCTTGGAAAGTCCCTTCTGTTCGGCGGCAACGAGGTCCTTTTTGTTCTCAGCAAGTAATTTCGCCGATTCTTTTTCAAGCCCGGCGGCCATTTTGAAGAGCGCGTTGTTCTTGATCTCTGTCGAAATGTTCGCCAGCGCACGCGATGCGGCCTTGGCCTTTTTCGCCTTATCGGAAACGTATTGTTTGATGTCCAACGATACCTCCTGCCGATAACCTGTAGATTATTTTAACAGCTTCCCGGTGCTTGCCGTCAATTCATGTTTATCTTTGATCTCGCCAAATATAATATCTTTCACCCGGCCGTCGGCCCCGATGAAAAATGTCGTGGGGAGGAATCTGACCTGATAATTGTCGCCGGTCTTGCCGTAGCGGTCCATCAAAACAACGGGTTTATCCACCTTTAATTCCGCAAGGAGTGCTCTAATGGTATCAACATCCTCTTTAACATCCACGATCACAACCCTGATACCTTGACCGGTCAGTTCATCGACAAGCGAATTGATCAGCGGCAGTTCGCTTCTGCACCCTGCACACCAGGAAGCGAAAAAACTCAGGATGACGCCATTTCCTTTCTCTTTTTTTGTTGAGCCCGCATAGTCGCTCAGATTAAATTCTTTTCCATCAAGGTCACGGAGGGAAAAGGTCGGGGCCGTGTCATTCAGCTTGAGCGCGGCAGCAGCGGATGATGCGAACAATAAAGAAAGGAGCAGCGTGAGTATGAACTTGTTCATTTTCACTTCCTCGTTCGCTACAATATCACCAGATCATCACGGTGGATCACTTCGTCATAGTCCTTATGCCCGAGCACAGACTCTATTTGCGACGTCTTGAGCCCTTTGATGCGGTCCAGATCAGCCGAAGAATACTTGACCAGACCCCTGGCAAACGCATTTTCCGAGCGATCAATACAGGTCACACAATCACCAACCTTGAAGCTCCCCTCCACCCTTGCGATACCGCCGGGGAGCAGGCTTTTCCCTTTGTTCATCAGGGCTTCAAGGGCCCCATCATCTACCATGACCCTTCCATTGGAGCAGACCGTGTAGGCGATCCAGTGTTTCCGACTGTCCTGCTTCTCCGGCTTTGGCAGAAAGAGCGTGCCGACTGCCGCGCCTTCGAACAATGCTTGCAGTACGCCGTTCTTCCTCCCATTCAGGATCACCATGGGCGCGCCAAAGGCGCCGACCTTTTTCGCGGTCATGAGCTTGGAACGCATGCCTCCCGTTCCCAGGGACGTATGTGCATCGCCTGCGGAGCGCTCCATCTCGGCAGTGATCTTTTCTACGACCGGGATCAGCTTCGCGGACGCATCGATCTTGGGGTCGGCAGTGTAGAGCCCGTCAATATCGGACAAAATGATCAGCAGGTCCGCGTCGGTGAGATGCACTACCATGCTGGAAAGATTGTCGTTATCGCCGAACTTGATCTCATCCACCGAGACCGTATCGTTCTCGTTGATGATAGGGATGACATCGTAATCTAAAAGCGTCTGGAGCGTGTTCCGGGCATTCAGAAATCTTGTCCGGTTCGAGAGGTCTTCACGTGTGAGCAGCACCTGCGCGACTTTTTTCCCGTGCGTGCCGAAGGTCTTTTCATACATCCACATGAGGCCGGACTGGCCGATGGCCGCCGCTGCCTGCTTGAGTGAAAGCGGCATGCCCTTTGTTTTCCGCAGTCCCAGCTTCGCCAGGCCGGCCGCGATCGCGCCTGACGACACCAGGACCACTTCGCGTCCCTGGCCCATAATGGAGGAGATGTCCGAGGCAAGCCGCTCGATGCGGTCCTGGTCGAGTCCCTGTTCGGACGAGGTCAGTACCGCGCTGCCGACCTTGATAACGATCCTGCGGGATTTGGCGAAGATGCTTTTTCTGTCAATTGGATTATTTTTCATCTGTCTGCTACCTACGGAGGCTGAAGCCTGCGGCTACCATCAAACTACTGACTCCTGACTGCTGGTTTCTGCCTTTTGATTTCTTGCTTCCCTCTCCTCTTCCACCCTGTCCGATAAAAATCTAAGAAGCGGCTCCAGGCCGGCGCCGCTCACGGCCGAGATGGGAAAGAACGGATGTCCGTTCTCACGACAGTATGCTGTCAGTGAATCCAGCATGCCCTGATCAACAGCGTCGATCTTGGTAGCAGCTACGGCCATGTACTTTTTCTTCAAAGCTTCGCTGTAGAGCTCAAGCTCGGTATTGATCTTTTTGAAGTTCTCGACCGGGTCACCTGGCACGATACCGGACACGTCAACCAGGTGAAGGAGAATGGATGTCCGCTCCACGTGACGAAGGAACTCAAAGCCCAGCCCCGCTCCCTTGTGCGCGTTCTCGATCAGACCCGGGATATCGGCGACAACAAAGCTCGTCCTGCCCTCGGGCTTCACTACGCCGAGCACCGGGGACAGCGTGGTGAACGGGTAATCCGCGATTTTGGGTTTGGCTGCCGAGATGCGCGATATGAGCGTGGACTTGCCCGCATTCGGGAACCCGACGAGCCCGACATCGGCAAGGAGCTTGAGCTCAAGGAACAACCATTGTTCTTCCCCCTCTTCACCTGGCTGAGCGTGCCGGGGCGCCTGGTTCGTGGCTGTTTTGAAAAAGGTGTTCCCCTTGCCGCCCCTGCCACCCTTGGCAATGATGTAATACATTCCATCCGTGTCGAGATCAACGATCATGCTACGGGTCTCTGCGTCGTTCACGATCGTACCCACGGGCACGCGGACAATGACATCGTCTGCATCAGCGCCGTACTGGTCCTTGCCGCGGCCGCGCTCGCCATCCTTGGCACGATACTGCTGCTGGTACTTGAGGTCGATGAGCGTACCAAGCTGCTTGTCAGCTTTGATGATCACATCGCCGCCCTTGCCGCCATTTCCCCCGTTCGGTCCCCCTCGTGGAACATAGGCCTCGCGGCGGAAACTCACGCAGCCCGGTCCACCGTGACCCGCTATTACTTCGATCTTGACTCGATCAATAAAATTCGACATTCTCTTTTTTAAATCCCCCTTGCTCGCCTTCTCCGGACCTTAAAGGGAGATTTGAACAATGATTTCAATGAAATATACCGTTATAACGCCTAAAATGCAAGCTGGAAAGGCATAATAATAGAAAAGGCGGCATAGACATCTATGCCGCCTTCATAAAAATCCTTTTTACAGGCTGTTTACGCCTCTGCTGCGTACACGCTCACCTGCTTGCGGGTCTTGTCATAGCGCTCGAACTTCACCACGCCGTGGATCTTGGCAAAGAGCGTATCATCGCAGCCCTTGCCCACGTTCTCGCCCGGGTGCACCTTGGTCCCGCGCTGACGAATAATGATCGTTCCAGCTAGGACCTTTTCTCCGTCATACCGCTTTACACCGAGGTACTGCGGTTTGCTGTCTCTTCCGTTCCTTGAACTACCAACGCCCTTTTTATGAGCCATGACTCATCCTCCGAAATAGTGTTGTCGCTTATGCCGTAATTTCTTTCACCTTGATCGCCGTGTAATTCTGACGGTGACCGTTGGTCCTGCGGTAACCCTTGCGCCTCCGGTGCTTGAAAATGAGCAGCTTTTCGCCCCTGCCCTGTTCCACGACCTCGGCCGTGATCTTTGCGGTTGCGAGCGTGGGTTTGCCCACTGATATCGTATCTCCATCGACGATCATGTACACATCCTTGATCTCGACCATATCGCCTTTTTGACCTTCAAGGGTCTCAACCCTGACGATATCGCCAGGAGCAACCTTGTACTGTTTACCGCCGGTATTCATAACTGCGTACATGCCACATCCTCCTTGAACTAGCTGATTCACTCGTATTGAGAGCGCATAAAATACCACGTAACGTATGGACTTGTCAAGGGAAATAACAGATCATTTTCAAAAAAATGGCCCTTGCGGCTTGATTTGACATATCCTTCAACCGCCTGCTACAATTTGGGGAGAAAGAAAGACAGGTTTCTCCATGGCATACTATGAGTTCACCATCAAAATAGCGGACACCTTCAAGGACACGCTCATCCAGAGGTTGTCTGAAAGCGGATGTCTCGGCATGATCGAGAACGATGAGTCCCTTGTAGCCTATTTCCCGTCAGCACTTGATATCGAAACCATAAAATGCGATCTCTCGCTGCTCAAAACGCTGCTTGCAAAAGCGGGACACGCCCATGAACTGACCTACGATTACACCATCATTCCCGAAAAGGACTGGAATGAAACATGGAAAAAAGGGTTCCAACCCGTTGATGCGGGCGAGCGGTTCACCATCCTTCCTCCCTGGGAAGAAAAAAGAAAGGACCGGACCAACCTGGTCATAGACCCCGGTATGGCCTTCGGCACCGGCCACCACGAGACCACGCGGTCCTGCCTTGTGCTCATGGAGAACTATGCGTCAAAGACCGCCCGAGAGAGCTTTCTCGACCTCGGAACCGGTACAGGCATCCTTGCCATTGCCGCGAGGAAGCTCGGATACCGGCAGGTCATCGGCATTGATACGGACATCCTTGCCATTGATGCGGCACGGAACAACGTCATCATCAATCAGGTCCCGGACGTGGAGATCAAGGAAGGAAGCCTTTACGAACTTCAACAGACCTTCGAGGTCATCGCGGCGAACCTCATCTCCGGGGTCCTGGTCCTGCTTGCACCGGCGCTGTTTGCACATATGCGTCCCGGCGGTATTGCTATACTCTCGGGCATCCTCTTCGGGCAGGAAGACGAAGTGATCAAGGCAATGGAACAGGCAGGATTAACGGTACGGGAACAATACCATGACGGCAAATGGCTGTCACTTGTCATGGAACGGGTCAGATAAGCCTGAGTCGTACACCCTGCTCCCCTCATTCTGTTCTTCGAATATTCTTAAAGCACGCATTTGAAAAAGGGCCCGATCCGACACAAACGCACTCTAAAGGGTGCGGCTACCGTGCACAAAATCAATGCGTTCCGTTTTGATAGCCGCAGGCTTTAGCCTGCGAAAATAGTTTTTTAAGAACCTGTTAGAATAATACCTGAGGTTAATAATAAAAAGTATACAATCAAAGCTGGTTTGATTATAATCACGGCCATGAATAAAATGCCACCGATACCCATATTCAGTTATCTGCTCATATGCCTTCTTGGTATGTTCGTGTTTACCCCTGCGCCGGTCTCTGCCACGCCGGACTATGCGCACCAAACAGGGCTCGAATGCATACAGTGCCACGTCGATGTCATCGGCGGCGGTCAGCTTACCCAGACGGGCAACGATTTTCTTATAGATATGAAGTCCAAGGGACTTTACCGGCCTTTGAACACGACTCAGCGTATCGTACGCCTTATCATCGGCTACCTCCACATGATGGCGGCCATCATGTGGTTCGGGACGATCATGTACGTCCATATACTTTTGAAACCGGCTTATGCCTCGAAGGGCCTGCCTAAGGGCGAACTCAGGCTCGGCTGGCTTGCGATGATCGTACTGCTGATAACCGGCTCGCTCCTGACCATTTCCAGGATAGCGTCATGGGACATGTTCTTCACCACGCGGTTCGGCATCCTCCTGGGCATCAAGATATGCCTGTACCTGCTCATGCTTTCGAGCGCCCTTATCGTTACGGTCTATATCGGGCCAAAATTGAGAAAGCAGAAGTCTCTCGTCCCCGCGATGGACGACACCGGCGCCTGCACCATCGACGGCCTCTGCCAGTTTGACGGTAAAGACGGACGTCCGGCCTACGCTGCATATAAGGGCATCATCTATGATATGACAAAAAGCAAGCTCTGGAAGAATGGCTCGCATATGATGAAGCATGCCGCGGGGAACGATTTGACGGACATCCTGAAGACCGCGCCGCACGGTGAGGACAAGATCCTGGCCATGCCGCGGGTCGGAACGCTGCTTGCAACCTCACAAAAGCCCAGGCTGCCATTCCACATGAAGCTCTTCTATTTCTTTGCTTACATGAACCTCATTCTCGTGTTCGTCATCACGTTTGTCATCGCGCTCTGGAGATGGTGGTAAAAACCCGCCGGACGATCACGTTGCTACATAAGCAGCCATAAGTACCAATTGCTAGTCATAACCCACAACGGAAACAAGCCTTTTCTAATAAAGACCTTATTTCTCCATGCCCGGCATGACATCGATGGATGCATGGCCTGAGCGATCCATATGACACAGGTCATAGCTTCTCCTCCGCATTCATAGTATTGTAAGGTCAGGTAAGCAATGCGAAACCATCTAGGTGACCAGCTTATAGGTCACTTTAAACCCTGAATCCAGAACGTTAACTACTGAACTCTAAACTGACAACTGACATACGGAGGATACTATGGAAATACTCGACTTAAAGAAACTGATCCAGTTCAAACCCGACCGCATCTCACGCGAGATGCTTTCAGACAAGCCGGAGATGCGTGTCGCCCTCATGTGCCTTGAAGCGGGCCAGAAGCTTGATCCCCATAAGGCGCCGCTTCGGCTCATGATGTATTGCGTCCAGGGCAAAGGGACCTTTACGGTGGGTGACGAGAAGATGGAGGCCGATGAGAAGACCTGTATCCTCTGCGAGCCCAACGTACAGCATGGCTTTGCCGCTGACAAAGGTGAAAAGCTCGTGGTCATGGCGATCGTTACGCCGGTGGAGTAAGCGCGGAGAATACCTGGAATCGCCGGCACGGAGAACACGATACGAACATACTATGAGTCTCAATGAAAAAGGCCCCTGTTTTATGCAGGGGCCTTTGCTTTTCCAACAGTTCAGGAATTAGATCTGTTTCATCTCTTTGCCGCAGCCGCATTTGCCCGGTTTGTCGGAAATTGCGCCGCATTGGCAATCAGGCCCGCATGCGCAGACGTACTTGCCCTTCAGGCTGACCGTTTTCACCGGTTTGCCGCACCCGCATTTGCTCGGGTCGTCCTTGCTCCGCTCGCAATTGCATTCCGCACCGCACCTGCAGAACACGGCCGTGTCCTTCTCAATAGCCAGAAGATGCAGGGGGACCAACGCATTGCCACATGTGCACTTGCCGGGCTCCTTGGAGATCGTGTTGCACTTGCAGTCGTCCTTGCAATTACAGACGTAATAGACCTTGCTCTTGTCCGCTGCCACGACCAATCCTATCGCGACAATAAGGAATAGAACGACGAATACAGCGATAAATGCCCTCTTCATGATGATCCTCCTTTCAGATTTTGGAACGTCTTGAGAAAAGATATCAAGCCATCTGCATAAAGTCAAATCATGCTTGCACCTGTGCTTAGTGCATGTTTATATCATTTTTTGCATATATCAGCGCATCGATACGATCATAACCCGTTATATTTCATATCTCTTCGAATAAAATGAAATATATGACTTAAATCATAACCAAAAAATGAAAAAATCCCTATTCTACATCAAAGAGTTACGTAAATCACGCTAAAGGAGGAGTATATGAGCAATAAAGCTGCAAGAAACCTGTTTATTTTCGGCAGTCTCTTCTTTTTCGTGATCTTTCTCGGCCTCACGTTCGACACGATGAAACAGATCGATGGTCGGGCCCCGGAGATCACGACGGAAGTGAACGCAGGCAAACTGGTCTGGCAAAAGTATGATTGCATCGGATGCCATACCATCCTGGGCAACGGGTCCTACTTTGCCCCGGACATGACCAAGGTCGTAGAGCGTAAACCAGTCGGATACCTCAAGCAGTTTCTGATGGACCCCCGGGGTGTGAACCCGAAGGCAGCGATGCCGAAGCTGGGTCTCAACTCCGAGGAGGCAGGGAACCTCGTCGCGTTCCTCACCTGGATATCTAAGATTGACACCAATGGCTGGCCGCCCAAGCCGATCCTTGCCGCTGCAGCAGGTGTCGGCGGGAAGGAGCTGTCCCGGGGCCAGCAGATATACCAGTCGCAGGGCTGTTCCGGATGCCATACGATCAACGGCATCGGCGGGACCAGCGGTCCTGATCTGACGAACGTCGGCAAGACTGGGAAGGATGTGGAATGGCATGTGAAACATCTGAAAAACCCGCGTTCGGTCGTACCGAACTCGGCGATGCCCCCGTACGTCGGCCTACCGGATGATGACATAAAATCGCTGGCAGCATATCTCGTCACGTTACAATGACCCTCTTTCGTCTCGTCGCCCTCCAGCAAGTTATCCCTCATGGCGCGGGAGAGGAGATGAAGTGAGGGGCTATCGGACGAAGTTGTTTATCATTCTTAGGAGGAGAAACAAATGACCGTCAAATATCAAAGTCAGAAAATTGCGCAGTACTTTTACACATTCTCCGTTATTCTTTTCCTCGTCCAGGTAGTGGTCGGGATCATCGCAGCGATCCAGTTCATGAAACCCGATATCTTCATCCTGAACTTCAATACCATCAGGACGCTGCATATCAATGCCCTTGTCGTGTGGCTCCTGTCGGGGCTCATGGGCGCGACCTACTACGTGGTCCCCGAGGAATCGGAGACGGAGGTCTGGAGCTTTCCCCTCGCCCTCTTTCAGTTCTGGGCGACCGTGGTGGCGATCACGCTGGTCGTATTGGGCTACATCTGGATGGGCCTCGATCCCCAGGCGAACAAACTCGTCCTGGGGACTCAGTTGCTCAACGAAGGGCGCGAGTACATCGAGGCGCCCCGATGGGCCGATGTGCTGATCGTGGTCTCGGTGCTGACATTCCTCTTCAACATGTTCATGACCATGATGAAGACAAAGAAGTGGACCGGCATCCAGGGGGTACTGCTCTTCGGGCTCGTGTTCCTGGCCCTCATGTACCTGCCGGGCATGTTTTATTCGAAGAACATGATTAAGGACCAGTTCTGGTGGTGGTGGGTCATCCATCTCTGGGTCGAGGGATCCTGGGAAGTGATCGCCGGCGCGCTGCTCGCCTTCATGCTGATGAAGACCATCGGTGCAAAGCGCGAGGTGCTCGAGAAGTGGATGTACATTGAAGTGGGACTCGTGCTCTTCACAGGCATCCTTGGAACGGGCCATCACTATTACTTCATAGGCACGCCGAAGTACTGGCACTGGGTGGGCGGTTTCTTCAGCGCCCTTGAACCAGTCCCGCTTCTGCTCATGGTATGGGACGCTTTCAGGACCACGAGGGAAGCGCGGAACGTGTCGAACAAGGCAGGTCTGTTCTACACCGTGGCACACGCCATATTCAACTTCGTCGGCGCCGGTCTCTGGGGCGTTATCCATACCCTGCCCCAGGTGAACCAGTGGACCCATGGCACACAGATCACCACGGCCCATGGGCACCTGGCGTTCTACGGGGCCTATGTCCTGCTCATTATCGCTATGATCTACGTGACCCTGCCGGCCATCCGCGGCATCAAGGACTATGACCCCTCCCGGGCGTATCTATCGTTCTGGTTGATGACGGTCTCGATGGTCTTCATCGTGCTCACCATTACCGGTGCAGGCATGGTCCAGGTATATATGGAGCGGCTCATGGGCCTCGATTACGTTGCGGTCAAGACAACCTACAATTACTGGTTCTGGCTCTTCCGCGCGATCTTCGGCGTCGGGTTCCTTGCCGGGGTCGGGGTCTTCGCGTGGGACTTCTTTACACTCAGGGACAGGGCGGCGGTTAAAGCCTGACAAGAGAATAAAAACATTTTGAGGTTTATCTGATACGAGGACGGCAATCTGCCGTCCTCTTTTTATTATCACACACCATTTACTGTTGCGGGATGGCCGAATCCGCTTAAAAATCCAGCGGGCTGGCGACTTCTTTGATGGTCCTGCTCGGCACGCAGTGGGTATAGATCATCGTGATCCTGATATCCGCATGCCCGAGCAGCGTCTGAATGGTGCGGAGGTCATAGCCCGCCTGCAAAAGGTGGGTGGCAAAACAGTGGCGAAAGGTGTGAGACGTGACGCGCTTCGTAAGTTTCGCCTTTCTGACTGCTTCATACAGCGCATCCTGATCATGCGAGTCATGAAGATGATACCGCCGCCGCTCCTTCGTTTCTGAAACGAACGTCAATGTCGCCTGCGGAATAAACCATTGCCAGACAAGCTCCTTCGCGGCCCTTGGATACTTCTTTTCAAGCTGATCGTCGAGAAACACTCCTGCGAAACCCGTTGTCAGGTCCTCGTCATGAAGTTTCTTCACGGCTTCTATTTGGGCCAGCAACTCCAGTACTATCCTTTGCGGTATGGGCAAGGTGCGGGTTTTTTCACCTTTCCCGCGGACCGTGAGAATTCCGGCGTCGAAATTTAAATCCTTCACTCGCAGTTTAACACCTTCATTGATACGAAGCCCGCAGCCGTACTGTAGTTGGGCGACGAGCGTGTAGGGGTGTGCGAGGTGTTTTAAAACAGGGTCGATTTCCGGTCGCGAAATGACCACGGGGATGTAATTCGATCTCTTCGCACGGGGGATGTCCTTGTGAATGCCGAAGTCCTTTTTCAATACATGCCGATAAAGAAACAGGAGCGCATTGAACGCCTGGTTCTGCGTCGAGGAGGCGACTTTGCAGTCCACCGCGAGGGATGAGCCGGAACATCAGCAAATTCCTCTTTGACTCCAGAAAGCAACGCAACTCCATCAACCGACACCCCTGTCTCAAGCATGTTCGCCGATTTATCACTTTCCTCCCCTTCAAGGGGAGGATTAATATGGGGATGGGTTTTACCTATAGCCGATTTTCGATTCCCCTTATTCCCCGATTCGGTCCTTTTTCTTGGCTGCGAAGCAAAGAACAACGAAACGGCATCTGCCGCTTGTTCCTGTTCGTTCGCAGCTTGATTCTTTGACCGCAGCTTTTCGACGAACAGCCTCACTTGATCCGACCTGGTATCGGGAGGATGATACTTTGCGCAATAGTCGAGAAAATACCGCAGCCACTTCCGGTAATCGGCGCGGAAAGCAAGGGGAACATTCCGTTGTTTTAGAATGTCGTCAAATTGAATTAAAACATCTTTTGAGATAGGTTGCATCGCGTTATGAAGTTGTCCTCTTGGATTTGGCACCCCATTTCAAAGACATTTTATATAAGTCCGCAGATAGTCAACAAATTTTTCGACAAATTTTCTTGCCGATCCGGCATATCTTATGATAAACTCGACTGTCTTTTGATGAGTAAATTTCACAAATTAATCCCGTACTGCCAATTCCGGTATTCCGTATTTGGCGTAGCGGCTTTTGGTGGTGCGAGGAGGCGAGCATTTTTGAGCGCAAGCGCTCAATTTTTGCCCCTCCATTACCAGATTTTCGGAATTACTGGGGCGGTTTCCGTCCCATCATACACTGGTTGAACTGAAATAAAGTATGAATACTGACTCGGGTATGAACAATGGTCGTTTATCGTTTGCGATGAAAGCTTGCGTCGAAAATGGGCAACGCCTTTATGACGATGCTGACTGGCTTGGCCCTGACCATTCGGCAAGTGCAGTTGCCCTGTGCATTCTGCCTCAAGAGGAATTTGCCAAAGCATTTATGCTATTCCTGGTCTCTGAAGGTATCATTCCTTGGACTACCAAGGTTCGTGAATCGCTGCGAAATCACAAATACAAGCAGCTTATTGGGATCATCATGGAATGGCTCAGCCCTTCAGACGATGACTTCATCGCCAGAGGCGCAAAGAGGTCATGGGAAGACCCATTACCGGTCCCGGTCGCCGACGCAGTAAAATTATATATTGAGAAGGTGCTGCAACAAGGACACATCTCTTGTCCGCCAGCTGCAAGTGATCCGGTAGCAAGCAGCGTCGCTAATGGCGATCGAGACAAAACGAAACAGGATGCCCTTTATGTCCGGTTATCCGAAGACGGAGAAGTCCTCAGTGTTCCAGCAGAAGTTACCCCAGCGATGGTAGAAGCAGAACTCGATAGAACCAGAAGAATTAGCGATCTAGTCAGGCCACTTCGAGAGGGTGAATTGGGACCTGTCTTAGACTATGAGCTTTTTGTTGAGACGATGAATTTTCTATTGCTGGACAAGAGGAATCGCCCCTTCTTGATCGTTAAAGAATCAGAATTCGGAGGTCCGGTAACATCTTCCGGTGGATCACTTTGGCCACACTCCATAGTAGTACTCATCGAGAACATAACGGGCGAACAGGCAACCTGCACAAGTGGTCATGCTACCTTATTTCTTGACAATGAAGTCGTGAAGCCGTCCTTTTTCTTTAATCAGTTTTCGATTGAGCCACACCTCGCCAACCGTTGCACTGTCTTCATCTCCGAAGAAACATATACCACCGGGACTTCTCCTTCACACAAACTCGCCCTGTATATCAAACTCGAATACCACGGCCACCATTCAGAACATAAATATTATGCACGTCTATGGTGCACTTATGACACCACAACCAGCCGTTTTAAGGAGTCATTTTTAGACTTGCAAGTGTCATTGAGCGGTGAATCATCGGAGGAGACGGAGACTAAGTTTCGTACTCCAAGAAAAACAGTACGAAATCCGTCATAAAGATCCAACCAGCGGGTCGAGTCCGACGCGCAAAAGTCGCGCGTCTCACCCGCGCGGTTAGCCATGAACTCCTTCCCGGCACGAACCGCTGGGAGAACCAGGAGTTCGAGACCAATGTGCGTGCGGCACATGGCTCAACTGCCGCATTGGGCATTTGAACCACAATAGGAGGATAGTAATATGAAGATGGCAAATCTCGTTTTAACGTTCGCGGTTATCATTGGTTTCGCAGGTACAGGTACCGCGATCGCTGCCGGCGACTTGACGGCACAGACCCCAATTGAGGTAAAGATTCAGCTTGGGAATAAAGAAAACTCTCTTCGTTTTTTTCCGGATAAGATCGAGTTGGAAACAGGAAAGCTCTATAAAGTCGTTCTGCATAATCCAAGCACAATGGCTCATTACTTCAGCTCGGAAGGTTTGTCGCGTGGGGTATTTACGAGAAAAGTCCAGGTCCTCGGCGCGGACGGGAAAACGATTGCGGAGGTGAAGGGCACTATCTTGGAGATCGAAGTCTACCCCGGTGGAACAGCGGAATGGTGGTTCGTGCCAGTTAAAGCTGTTACCTTGAATGACCTTAAATGCACGGTCAAAGGTCATTCGGAAGGCGGAATGGTCGGTACTATAACCATCAAGTAGTTTCGGCAGCCCAACCATCGAATCTACCCGACTCCGCACCGAGGTTGCGATGCTTCCGCTTGAGGCCGTGACGGCGCGGGTTATCCGAATCGTTAGGCGATCGCCCGGCATATAGGAAACCACACATCTATTGAAAAGGAGAAAATATGATGGATCCCGTCGTTCACTTTGAGTTGCCGTACGATAATCGGGTGCGCATGGCGAAGTTTTATGAGTCAGTATTCGGTTGGCAGACGCAGATGCTTGCCGAAGATATGGGCAATTACGTCCTTGCTACCACCACCGAAACCGACGAGAGCGGCCCCAAAAAACCCGGCGCGATCAATGGTGGCTTTTACCCGAAAAAACCCGATTGGCCCGCGCAATATCCGTCGGTCGTCATCGCGGTGGAAGATGTCAAAGGATCAATGAAGAAAGTACTAGATGCGGGCGGTAAAGTGCTCGGTGAGCCGATGGAGATACCCGGTGTAGGACAATATGTCTCGCTCATCGACTCCGAGGGCAACCGCGTAAGTATGCTTCAGCCCATCCCACACAATTGGCATGCGCCGAAGCCGAAATAAGGAAATCTACTCCGGCCGCCCATGGATGTTATGTCACAATCGCGGTCGTCGCGAAAGACCGATAACGATCACATCCAGATGATCCACAACGGCTTTGCTTTGCTTACGCGGCCGATGATGCAAGGCATTGGCGGACTAAGTTTATTATTCCACGCTCAAGATAGGAGGACCTCATGGCTGAACTTACGTTGACTGCTTTCCTTACGCTTGATGGCGTTATGCAGGCACCCGGTGGCCCGAGCGAGGACACGAGCGGAAACTTTCCTCATGGCGGCTGGCTCGTTCCCCATGCCGATGAGGACATGGGGAAGACAATGGTCGATATTTTCTCGAAGGCGGATGCATTCCTTCTCGGGCGGACAACGTACGACATTTTCTCGGCCTATTGGCCGAGGGTAACAGATCCCAACGACCTGATTGCCGTCAAACTTAATTCGCTTCCGAAATTTGTGGCTTCGCGTACGAAGACCCAGTTCAACTGGAATGGGTCCTCACACGTTCGAGATGTCACAAAAGACCTCATCGACATCAAAAAGCGCTTTTCACGCGAGGTGCAGATCCACGGGAGCTGCGGCCTTGCCCAGACGCTGATCGAGAACGACCTCATTGACGAATACAGGTTTTTGACGTTTCCGGTGGTCCTCGGCACCGGGAAGCGGCTCTTCGGCGTTGGCGCCGTGCCGACCACGCTCTCGCTCGTGAACTCCACTACCACGGGCAAAGGCGTCATTGTCAGCGTTTATCGTCGTGCGGGGAGTCTCAAGACCGGCTCGTTTGCGCTCGATTAAGATACCAATCGGTGCTAATAGTGCTATCGATGGGAGAACCGCGTCACGTGGGAGTGCTTGAACATGGCTTTTACCGGGATGACGTTCACCCTACAAATCCTTCATACGGATACTGAAGTAAATCAATATACAATGTCCTGCCGTTGGACGATAAAATCGTGTATCTCCACGAACACATTAAACCAGGTTGCATCTGCGACTGACTCGATAACTGCTCCGATGCGGAACGCCTGTCCATAATTTTTGCAATATTTTACAGCGATACCAAAAGAAATGTCCTGCGACAGCAAGCGGGAAATAGATATGATGCACTCAGCATGCGTTTCGACATCGAACGGCTCCGTGCATTCGAAGAAGATGCCGCGGCGGCTGAAGTTGTTCAAGACAGCCGGAACGAAATCGTTACCGGCTTTTACACGCAGCTGAATATATCGCTGATATACAGCCGGGACCTCATATCGTTTCTCCAGCCTTCTATCAGTATTGTCCCCTTCTACCATTCGTTCCTGTTTATTTGCGCTCTGTTCATCAGACATGCCCAGGCCTCCCTGAAACAATGATTCTGGAATGGATCCTCTATTACTTGTAGCAGAAGATGATCAAAACATCAAGATACATAATTCGGAACGTTTGTAAGCTATGACGTGTATCATATTTAATTTGACCGGATCGTGCTATCTTTCAGCATGAAACTGACCTCTTATCGACGAATAACCCAGGCGATATTTATTCTCTTCATCCTCCTCATGCCGGTGCTGAATATCTTCCGGTATGACACTGATACCCATGATCTGATCATTTTCGGCAACATCTGGAGCCTGGGCCTGGAGCAGGGTTTCTATGCCGACCAGAGTGCAGCCGGCGCGTTCCATATCGCTGTCCAGTTCTTCTTGAAGGCTATCCTCCCCTGGATCCTCGTTCTTGCCCTGTTCCCGCTCCTCGGATTCCTGACAGGGCGGTTCTTTTGCGGCTGGCTCTGTCCCGAAGGGGCTCTCTTTGAGTTTGCCGACTTTCTGACGCTCAAGCTCCTCGGCAGGAGAAGCCTGTACGGGAAAAAGCCAAGTGATCCCGATGTGCCGTTGCGGAACAGGGTACGGTACGGCATCCTTGCGCTTCTGAGCATTGTCGTGATCCCCCTGGTCAACGGCGTAGCTCTCACGGGCTATTTTGTCGCCCCCAAGACCATCTGGCACCAGATCTGGACCTGGAATTTCACCTTCGGCGTCAAGGCCGGCATCATCGGTGTAGCGATCTACATGGTCATCACGTCCATCTTTGTTCGGCACGTGCTTTGCAAATTCGTCTGCGCAGCAGGGCTCATGCAGATGCTGTTCGGCTGGATCAGCCCAATATCGCTCAGGCTCGGGATGGACACGGCAAGAATATCGGAATGCACGGATTGCAAGGGCTGTGACCGGGCCTGTTTCATGAACGTGACCCCGCGAAAGAACAAGCGCGACATATCGTGCGTAAACTGCGGGGCCTGCGTCTCGGCCTGCAACAAGGAACTTGGTGCAGGCAAAGGCCTTTTCCATCTTGGTTTCGGCAAAAGGTGCGTCCTGCCCCGCGTTAATTGCAAGAATATCGAGGCGCGCGAAACGATCAAGATTTAGCTATATACAGAAGTTTCCGCTATTATTCATCAACCGCCTCTCCTACCGAAGTATCACTCGCCTTCACAATACATTTACGTAAGATGTATTTAACGCACCTGTTTGCTCGCCCGCAGCAACCATGACGTTCTCATCGTGTGCTATACTATCTCTATGATTCTAGGAAATTCATTGAAGATTCCTCATTCTCTTCGACACCTGGCCATATTCCGGCCCTTAGAATTCATCACAATTCGCTTTTTTAAGAAACATTATGCACCTTCAGCAAAAAGCACTTGACAACGATCATCAATATGGTAAATTAGGGCCTTAAATACCCTAATTAACCTTCAGGAGGTAGCCGCTATGTCAGAACAATGCTGCAGTATCCGGGTCGGCCAGGCCGTACCCGATTTTAAGCTCGACACCTACGAACCATCCCGGAGTGATTTCGGCGAGATCAGCCTCTCCTCCCAAAAAGCCTCAAAGAAGTGGACCATCCTTTTCTTTTACCCTGCTGATTTTACATTCGTTTGCGCGACCGAGTTCGCCGCCCTGGCCGAGCAGTATGAGGAATTTAAAAAACTCGGGGCCGAGGTCATTACCGTGAGCACGGACACCAAGTTCGTCCACCTCGCCTGGCAGCGGGACGAGAAGATGCTCGAGAAGGCCAAATATCCCATGGGCTCCGACCGTACCGGCACGCTCTCCCGCATCTTTGGCGTCTACGACGAAGCGTCGGGCAATGCGCTTCGGGGCGCATTCATCATCAATCCCGAAGGCACCCTGCTCAATGCGGAAGTAAATTTCTACAACTTGGGCAGGAATGTAGAAGAGCTGCTGCGCAAGTTCAGGGCGAATATCCATCTCGCGTCAAACCCGAGCGAGGTCTGCCCCGCACAATGGAAAAAAGAAGGCGATAAAACCCTGAAGCCGTCCGCCCAGATCGTCGGCAAGATCTACGAGGCATTGAAGTAACGCCATGTTGGTGACCAGAGAGACAGATTACGCGGTCCGCACGGCCCTGTATTTGGCCCAACAGGACGGCCGAATGGTGAGCGTTACGGAAATAGCGCATGCCATGCATATCCCGAAAAGCTTTCTTGCCAAACTCCTGCAGCGGCTGGTCAGAAGCCATATCCTGGCATCGTCTCGCGGGGCCAAAGGAGGTTTTCTGCTCGCCCAAAAACCATCCGAAATAAACCTCCTGTCCATCATGGAAGCTATGCAGGGTCCCGCCGGCATCAACGTCTGCGCGGTCGACAGTAAAAGGTGCAAATTGAGCTCTTCGTGTGTCGTACACCCGGTTTGGGTTGAAATACGAAAGGAGGTCGAGAAACGGCTCAAGAGGGAAACGATCGCAAATCTTATTAAAAAGTAATTATTCTTACGCTTAATTGGGGCCGTGAGGGTCCTGACAAAGGAGGCAACAGTATGAGTGATTATCAATACGATAATCAGACAGTAAAAGGATTCATCGTGTCCTCGATCTTCTGGGGAGTGGTCGGGATCGTGATCGGGCTTTGGATCTCGGTGCAGATGTGGATGCCCTCGCTCAACTTCCCGCCCTTCTTCACCTTCGGACGATTGCGGGTCGTGCACACGAACGGCCTGGCGTTCGGGCTCGGCATCGGCGCCATCTTCGGGATATCCTACTATATCGTAATGCGCCTGACCAAGCGGCCCCTACTCTTTCCAAAGCTCGCGCGGTTCCATCTCTATCTCTTTAACGCAGCGATCGCTCTTGCGGCCCTGAGCCTGTTCCTCGGGATGAACCAGTCGCTGGAGTACGCGGAGCTCGAATGGCCGCTCGATATCGGCGTCGTCATCCTATGGGTGATATTCGCGGTAAACATATTCGGCACCATCATCAAAAGAAAAGAAGAGCAGATGTACATCTCGCTGTGGTACATCCTGGCGACGGTCATCGCAGTTGCCGTGCTCTACATCGTGAACAATCTCTCGATTCCCGCAGGCTGGACCAAATCCTACTCCGTTTTCGCGGGCGTCAACAGCGCCAATGTGGAGTGGTGGTACGGACATAATGCCGTGGGTTTCATCTTTACGACCCCGATCCTCGCAATGTTCTACTATTTCCTGCCGAAATCGACAGGCCTGCCGATCTACAGCCACCGGCTCTCCATCATCGCGTTCTGGTCGCTCGTATTCGCTTATCTCTGGACCGGCGCGCACCACCTGGTCTACACGCCGCTGCCGGACTGGATCCAGACCCTCGCCATCGCCTTCACTATTTTCCTGATCGCTCCGTCCTGGGGTTCCGTGGTGAACGGCTATTACACCGTGGGCAATGACTGGTCGAAGATGCAGACGAATTACCTCACCAAATTCTTTA